>Ga0116156_10003444_pt1 | contig 13805 bp, 9 predicted proteins | sample AD_UKC045_MetaG_FD_89891 | JGI IMG/M metagenome (GOLD analysis project Ga0116156, IMG submission 89891) | Active sludge microbial communities of municipal wastewater-treating anaerobic digesters from USA - AD_UKC045_MetaG | ecosystem: Engineered > Bioreactor > Anaerobic > Digestate | place: USA... | reverse complement strand
TCTTCGGGTCTGGGAGTTGATTATAAAAATCTCAATAAGGGTATCTATGAAGTATTGATTGACCCCAATACCAAGATCACCGAAGTGATACGTTCTTATAAGCCTAATTTCCACATATTGCCTTCAACGCCAGATTTGGCCGGAGCTGCGGTTGACTTGGTAGAAGTTGACAATCGTGAATTTAAGTTGTCAGAAAATTTGCAAGACATTATTGATTTATATGATTATATTTTGATTGATAATCCGCCGTCACTTGGTTTACTTACCATCAATGGTTTGGTAGCTGCGCGGGAAGTGCTAATACCAGTGCAATGCGAATATTATGCTCTTGAGGGCCTATCTCAACTGCTCAACACTATTAACTTAATCAGAGAGCATCTGCAGCCGGAGTTAAAAATTTTGGGGGCAGTCATGACCATGTATGATCCGAGAAACAAATTGTCCAATGATGTTTTTCATGAATTATATAAGTATTTTCCCGAAAGAATTTTTAGGAGTGTGATTCCTAGAAATGTGAGAGTAGCAGAAGCGCCATCGCATGGTTTGTCTATCAAGGACTACCAACCCGATTCAGTTGGCGCCAAAGCTTATCGGCGTCTGGCTCAAGAAATAATTTTTAATCATCATAAAAAATAAAATTATGTCTGCTTTAGGCAAAGGTTTGGGATCACTTATACCGACTCGTTCCAAAAAAGATGAAGTTAATTATCAGTCCAGTGATGCAATTTTTGATAATGAAAGAATTGAGCATATTCCTATAGATAAGATTGCGGCTAACCCTTGGCAGCCCCGCACCCATTTTGATCGTGACAAGTTGGAAGAGTTGGCCCAGTCTATTAAGCAGCATGGAATTTTGCAACCCTTGGTAGTGTCTAAGGAAGGCAATTCTTATCAATTGATTGCTGGTGAACGCAGACTTAAAGCAGCTCAGATTTTGAATTTGAAAGAAGTGCCAGTTATTATCAAGGAGGCGACTGATCGAGATAAATTAGAGTTATCCATTGTAGAAAATATCCAGCGTCGCGACCTAAATCCTTTGGAAACCGCTAATAGTTATCAGCGCTTGATGGAAGAATTTGGTTTGACTGTGGAGGAAATTGGCCAACAAGTCGGTAAGCATGTTTCTACTGTTACCAACTTTTTGCGCCTCTTGAAATTGCCGATTGTTATAAAAGAGGCTTTGGCCCAAGAGAAAATTACTTTTTCCCATGCCAAATTGATTTTAAGCTACCCGACCAAAGAAGAGCAGATCCGCATCTATAAAGAGATATTAAAAAAAGATCTGACTACCAAGCAATTGGAGGACATGACTAAAAAAGCGGCTACCAAAGCTCGTGAAGCCAAGCCGCGTGATCCGGTCATTGCTTCTTGGGAGGATAAACTGACCAGAAGTCTTGGTGCCAAAGTGATAATTGATAAAAAAGGAGAAAAGGGACAAATTAAAATAAATTTTTTTTCCCACGCTGAACTTAAAAATATTTTAGATAAACTAACTTAGATAAAATAATTTAGAAGCGGGTGCCACAAGGGCACCCGCTTCTTTTTGTTTAGTAATTTTTATTAGGCTGGCGGCTTATTAAGTTGATTGCGGATTTTTTCTTTGGCCATATTAGTAATGACCATCTTGAGCCAATCCGGGTTAGGATTTTTACGATTCTTATCTTTCATAATTTCTATTACATCGCCAGACTTGAGCCGGGTGTCCAAGGAAGCTATCTGATCATTGATTTTGGCGCCAATGCACTGGTTGCCAATATCGGTGTGTATGTAATAGGCAAAGTCTAGAGGTGTAGCATTTTCTGGCAGTTCTATAACATCGCCCTTGGGCGTAAACACATAGATTTGATTTAAAAACAAATCATTTTTTATGTGTTTGATAAATTCGGCATTGTCCGTAATAGTTTTTTGCATTTCAATCAAATTCTGCAGCCACTTGGGCGGATTTTTGCGTTTGCCTAAGACGCCAATTTCTTTGTAACGGCTATGAGCAGCGATACCGTATTCAGCTTCTTCATCCATGGCTGTAGTTCTGATTTGAATTTCGGCAATTTTGCCAAAATCAGTAAAGACAGAGGTGTGCAGTGATTGGTAGCCATTGGGTTTGGGTTGGGCAATATAATCTTTGACGCGGCCTTTAAGCGGCGTCCATTTTTTGTGGATGATGCCTAGGGCACTGTAGCAGTCAGCCACATCGTGAACAATAATTCTCAAGGCGATTAGGTCGTAAATTTTATTTATATCTTTGCCTTTGCGCAGTAGCTTCTGGTATAAGCTATAAATACTTTTGACGCGGCCTTTGACCTGGAAGTATTCAATTTTATTTTTGGCTAATTCTTTTTGGGCTATTTTTTGGATTTTTTCAATGTATTTGCTTTCAGTTTTTAGTCGGTCTTTTACTAGATTAGTCACCCATTGGTATTCGTCTGGATAGACATAGGGGAAAGCCAGATCTTCCAATTTGGTTTTCATCTTAAACATGCCCAAGCGATTGGCTAAGGGCGCATATATTTCCAGAGTTTCTTGAGCAATGCGCAATCTTTTTTCTGGTCGCACACCCTCCAGGGTCTCCATATTGTGTAGGCGATCAGCTAATTTGATGATGATGATGCGCAAATCTTGGCTCATGGCCAAAAACATTTTGCGCAGATTCTCGGCGTATCTTTCCAGTCCGCGATATTTGAGAGTGCCCAGTTTAGTGACGCCTTTGACTAGGTAGTATATTTCATTACCAAAATTAGTTTTTATATCCTCAAAACTAAAATCAGTGTCTTCCGGTACGTCGTGCAATAATCCAGCGACGACGGTAGCTATATCCATTTTCATTTGGGCCAAGTTGTAGGCAGTAGCAATAGCGTGATAAATATAGTCTTCGCCAGTGCGTCGTTGCTGGCCACGGTGGGCTTCGGTAGCAAAATGAAAAGCCTTGACAACCAGGTTCATGTCTTTGTCGTTGTGGTTTAGGACCAGGAGTTCTCTTAAATCTTCAAAGGTTTTCATATATTTATTACCTTGTTATTAATAGTAATATTTAATATTTAAAATAGCAAGTATCAAAAACCCACCCCGCATTCGCGGGGTGGGCGTCGCTAAATAGTTTTTTATTCTTCAGTAGTAGTGTTAGGCTTGGTATAATCACAAGCTTCGCATTTGATAGTTTTTTTGTTGGCGACAATGAGTAATTGTTGGCATTGGGGGCAGAGTTCGCCAGTTGGTTTGCCCCAGACAATGTGTTCGCACTTGGGATATTGATTGCAGCTGTAGAAAAATTTTCCACCGCGTCCACGGCGTGCTACCATCTCACCCTCTTTACATTTGGGACAGGTGACGCCAGTGCCCTTGGCGATTTTTTTGGTGGTTTTACACTCCGGATAATTGGAGCAGGCTAGGAATCGGCCATAGCGTCCGGTTTTAAATATCATCGGACTGCCACAATTGGGACAGACCTCATCGGTTTTTTCCGGCTCGGCTACTTCGCCATTAGCGTCGAGCGGCTTGGTATTTTTACATTCCGGATAATTGGAGCAAGCCAAAAATTTTCCATAACGGCCGAGTTTGATAATCATGGGTGAGCCGCATTTTTCACAAACTTCATCAGTAGCTGTTTCGGTAATTTCTTTTTTATCCAATTCTTTTTCTTTATTGGCTAGATTTTTGGCAAAGGGTGTATAGAATTCAGCGATGATTGGCTGCCATTTTTTCTCGCCACTAGCAATCTCATCCAAATCGTCTTCCATCTTGGCTGTAAAATTATAATCCACAATGTCGCTAAAATTTTCTACCAAAACTTTATTGACAATTTCACCGATTTCAGTTGGTGCCAATCTTTTTTCAATTTTTTCTACATATTTTCTTTCCACAATAGTAGCAATGGTCGGAGCATAGGTAGATGGCCGGCCAATGCCTAGAGCTTCCATGGCTTTGACCAGTCCGGCTTCTGAATAGCGGGCCGGTGGTGTAGTAAAGTGCTGTAGTGCTTCTAGGCTCTTGAGCGTCAATTCATCGCCAGAGGAGAGCGGCGGCAACTCATTTTCATCACCATTGGTTTTATATATAGCCTGCCAACCCAAAAATTTGATAATACTACCGACTGCCTTGAGAGTCCAGTTAGTATTTTTGGCTAGGATAGTGGCGGTGGTAGTTTCCGTGATATATTCAGTCATTTGCGAAGCCATAGCTCTCTGCCAAATCAAGCTATAGACTTTGAGCTGCTTGCTATCCAAATATGGCTTGACTTTGTCCGGGTCATTACTGGCATGAGTTGGCCGAATAGCTTCATGGGCTTCTTGGGCCAGCTTGGACTTGGTTTTAAAATGTCGGCCATTTTTTAGTATATATTCTTTGCCTAGTTTTTCTTCAATATATTGAGTAGCGCTGGCAATAAAGTCGTTGGACAAATTGACAGAATCAGTACGCATGTAAGTGATAAGACCAACATGGCCTTCGGTGCCCAGCTCAATGCCTTCATAAAGCTGTTGGGCAAGCATCATAGTCTGTTTGGCGCTATAGCCAAAACGGCGGTTAGCGTCTTGCTGCAGAGTAGAAGTGGTAAAAGGCGGCAAAGGAGACTTTTTGTTTTCTTTAGAATTGATTTCATCGACGATTAACTGGGCAGATTTTATGTCTGTTACAGCTTTTTCGGCCTGCTCTTTATCTAAATCAAATTTGCCTAGGATTTTGTCCTTAATTTTGTAGAGACTAATTTTGAATTTTTCAGATTTTTCTTTGGCGGCCTCGCCTTCCACTGTCCAGTATTCTTGAGCCTGAAAATTGCGGCGTTCTTCTTCGCGCTCTACTATCAAGCGCACGGCGACTGATTGTACCCGGCCGGCCGATAGTCCTTTGGCCACTTTTTTCCATAAGAGCGGTGACAATTTGTAGCCGACGAGTCTATCCAAAACGCGGCGAGCCTGCTGGGCGTCCACTAAATTTTTATCCAATTTGCGCGGCTCTTCCAGAGCTTTGGCAATGGCGTTCTTAGTGATTTCATGAAAGACAATGCGTTTTTCCTTGCTATCAGGAATTTTGAGTATTTCCTGCAGATGCCAGCTGATAGCCTCTCCTTCACGGTCTTCATCAGTCGCGTAGTATATCTCACTGGCTTTTTTAGCCAATTCTTTTAGTCGCGTCACTACTTTTTTGGCCTTGGTTGGCGTGACATAGGTTGGTTCAAAATTATTGTCAATATCTACGCCCAATTTACTTTTTGGTAAATCGCGCACATGACCAAAAGAGGATTCGACTTGGTAACCTTTTCCTAGGAATCCCTTGATGGTTTTGGCTTTAGTTGGTGACTCGACTATGACTAGTTTGGACATAGATTAAAAAATTATACAAATAATAGTTCGGACTATAAAACAAAATAATTTTTTTGTCAACCCTGTTGAATGCTTTGCCCCGTTTCACGGGATTTAACAGGGTCAACCCTCTTATATTTTTCTGGTTTTTAAAAGTTTATTTTCTGACACCCATTTTTTGCGTAGTTCACCGCTTAAAAAGAAGGAGCCAGTCACCAGAATTAAGTCGTTTTTGCGGGCAGATTTCAGGGCAGCGTCTATAGCTTGGCGCGGGTCATAATATATATTGATAGGAATACGGCTGGCGCGGCGGCTAGCAATATATAGTTTTCCCAAGTCAGCAGTTTTGCGGTTCGGCATAGTGAATCTGGTCAAGTAGAGGCGATCGGTTATGGACAAAAGTTTTTTTAGCGGTGGTAAATAATTTTTGTTATGAGCAAAACCAATGATTAAATGGAGACGGGAATATTTTTGTTGTTTGATAAAATCTATCAAATTGTTGAGTTTGTCGCTATTGTGCGAGCCGTCCAAAATCACCAGGGGTTTTTTATGGATTATCTCTTGGCGGCAAATAAGTTTAAATTGATTTATAATTTTTTGGGCATGTGGTGCTTTGAGGCCCAAAATATTTATGATATTGAGAGCCAAGTTAAGGTTAGCTTTTTGCCTCTTGGTTTGGAAATAGTTATCGGCGGTTTTGTATTGTCGGAGTAAATTTTGAGTAGGCATGAACCAGGCTTTTTTCTGCCGGCAAGCGTTGGCAAATATTTTTTTTATTTTGGCATCAGTTTCTGAAGTAATAAAGATACAACCTTTTTTAATAAAAGAAGCCTTATTTTTGGCAATAGCGGTTTTGGTATTGCCTAGGATCTCGGTATGATCCAAGCCGACGTTGGTGATGGCCACCAGGCGGGGAGTTGATACTATATTGGTAGCATCATTGGTCCAGCCCAGCCCGGCCTCTAGTATCACCCAGTTACATTTGGACTCTTGAAAGTAAATCAAGGCAATCACCAGCCAAGTTTCAAAATAAGAAATCGGCTCGCTGTCAAAAGTCAGGCTGTAGCGACTAAAAGCTGGTTTGATTTTTTCCTCTAGGATTCGGTGCAGGGCCTGGGCCGAGATGAGTTTTTTGTTGATGCTTATTTTTTCCAGGCTGGTAGTAGTGAAAGGGGAGATATAAGCGCCGACTTTTTTGCCAGCATCAGTCATCAGGCTTTCCAGCACTTTGACAGTGGTGCCCTTGCCGCTGGTGCCGGTAACATTTATAAAATTTAATTTATCTTGCGGATTGCCGACCAAGCTTAAAAAATTTTTTAGACGCTGGTTAGCGGCACTATGTTTTTTTATATCCAAAAGATAATTAGTATTGGGCAGATTGGCCAGCGATTCTAAAAAAGCTATATCTTGGTAGTAGGTTTTTAGCATTTATATGATTTCTATTTGATTAAAATAATTAACTTTGACCAATCCGGCTATTTCCATCTTAGAAACGGCAATATTGATAGAAGTCAGATCGGTTTTTAGCTTTTGGGCCAGAGATTCCAGGTCAAGCGGTTCAATGCGAAGCAACTGGTATATTTGGTTTTGCAGGGCGTCGTCAATATGCTTTAGCGGCGTTTCCGGCGCGGTGTCCAATTTATAAATTTTTAAAATATCATTGGCGTCAGTGAGCACTTGCGCTCCGGATTTTATCAGTTGGTTGGTGCCTTGACTCAAGACTTGGTTGATATTGCCGGGTAGAGCCAAGACTTCCCGATTTTCATCAATAGCTACTTGAGCAGTAATGAGCGCTCCGGATTTTAGGGCAGCTGATATAATGATTGTTGCCCGAGATAGACCAGCCAAAATTCTATTTCTTTTAGGAAAGTGATAAAGTTCAGGCTTGCTCTTGGCTGGATACTCCGATATCAGGAGTCCGCCTTTATTTATGATATTGTCGGCTAATTTGAGATTACTTTGTGGGTAAATGACAGTCGTATCCAATCCGGAAGCGAGCACAGCCACAGTTGGCAATTTATAATCTAGAGCCGCCTGATGAGACAGGGCGTCAATGCCACGGGCCAAGCCACTGGCAATTACCAGAGGGCTATAGGTCAATTGACTGATGATTTTCCGTAAGGCACCGGCATGATAAGTGCTTAGCGTGCGCGAACCGACAATAGTTAGTAGATAGGGGTTATTTAAAAGTTCGATATTGCCTTTATAAAATATAATTAGCGGCGGATCGTAGATATTTTTTAAAAGTTGTGGGTAGTCTTTATCAAAGATGGTCAGATGATCTTCTTGAAGGCAATTGATATTTTTTTCCAAAGTCTCAAGATGCTGTTTGTCAGTTTGAGCTTGTCGTATGATCTCGCCTAATTTATTATTCAAGTCAGGGTGCTGGTTGTGGGCAGCTTCGTATAATTTTTTGGCACTGCCAAATTTTTTTAAAGCTGGCCATAGCGTAGATGAGCCGACACCTTTGAGCTCACGCAAAAAGAACAAAAAATAGTTATCGCCCATATGGGCAAAATCGCTTTTCATCTTCAATTAGGTTAATTATTAACTTTAATTATCATAATACGAAAGCCGAGTTTTGTAAACTTTACTTAATTATTATTAATTGTTATTATATAAACACTATAATTTAAATTACAAAATTATGCCTAGAGCTAAAACTACAATTTCCAAAAAAACTAGCGCGGTTGCTAGTGAATCAAAAGACGACAAAGCCCTGATGGAATTTGAGCAATTTATTTCTCAAACACCACGAACGCGTAAAAATTATCGTCCTTTTATAACGATTGTTTTGATGATTTTGATAATCGTTTTGGCAGCTTGGCTGATATTTTTATACAGAGCCAAACCAGTTGATAATAGTCTGAAATTCAAAGCAGTATATCTAGAAAATGGACAAATCTATTACGCCAAAGTAGTAAAAGAGGATAATCTCAATGTTTACTTGGATGAAGTTTATTATATTGATACTCAAGAAGTGACTATGCCGACAGGAGAGGGTGATGAGGTGGCTACCACCACTGTGCCGGTTTTGGTCAAGCGTGGGCAGGAACTCAATAAGCCACAGGGTTGGTTACAGCTTAATCGCTCCAAAGTGGTGGCGATTGAAGAGATTGGTCCAGATTCAGAGATTATTAAGGAAATAGAGCGTGTAAACAAGGGAGAATAGATATTATTGTGAATTGCTCCGCCCCCGTCCCGTCCGCCAGTTGGCGGACGGGACGGGGGCGGTTTTTTTATTTACAACCATAAACTAATAATAATTACTTTACACTTCTTACTTTATGGTTTATAATATAGGCAGTCTTATGCCAGAGAGGATAGTGGATAAAAAATTGGTAAAAATCGGGGAACTAGCCAAAATGTTCTCGGTTTTGCCGTCGACCATTAATTTTTATACCCGTGAGGGCCTACTCAAGGCTGATGGCTTTAGCCAAGGCGGCTATAGGCTTTACCACCGCGAGCGGGCTATAAAGACATTGGAAAAAATAGACTATTTGCAAAATAAAAAGCGGCTGACCATTGCCGAGATTAAAAAGTTGCTTTAAGCCCTTAAATTTGCGCCATGCTTGGTAATTTGAGGGCTTAAAATAATTTTATAAATTTATGAGAAAAAAATTGGACAAAATTTTTTGCGTGCCCATGCCAAAATGCAAGGTCTATCAGGCTCGGTCGCGTAAAAAATCCAAGAAAACCGCTTGGCAATATATTTATTCTTTGTTTTTTTAAAGCGTTTGCCAAAGCAGGGTTTTTGGGTTAGAATAATTAACACATTAGACTATATTTATGGTTGATTTTAGCAAACAAGAACAGGAAATATTGGATTTTTGGGATAAGCAAAATATTTTCCAAAAATCAGTTGATAAGACTGCACCCCGCGGTGATTATTTGTTTTATGACGGGCCGCCTTTTGCTACTGGCACGCCGCATTATGGGCATCTGGTTGCCTCCATTATGAAGGATGTTGTGCCTCGCTACTGGACCATGAGAGGCTATCGGGTAGAGCGGCGCTGGGGCTGGGATTGCCACGGTCTGCCCATTGAGAATATTGTAGAAAAGGAATTAAAGCTTCAGTCCAAAGCGGATATTTATAAACTGGGCATAGACAAGTTCAATGAAAATTGCCGCAGCAAAGTCTTGACCTATGTGGAGGATTGGGAAAAGACCATTTATCGCTTGGGCCGCTGGGTGGACATGGAGCATGCTTACCGCACCATGGATCCGGATTATATGGAGACAATTTGGTGGGTGTTTAAGACGCTTTATGACAAGGGCCTTATATATGAGGGTTACAAGTCCATGCATATTTGTCCGCGCTGCGAAACTACTTTGTCGCAGTCGGAAGTAGCCGAAGGCTATAAAGATGTAAAGGATTTGTCTTTGACTGCTAAGTTTGAATTAGTAAGTGAATCCGGCACTTATCTATTAGCTTGGACTACCACGCCTTGGACACTTATTGGCAATGTAGCTTTGGCTGTGGGTGAAGACATTGATTATGTAAAAGTAGAGTCTCAAGCTAACAAATATATTTTAGCTAAAGCATCATTGGAACGAATATTAAAAAATAAGTATTCAGTTTTAGAAACTTTTAAAGGTAAAGATTTGGTTGGTAAAAAGTATAAACCACTTTTTGATTATTATGCCGGTGATGTTAAGCTGGCCAATCGTGACAATGGCTGGCAAGTTTATAGCGCTGATTTTGTGACCACTGATGAAGGCACGGGCATAGTCCATATTGCGCCAGCCTTTGGTGAAGATGATATGAATTTGGGCCAGGTTAAAAATCTGCCTTTTGTCCAACACGTAAAATACGACGGCACTATCAAGCCGGAGGCTAGTGACTTTGCCGGTTTGCATGTCAAGCCAATTGATGATGTGCAGTCCACTGATGTAGCTATTATCAAATATCTGGCTAAAAAAGATTTGATTTTTGCCAAAGAGCAGTATGAGCACAGCTATCCGCACTGCTGGCGCTGTGATACGCCGCTTATCAACTATGCTACGTCATCTTGGTTTGTAAATGTTACTAAGATTAAGGATCACTTGCTCAAGAATGCCAAAAAAATAAATTGGGTGCCAGAGCATATCAAAGCCGGCCGTTTTGGCAAATGGCTAGAAGGCGCCCGCGACTGGTCTATTTCCCGGCAGCGTTTTTGGGGATCAGTCATACCCATTTGGCAGTGTGACCAATGTCAGGAAAAAGTGGTAGTCGGCTCAATTGATGAGCTTTATAAACTAAGTGGCCAAAAAATTGAAGATTTGCATAAGCATGTAGTTGATAAAATAAAATTACCCTGCACCCGCCTTGACTCGGCGAGGCAGGAATGCGGGGGGAAGATGTCGCGTATTCCAGATGTTTTGGATTGTTGGTTTGAATCAGGCTCAATGCCTTATGCCCAGTTTCATTATCCCTTTGACAATAAAGATGCTTTTGATAAAAAATTTCCCGCCAAGTTTATTGCTGAAGGCGCTGATCAGACCCGCGCTTGGTTTTATTATTTGCACGTTGTAGCCGGCGGCATAAAAGACAGCCACGCTTTTGCCAATTGTATTGTCAATGGCATTGTCGTGGCCGAGGACGGCAAAAAGATGAGCAAAAAGCTCAAGAATTATCCGGAGCCGGACGTGGTCATGCAAAAATATGGGGCTGATGCCTTGCGTTTATATTTATTATCATCGCCGGTCATGCTGGCTGAAAATTTGTCCTTTGTAGAAAAAGATTTGCAAACAGTCTATCGTCGCTTTACCGTGATTTTGCAAAACGTTTTGAATTTTTATCTGTTGTTTAGAGGCAATGATAAATTAAGTGGCGAAGACTTGCCCCATAAGATTGAAAATGATTTGGACAAATGGATTGTCAGCAAATATCAATTGTTGCTTCAGGAAGTTAGCCAAGCCATGGAGGAGTATAATCTGGTAAAAGCTACTCGGCCAATTTTTGATTTTGTGGACGGCTTATCTACTTGGTATGTCAGGCGCAGCCGCGACAGATTCAAAGGTGAAGACGAGGTTGATCGCCAAGCGGCTATTATGACTTTGTCTTATATTTTGAAGCAACTGGCCAAAGTCATTGCCCCGTTTGCGCCCATGACCGCCGAGATGATTTATCGGGAGTTTAACAATAAAGAAGGATCAGTGCATTTAGTTGAGTGGCCAGAATCTAATCATAAGTTGGTTGATAAAAAAGTTTTGGAGCAAATGGATCTAGTGCGCAAGATTGTAGAAGCAGCCCATGCCCTTCGGGCTAAGGCCGGCTTGAAAGTCAGGCAGCCACTAGCCAGTGCTACAGTAGAATCAGGATCACAACTAGATAAGCACTATTTTTATATCGTTGCCGATGAGTTAAATGTTTTGAAGGTAGATATTGTAGATAAAATTGGAGCTCAAAATGGCTGGGTCATAGCGGAATTAGATAATTTTAAAGTGGCTTTGGATACTAATTTAAACCAGGATCTCAAAGATCAGGGAGTAATTAGAGAAATTGTCCGGTCTATCAATAGTCTGCGCAAAGACGCGGGACTGAGCCCCAGCGATAGGCCAGTAGAAACTTATCAGACCAAGTCAGTTTATTTGGGAGGATTGATAAATAAGTTTAAGGCTGATCTGATGCGCGATACTTCAGCTGGTGACTTGATAGCAGTTGATGGCAAAGTCAAAGTTCACAAGGAAGTAGAGATTGATGGCGATAAAATAATTTTGGGATTAAAATTATAAGATGTCTTTTAAGACCGAAGCTTTTGTTTTGAGAGCGCGGCCGTGGCAAAAAGCAGATAGGTTGTACGATTTGTTTACAGTGCAGGAGGGAGTGTTGAGCGCAGTGTTAAGATCAGCCGCTAAGCCGGGCAATAAATTAGCCGGGCATCTTTTGCCTTTTAGCAAAGTTAGAGTCATGATTGGCCGCGGTCGGCAGGATCACTTGGCGGGAGTAGCCACTATCAATGATTTTAGCAATTTGCGTAGCAGTCTGCATAATCTATCCTTGGCTTCAGCTATCGCTGAACTGCTCCTCAAAGATCAGAGCCGCGGCTACAAAGTAAAAGAATTTATGCTTTTGGAGGAGGTTTTGACGCTTCTAGATAGTCCGGAAATCAGTCTAGATAAAAAATTTGTTTTAGTGCGCACTTGGCTGTGGAAATACTTGAGTTTGGCCGGCTGGCAACCGCAGCTTGATGCTTGTCTGATATGCAGTCAAAACATCCGGGCTGGTAAATATGTGTCCGGTCGGGGTATAATATGTAAAGACCATGATAATTCCGGTACGGAAGTTAGCGGCGAGCTAATTGCTTGGCTCAAATTTATAAGTCAGGCCGACTGGCATGAGTTGGTCAATAAAGATATAAATAAAAATTTAAATAAGGAGTGGTTAAAAATATCTAGCTTATTTTATCAAGCAGTCTATGATAAACCCTCGCAAGCATTAAAACTATTGGCTTATGGCTAAAATCAAAAAAAAAGATTTGGACAGCGTCAGTCCGGCGCCAGTCAGACAAGCTTCTTATGAAGCACCAGAAATAAAAAATATGGGGAAAAGAACAGTGCCTAGAGAATATCAAACATTAGAAAGAGCGCCCAAGAGTCGAGGCAGTTTTCTCTGGTTTTTGTTTTTATTGTTTTTAGCGGCCATTGGCGGCTTTGTCTATTGGACACAGAAAAATAGTGAGCAGTCAGACAATAGCTTAGATTTTTTTGTCTCCGGGCCAACCGAGATAATTTCCGGTGATCAAGCTACTTTTGTGATTAAATATAAAAATACCGACGTGGTGACTTTACAGCAGCTAGAGCTAAGCATTCATTGGCCAAAGGGGTTTTATTTTGATGAAGCTAGCGTACCGGCTAGCGATACCAACGCGACTACTTGGTTTTTGGCCGACTTAGCTCCTGGCCAAGAGGCGCAAGTGGAGATTAAAGGGCAATTAGTTGGTCAGAAAGACGAAGTTTTATCTAGTTTATTTACTTTGGGTTATCAGCCGGAGAATTTTCATTCAGACTTCAAGGTCAAACAGACCATTGATACCAAAATTACCGATAATAAATTGGAATTGTCCATAGATTCAGTAGATAAAACCATGGTGTCAACCGAGCAGGAGATAAAAGTTAATTTTCGTAATTTGACCAGTGAGTCGCTGGCTAATTTATATTTAGATGTTTTGTATCCTGAGGATTTTGTTTTATCAAATAGCACCACATCCGATGAATCGACAGATTTTGTAAAAGATACCAGTAGTGACTATTTGATTTTGAATCTAGATCCCAATCAAGAAAAATCCATGCTCATCAAAGGGTCGTTTTCAGCTGATAGTAAGAGTCAAGAATCTTTGATAATTGAAGTTGGTAATATGACCGATAATAAATTCCGACGCTTAGCCAGAGTAGAAAAGGAATTCTTGGTGATTAATCCTAATTTTGATATAAAATTGGAAGTTAACGGCAGTAGTGCTGACCAATCAGTAAATTGGGGGGATGTACTTAGGTATAAGCTGGATGTGACTAATAATAGCGGTGCTGATA
>Ga0116156_10003437_pt1 | contig 13828 bp, 9 predicted proteins | sample AD_UKC045_MetaG_FD_89891 | JGI IMG/M metagenome (GOLD analysis project Ga0116156, IMG submission 89891) | Active sludge microbial communities of municipal wastewater-treating anaerobic digesters from USA - AD_UKC045_MetaG | ecosystem: Engineered > Bioreactor > Anaerobic > Digestate | place: USA... | reverse complement strand
TTGTACTCGTCGGAGGCAAGGTCACACGTGTGGCCTTCAATCAAAACGGTGTCCTTGGGATGCTTCTTCATCTCCGCAATCAGCTTGTCGACTTCCACCTTGCCCTCGGGCTTCAAAATGGACTTGTCTAAGTCAAACAAAACGTTGTTCAAAAGGATGGCCGTCCGCTCCACCTTCGGCGCGGGCGCGGCCGGAGCCGCTTCCTTGGGCCCGAAGAAAATGGTGCGGACCATGGCATCAATGGCGGATACCGAATTCAGATCGGCGCCGTTCCAACTTTTGCCGCATCCGGCAGTGGACACCATCTTCTCCATGAGGTCCTTGCCCCGGGGGCAATTGCCAATCTGGACGGTGTATATGCAGAACTGCCCGTTGTAGGCGGCTTTCATCGCCTTGCAGGCCTCCAGCACTTTATCATGGAGTATGGCCCCGCCATCGGAAAAGACCAACAGCGCTCCGGAGCCCGCCTTGCCCTTCACATCATTGGTCAGGCACTTGATTGCCTTCGACATCGGAGTCGTGCTGCCAAGTAGCGCAACACGATCTGCATTCGCCCTGAAGCTGCCCCGATCATAGGCCGCCAGCGGGGTCCGCACCCACGTCTTGCAGGGCACCCCGGCGAAAGAATTTATGCCCGCTTCATAACTGCCGTCCGGCATCGCGTCTACAAATGCGTCCACCAATTGCTCCTCATACTTGAACGGGGCATTGGCCATCGAGTCCGTTGCATCCACCAGGACAACCAGATGATCCAGGGTCACCTGCTCATTATCCGCGGGAACTACAGGGCTGGTCTTCAGTCCCGAAGCATCGGGAAACGTGACGCAGCCTGTCGACAGCGCCATTAATCCCAAGGCCACTAACGTGAGTCGTGCAACTGTTCTTTTCATGTTTCTTACACTCCCTTCCAAAGTGTTTGTACACACCATGGATTTTTAAGAACCCATTCCCGTCCCCACCCTAACCACAGGCAGGGGCGCTAAAACCTCTGCGAACTCCCCGTAATGATAACGAGAAGCATTTCGAAAGTTAACAGCATCTACCATACACTCAGAAAATGCGAAAATCAATTTTTTTTGGAGAACCCTAATAAACACGCACCTTGATCTCGGCCCCTTTCCGTTCGGCGGAAACATAGGCGCTGTATATCGTGGAAATAGTATCCGCGGCCAGGCGGCTATCGCTCTCCACCGGTTCCCCATACGCAGCCGCGCGGTAAAACGCCTCGATTTCCTGGGGATATCCCGTAAACCAATCCTCATCCGCCGGCATGGACGTCCAACCCTGCTTCGTCCCAATCTTCTCCACGGTATACACATCCCGGAAATTGGCATCCAGCGGATTGTACACTTGCAGGGCGGTGTTGGGGTTGATGTTACACAGCGTCCGGTGGTTGTTCGCGCAGACCTCCAACCAGTTGTGAATCCCGCCCAGTACGATATCCGAGGCAAAGACCGTGGCCACGGTATCATCCTCAAACGTCACGTGCATCACGGAGAAATCATCAATGTCATAATAATCCCGGCGGATGTGCCCTTCATCCCTGAAATTTTCGAGCCGGGTGATGGCATGCGTGCGCGCCGTTACACTCTTCGGACGGACCGGCCGCCCATCGCGCGCACGGCCTTCCACGCGCTTGAGATACAGCGCCGCGGTCAGCGGGTGGCATCCCTTCCCGATCATCACCCCGCCCCCTGAAAACTTCCAGTAGGCATACGTGGGATTGTGCGACCCGGAATGCGATTCCTCCCCATGTATCCAGAGAATCTGCGATTTGGTCTTTTCGATAATTTCGCGTTCCCGCTGAATGGATGGCGCATACACCCAGTTTTCCGCATACAAAATCCGGCCTTTGCTCTTCGCTTCCGCCGCCAGCATCCGATCCACGCTCTCCAGCCCGCGTTGCAGCGCGATCTCCTTAGGAAAACGATCCCCATGAAATGTGTCCGAGCCGTCCCCGCAATACCCCGTCAGGGGCTTCTCCACAATCACATACCGGCCCCGTTCTAGCGCGGCCACCGCCACCTGTTCATGCCCCGCCACCAGCACGCAGCAATGAATGATATCCACATCGTCAATCAGCGATTCCAGAGAATCATAGGCGCGAATGCCACGTTCCACCGCATACTCCCGCGCCTGTGCCGTGTCCAGCGCATATACCCCCACGACCTCCACATGGACGCCATAGACCTTGGCGATGGCCTCATAATGAAACCGCGCCGAAAACCCCGCGCCCACAATCCCCGCCCGAATCGTTTTCTTCTGCATGCAGTTAATCCTACCGGAACACGCCAAGAATCTTGCCGAGCATGCCGTCCTGTTGTTTTCCGGCGTCCATCAACGTGTCCAATTCCCCCGCATCCAGAAAGATCCCGCCGCAATGCGTGCATTTGTCCACATGCACCCCCATGAAAACGATCTCCGCCAATTCCATACCGTCCTTGGGGCACCGCATCCAATGCAGTTGCCTGAGTTCTTCCCGCTCCTGTTCAAGAAGTTTTTTTTCGTTCTCCTCCGCGATCTTCTTAATCCGTTCAAACTCCTTCTTCGCGAAATATTCCTCTTCCTTGCTCAATCCAGGTCCTGCAAAATCCGGCATGCTGTTACCCTCTTTCGTTGTTAATGGTTCGTACAGTATTTCTAACGTGCATGCAGTATTTTGCCTGTACGCTTCCTATCCCTTCAAGTACCGATTCCCTGTTAACCGACTTTTGCGCAAACGGGAGGGCGAGGCTCCCGCCGAGCCGTGAAACAAGATCGGAATAATCACTATACAATACAGCATTTGGATGTTTTGTCTTACGGCTCGGCAGGAGCCTCGCCCTCCCGGATATGTGCAAAAAAAAGTCCGCTGCGGTATAGTGGTTCCCTAAACAACGAAAGGGACGAAAGAAAATCTCCATGGCCGGGAAACGTGTATGTATTTTACGGATGGGCTGGCAGCCGTTCATCGATGAACCGCTGCGGAACCTGATCGACGCCTTGGCGGCGCGCGGCATTGAAACCACCCTCCTGAAATCCCGTGCGCGTGCGGACCTCGGCCTCCCGGAAGAAACCCATCCAAAAGCGGATTGCCAGATCTTCCAACTGCGTCTCAAACGCTTCAGCAAACTCCCCGGCCTCCGGCCGGTTGTCCTTTTCCTCGGCTGGTTCGAGTTTATTTTCAGACTGGTGGTACGGGGGCTGCGCGCAAAACCGGGAGTGGTTATTGCGATTGACGTGGATACCCTCCCCGCCGGGTGGATGATCGCACGCCTCATCGGCGCAAAACTCATCTTCTATTCCTACGAACTCTATACGGATCGCCCGGGCATCCCGGCAAAACCTTTTTGGAACATGCTGGAGCGCCTGCTTATCCATCATGCGGATCTGGTCGTCGCCTGCGAACCCAATCGCGCACGTGTCCTCCAGGAACGCTTCAACTTGCCTGAATGCCCCATGGTAGTGTTGAATGTGCCGCCGCGCAACACTGAACTCAAGCGAAGCCGCCGTATTCAGGACTACCTGCAAACACAAGGCATCCCCGCCGCCAAAGTCGCCTATTTTCACGGCTGGATCAATCGCGCGCGCTGTGCGGACACCTTTGTACGGGCCATGAAACACACAGATCCGGACGTCGTGCTTTTCTTTGTCGGCCCCATCGAGGAGGCGTTCAAACAGGAACTGCTGCAACTGGCCCGCGATCTCGGCGTCGAAAAGCGTGTCATCTTCCGGGGCGTGGTGCCGTCGGAAGAACTCATGGAGTACCCTGCCTCCGCCGATGTGGGATTGCAGGCACAATTGAATGTAGGCCTGAACAGCTTTTACTGCGCCCCCATCAAATTGTTCCAATATCTCTCCGTGGGCCTGCCCGTAATCGGTTCTAATTTCCCCGGCATGCTGGATGTGATTGAAAAGAACAACGCGGGGATATGCGTCGATCCCGAGAGCGAAAAAGAAATCGCCGCCGCCATCAACCGCATCCTTGGCGGCGATGCCCTGCGCCAGAACCTCTCCAAAAACGCCTTCCGTGCCGCCCATGAAAAATACTGCTATGAAGTGGAAGGGAAAAAACTGCTGGACATCATTGAACGATTTCTTGATTCTTAAGATAATTCTGCGTCACTTCATAGGAGGGTTGAATGCTTTTTGTGGCCGCAACCAACTATTGTGCTCCCAATCTTTCAAGCTCATCTTCGGCTCCCTTTATCATGATCTTGGGGTTGGAGAGAACGTTGTTGAGGAAGTGTTCCTTTGCCTGAAACCGTTTCCGATATTCTTCGAGCGTGAGAATGTGTGGATTGATCTCCCGGCTTAATTGTTCCGATGCACCACTAAGCAAACGTGTCAGCTCCCGCATGCGCACCCGACCAATAACCATCAAATCAATGTCACTGTCTGCTTTTTCACTGCCATTTGCAATCGATCCGAAAACAAATGCGATCTGGACGCCATCTACATCAAGGCGTTCCCGAAGCACGTCTGCCAACCCAGAGGTTTTAAGGGTGAGATTGCGGATATCAGGAAAAAGAGGGTGATCCTTCCGTGCCTTGTAGTACAACCGGTTTCCATCCCGCCGTGGGGTTACCAAACCAAGCCGGGATAGTTTGTCCAATTCCTGACGGATAGCCCGATCATTTAAACCGGTTCTGCGTTGAATTTCCCGGACATACAGCTCAGCCTCCGGGAACGTAAAGAGCAACCGGAACAACTCGGCCCGGGTCCGGGAACTCAAAATATCAGGCAATGTACTCATAATGCATACTTATACCACGCAATTGCGTGCTTTTACCACTCAATTATTCGCTTGTTTTATTTCGCTTGAGACAGGGGCAACACGGTGATTGGATACTCCAATAGCGTGTCTGGCTTATTTTCCACCGCTTGGTGCATTTTAATAACCCACCGGATTTTGTTATTTGGCGTATCAACACTATGCATAGTAAATTTTGGCAAAGTGAACTGAACCTGACCCGAACGCATCTTTTCGACATCATCAGTTGAGAACAGTAAAATCTGCTCGAATAGACGATGAATTTTTTTTGGCTGCTCATGCGAGGATTTAATATGACTGCACCTGATATTGAGGAAAGCGAGACATGTTCGCCATACGCTTTTGGCTTTTGAGACAAGTTAATTTTAGCCGCTTTTCGGGCGTTATATCTTTTTAGAAAATTGAAAAAGGTAAAACAAAAACCGTAGAAAGAACAACAAAAACCTCCTCCAAAGAGCAATGTTGCATTTTCCGAATCTGGTTTTACACGGCTATGTGTATATAACATCACTATCCCAATACAAAAAATGGCCAGACTTGTCGCCAGACAACCTATACTTGGGATTGATGGTTCAGAGATGGATTTCTTGTTTGATAAATCATTCATTTTCGCTTACTCTAAGATGATTCTTGCACACTCACAAAACCTTTTGTTGTTCATAACATATGCCAATGCATACAATTTTAGTTTAATGTGATTTTTTATCTAATCAAATTTTTCTTTCCATCCCGATGGAAAACATGCGGTCCAGATCGTAATTGCTGTAGGCCTTGAAACCGGGCACGGTGGTGATTTTTATAACGTAATCATATATATGTTAAGAACATTCCTGGAATTGTAAATGATCCAAAACGATTTTAATCGCCTGACTGTTGCGCTTGTCGAAAAAGGTCCTCACCGCCTCTTTGTACCGGCTGACAGGGAACCGGTGGGTAATGATGTCTTCCGGCTCCAAACATCCTGACAATAGCAACTGAGCCGCAATCTCAAAGGAGGTCCGTCCGTCGGATTCCGTGGCGTGGCAATTAATCCCGATCAGGTTCACTTCCTGCGACCAGACAGGGGAATAGTCCATCTTGCCGGGCTTCCAGTTGATGCCCATCAATACAACAGTTCCGCCGCCTTTTGCCCAACGCAGGGCATGATGCAAACTGTGATCGTTTCCCACGGTGTCATACACCACATCGAATCCGCCCAGGAGGATTTCATTCCGGAAATAGCCCGTGATGCTGCGTCCGCCGGAGGCTTCCGCCATCTTTTTGTACACATCGGGACCTTCGGGAATCACTGCCGCGCCCAGTTTCTCCGCCACGCGCGCCTGGAACGGATACCGTGTCAGACAATGCACCTGCGATTCCGGAACCAACCCGCGCAACGCCGTCACGGTCAGCAACCCCAAGGTTCCACCGCCCACTACCAGCACGTGGTCTTCTGGTCGTGGCCTGGCCTTGAGCACGCCGTGAACCGCGCTCGCCAGCGGCTCCAAGAGCACCGCTGCATCATTGCTTAATGCCGCAGGAATCGTAAACGGTTGCGTGCGGTGCAGTACCATATACGGTGAAAAACCCCCGCCAGGATTTTCCACAGGCAACTCCCCCAGACCCAGGTTTTCACAGAGCATGTAATTGCCCTGGGCGCACTGAGGACAGGGCGGATCGATCTCCAACTGGAAACAGGAGGGCCAGTCAATCCGCATCGCCACGCGATCCCCCACGGCAATCCCATCCACCTCTTTCCCAACCTCCACCACCTCGCTCACCACTTCATGCCCCAGGAACTTCCGTTTCACGCCGGGAATGGCCGCCGTAAAACACTTGGGATCCATCTCCATGAACATAAAATGGATGTCCGTGCCGCACAACCCGCAACATAGATTGCGGACCTTTAGCCAGCGCGCATTGGGCAGAGTTGGTTCCGGAACCTCCGCATACCGCAACGGAGAAAACGGTCCCAACGCGGCATACCGCGAAAACCGCTCCGCAACCTTGAGCAGCATCACCTTGCTTAACCGATTCTCAAAATATAACGCTTTCATTTTTCACTTGTTTTATCCACAGATTGCACAGATTCGCACAGATTATTTTTTCTGAGTTAAACACCAGCTAAAAATTCCGATAAAGGCAAATGCCTTGACCTTTATTTCAAATCAGTACACGTCGCATTCCAAAACAAATTTTTAAAATCTTAATCTGTGCAAATCTGTGTAATCTGTGGATGTCATTGGGCCGCTGCAGTAATCGCCGCTAAAATCTCCTGCGTTTCTCCCTCCGTAATTAGCAGACTCGGCCGCAGCAGCACGGTGTGCCGGGCGACTTCACCGGGCAACAAGATGAGCCCGTTCACAATCGCCTTTCGGCAGAATTCCGTGGCCGCTTCCGGCGTTACGAGATCCAGGGAGATCAGCAGGCCCTTGCCCACCGCGCCGCGAATCGGCGAACCGCCGGCCATCACCAGGTCCGCAATGCCCTTCATCAGGAGGCCGCCTTTTTCCCTGGCATTTTTCCAGGGTTCCATCCGTGTATACAGTTCCAATGCCTTCTGCGCCACCCGGCACCCGACATCCGCGCCGCCAAAGGTCGAAAGATGGATCAACGGATGCTTATTCAGGAACGAATTAACCCGCTGGGTCATCAAAGTCACCGTGATGGGGTACACGCCACCGCCCAGCGCCTCGCCCAGCACCAGAATGTCCGGTGATACGCCCATGGCTTCAAAGGCGAACTTGGCGCCCGTGCGTCCGAAATTCGTCTGCGTTTCATCGAACACCAACAGCGCCCCATTTGTCCGGCACAATTCCGCCAACTCGCGCACATACTCCGCGGTTGCTTCCCGGCAATAATTCTCCGCCTGGATGGGTTCCAGAATCACCGCCGCCGTGTTCCCGTCGATCTTAGATCGCGCCGCTTCGAGATCGCCCCACGGCAGCATGCCGGTTTCGGGGATAAGCGGCCCGAAGAGCGAGGCATCTTCCCGTTGCGACAGACTCAGCGCGAATCCGCTCTGACCATGCCAGCCGCCTTCCAAGCTCAGCAAGCGGGGCCGCCCGGTAAAACCGCGCGCGACCTTGCACGCGGCATCCACCGCTTCGCCGCGCATCACGCCGAACAGCGAGCATTCCAGTTCCCCCGGCACAAACTCCGCGAGGGCCTGGCCCAGATGCGCCTTCTCACGGGAAATCATGGGGAAATTTCCGATATCCGTTTCTCGCAGCGCCTGTTTCAGTTCCGCGGCAAGCTCCGGCGGACGCCGCCCCAGATTGAACGTGCCCGCGGAACAATACCCATCCACGTAACGCCGCCCATCCGTATCGTAGACATAGGCGCCTTCGCGCTTGCCCTCGGCAATTCCCAGTCCTAATGCATTCAAACGGTCCATACGTGCTTTCGGGAAAATGGTGTTGGTTGTCGGATTCATGCCTTGCCTCCGGAACGTTCAAAATACCGCAGAAAACTGAAGACGGACGTCTGCACCCGTTCGCTGTTCAGCAGTTTCACCACCCCCGGCACTTTCGCCGCGATGGACGCAATGGGCAGCAGCCGCTTCATATCCGCAATCGCCGCGCGGATTGCGGCGATCACTTCATCCATTTCTTTTTCATTGATGGTGATGGGCGGCATAAAGCGCATCACCTGCGGGGCATTGCCGGAATACGCCGCGAAAACGTTTCGCTGCGCCAGCGCGTCCGACATCAGCGGCCCCATGAACTCATAGCCGTATTCGATGCCGACCATCAGCCCCAAGCCGCGTACTTCCTTGATCACTTTCGGATTTTCCCGCTGCAATTCCAGCAGCGCATTCTTGAGTTTGGCCCCCATGCGCTCCGCGTTTTCCCACACCCGGTTCTCCATCAGGAACTCCAGCGCCTTCAACGATACCCGGCAACCAATATCCGAGCCGCCGCCATAACACACATGAAAATCGGGATGCTGTTCCACAAAGTCCACGAGGCGCGGGATGTCCCGGTAAAACACCGCCGCATTGGGAAACAGCGCGCCGCTCAGCGATTTCGCCACCGTCATGATGTCCGGAATCACGCCGCTGTGTTCGCAGGCAAACAAGCGTCCCGTGCGCCCGAAGCCCGTCTGGATCTCATCGAAGATCAATAGCGCACCATACTCGTCGCACAAAGCCCTCAGCCCCTTCAAGAAGTCTTCGCGCGCAGGGAATATACCTGCTTCGCCTTGCACCGGCTCCAACAGCACCGCCGCCGTATCCTTCGAAATGATTTTCTTGACGGCTTCGAGATTATTAAACGGCACGAAGGAGAATCCGGGCATCAGGGGCTCGAAATAATGCCGGTAATGTTCCTTGCCGTTCGCGGAGAGCGCAAATCCCGTATGCCCGTGATACGCTTTGATGGTCGCGATGATGCCGGGCCGCCCCGTTGCCCCGCGTGCCAGTTTAATCGCGCACTCAATGGCATCCCCGCCGCCCGATGCAAAAAAGAGCTTTTTAAGGTCCCCCGGCGCGAGCGACACCAGCTTTTGCGCCAACGCCAGTTTCGGCTCCGACATCAGCCCGAACGAACCCATGTCCCACTCGTCCAGCGCCTCCTCCATCGCCTGCATCACCGCGGCATTGTGCCGCGACACATTAAAACTACCCGCGGACGTGAAACAATCGTACATCCGCTTGCCCGAATAGGGATCTGTGAAGCCGACGCCCTGCCGCTGAGTCTCCAGGACGTCTAAATGCCCTGCGCGCAGATACTTCATCTGCCCTCTATTGATGTACCGCCCGAACAGCGCTTCTATCCGCTTCTTCTCCTGCTGAGGCACCCGCGCCTTCTGCAACCCCGCCTGACCCTGAACACCCATAGCGGTTCTCCTTGTGTTCCCTGTTAATAAAGCATTCATACACCCGGTAAACCACTATATGACCACCTGACGCCCCCCCGCTGCAACTTTCCCGTAGGGCGGGTATCGCGCCACCGTACCCGCCAATCTTGCGCAGTGTGCGCCCCGAGCACCGGCCCCTTGGTGCGATACCTCTTTTACATTTTGTTGGTGGGTTGCGCTGCGTTTCACCCGCCCTACGATGTAATGGAATAAGGAAGGCCATAAAAGACGGAAAGGGCCAAAGAGATTCGTTTATATTGTGGCAAGGGTTGGCGTCAGGTATGATGAGGGGCGCACGTCCCCATGACCAGCAGGAAAACAAGAGGATGAAAACCGCGTTATGAAGCAGTATGGCAGGAATAGCATTTTCACCTTGGCCCAATGGGATAGGTCTTCTTCGGCAAGACATTTTTTATCAAAAGGCGGTCCGATTTTCCTTTTAATCTTTTTGGGCATTTGTGTTACGGGGGCATCCGAACCCGCAAAGCCTATCGAACTCGCCAAACCATTATTGGCGTATTGGAATTGTGATGAGGAGCTGGGTGGAGCCGGATTGATGGAGGCCACCGGGAATTCCGCGTTGACGGTGAAGCTGGATCAGCCTGTATCATCCCGGCGCGGGGTGTTTGGAAATGCTCTTGCACTTCGGGACACGCATAGCTTGTCCGTGCCCGGCTGGGGTCTCACGGAATTAGAAGCCTTTTCGATTTCGGCGTGGGCGAATCCGGAAGATCTCGGAGGCTATCGCGAAATCTTCCGCCAGGAATGCGGCAACCGCCTGTTGTTCTCGTTTCAGGAAAATGGTTCGGTACTGTCACTCGGCCTGAACGTCAACGGCTATATGGAATGCGATGCGCGCCTGGACGCCGCAAAAATCCTGGACCACATCTGGCATCATTGCGCCGCCACCTTTGATGGACACTTCATGCGGGTGTATCTCGATGGCGCGGAAATCGGATCGCTGGAACGTGCCGGGAAAATCGCCCTGTGCCCCAACGTGGCGTCCTTTATCGGTTCGAGCGGCGGTTCCAGCGAGTATTTTAAGGGAGGGCTGGATGAACTCCGCTTGTACAAGGAGGCATTGACCGCGGAAGAAATCGCCGCCCTGTATGCCAACGGAATGGATGCGATATCGCTTTTTATCCGGCAAATGGACGAAGCCGTCCAGTCCATTTACACCCCAAGCGCTTCGTTTGCGGAAACACTCGCCGCCACGCGGAACAATCTGGCGGCACGCGGCACCCCGCTGGATCCCGATCTCGAAGACGCCCTCTTCCGCAGATTGAAAGCCGATTATGAGAAGGAATGCGATGAATTCCAGGAATATACCCGTGCCAATCCCATCGACTTTCTGAATCGCAAAAATCCCGCGTTCGTGGAGGAAAACGCTGATCGCCTCATAACCCTGTTGCTCGAATATAAGCCGCTGACGGAACACCAATGGAGCACGCAGACTCCGGAAGACCGCCGGAAATGGGAGGAAGCCGATCAGTTCAAAGGCCGTTTTGACGAACTTAAGGCGCGGGGCGATGAAGCCCATTGCGCACCGGAATGGATCGACCTTATTCTCGAAACGGGCCGCCGCGTGCAGTTGCGTCCATACAAAAACGAACCGGTGGCGCCATACATCCCTCCCAGTACGCCGGAGACCCGCGATCTCACGCCGGAAGACGCGCGGAACGCCCTGGAAACGGACTGGCTCCATCAGGCGGATGGGAATCCCACGCCCGAGCGAATCAAAAAAGAAATTCAATGGACCCGCGCGCTTCTGGAACGAATCGAAACGCAATATCCTGGCAACGCAGACTTCGCCGAATCTCGCGTTGCGCTCGATGCCCTGGAAAAACAGGCCGACTCCATCACGGCATCGGATAACGATCTCTACTTCAAAGTTCACGCGATCAAACGCCAGGCGATGTTTAAGAATCCCGTGGTGGATTTCACCAAGATGTTATTTGTTGATATGCCCTATCCGCAAGGCTCCGAATGGCCCCATGAGACCCGCCACCGCCTCGGCTACATGGCGGTGCCCGGGGCGCGGCTGCTGGTGCTCGATGGCCTCGAACCCGGCGGACACCTGCTGCAACTCATGCCGCAAGCACCGCTGCACGGTTCTTTCTGGCGGCCTGATGTATCTTTCGATGGTTCAAAAGTGCTGTTCTGTTTCAAGCCGCACAATGAGAAGTCGTTCCATATTTACGAAATCAACGCGGACGGCACCGGCCTCACGCAACTCACCGACGGCATCTATGATGATCTCGATCCCGTGTATCTCCCCGACGGGCACATACTCTTCCCCACCACCCGCGGTCACACCTACGTGCGCTGCATGCCGCCCACTAACGCCTATGTGCTCGCGCGTGCCGACGCCGACGGCCGCAACATCTACCTGGTCTCGCAAAATAATGAACCCGACTACCTGCCGTCCGTGATGGACGATGGCCGGGTCGTCTACACGCGCTGGGAATACACCGACAAGCCGCTCTGGCGCGCGCAAAAACTGTGGACGATGAATCCCGACGGCACCTATGTCAGCACGCTTTGGGGCAATCAAAGCGTCTGGCCGGATGTAATGAAGGACGCCCGCAATATTCCCGGAAGCCGCCGCATCATGTTCACCGGGAGCGCCCACCACAACTGGTTCAACGGTTCCGTCGGCATTATCACCCCCGAAGAGGGATTTAATTTCCCCAAAGGTCTGACCAAGATCACGGCGGATGTGGAATGGCCGGAATGCGGCAACGGCCCCGTCGATCCCATCGAATCGCCCAACTACCACACCAGCGGTAACTACCCCGCCTACTATTCGCCCTATCCCCTGAGCGAGCACGATTTTTTGGTGTCCGCGAAACGCGGTGATAAATTCCTTCTCTATCTCATGGATACCGAAGGCAACCGCGAACTGATTTACGAAGGTCTGAACAACGTCTTCCACGCCATCCCGCTTAAACCGCGCCCGTGCCCGCCCGTCATTATGGATCGCGTGGCATGGCCGGACAAGGAACACCGCGATACGCCTCAAGGCGGTCTGTTTTACAGCAATAATGTCTATCAAGGCGCGCCGGAAGAATTGCGCGGGAAGGTCAAGTACCTGCGTGTTCTTCATATTGAGCCCAAAACGTACACCTACTGGCACAAACGCCCCTATATCTCCACTGGGCCCGTGGTATCCGCAGTGCAATCCGAAGGCGTCAAACGCGTACTGGGCACAGTGCCCGTGGAAGAAGACGGCTCTGTTTCTTTCGAAGCGCCGCCGGGAAAATCGCTCCACTTCCAATTGCTCGATGAAAATTTCCGCGCCCTGCAGACCATGCGGAGCTTTGTCGGATTGATGCCCGGCGAACGCCGGGGATGTCTCGGCTGCCATGAATCCCACAGCCGGACCGCCATGATGGGAGTCAAGTCTCTTGCATTGAACCAACCGCCACGCAAAATCACGCCTCCGCCCTGGGGCGAAGATACGGTCAGCTACCCCCGCTATGTCCAGCCCGTACTCAACCAATATTGCGGGAAATGTCATCAAGGCGACGGCAAGGGGCGAAAGGTCCTTGATATGACCGAACGCCCCACCTCCCCCGTGTTCACTGAACCATATATGACCCTGATCGGGCGGCCCACCTGGGGGACGCCCTATAGCAAGCCCGAAACACCCCCGCCCGGATTCGGCATCGCCAACACCCTCATGGTCGAGGCCTTTTCCACCGTCGATCCGCAGGCCTATATCACCCCAAAGCCCATGACCTGCCTCTCGTACAACAGCAAGCTCATCGAAATCGCCTCCAGCGGAAAGCACCACGATGTCAGAGTCGACCCGATCAGCCTCCAGCGCCTCATCGCCTGGGTGGACACCATGTGCCCCTACCGCGGCGACGACGAAGTCCGCGAAATCCCCGACCCCGAATTCCAGGGCGTCGACTGGCTAGCCATCCGCCCCCTGATCAAAACCGCTCCCATCATCACCCGCCCCGGCCCGGTGGATTGATGAAGAAGAGGGTATCGGGTATCGGGTATCGGGTGCCGGGTTTGGGACGCAAAGGACAAAAAGGACTAAAAGTAACAGGGATATGAGTAGAGGAATTGGAAAACAAAGGGGGTAGTTTCACGAAACGAGTGTAGAATTAGACTGTAGGAATGCAGTCAGTAGACTGTAGGTTCCGGAACCCGGAACACGGAACTCGGGAAACGAGGGGCCCGACTTTGCGAAACGAGGGGGGAAACTAGACTGTAGGAAGGTAG
>Ga0116156_10003422_pt1 | contig 13849 bp, 6 predicted proteins | sample AD_UKC045_MetaG_FD_89891 | JGI IMG/M metagenome (GOLD analysis project Ga0116156, IMG submission 89891) | Active sludge microbial communities of municipal wastewater-treating anaerobic digesters from USA - AD_UKC045_MetaG | ecosystem: Engineered > Bioreactor > Anaerobic > Digestate | place: USA... | reverse complement strand
TTAAATAATTGGTTCCATAGTTGGTATTGAAGTAGCCAATATATGCAGAGATAACACTTCCCTTATCTTTATCAATTGGCATATCTAAAAATGACTCGATTGCAAAAAGTCTCATTGGCTGAAATATGGTGTCATTTTCGGCATTATGTAGCCACATTGCTTTATTTTGTTGTATAAATCCCACAGCTAGATTAAAAACTTTTTTTGCTCCAAGATATGTGCCCGGCATGAAGGGTGTATTATGTCCTTCATGGTCAAAAAATTGCCACATCAAATAGGCTTGATACTGCTTCCTATGGCCAATTGGTGAAAAGTTTGCAAAATTTGCAATAGGTTGTGGTGCCGCACCACTTGATGTAATGGGGAACGGATCTGTAAATGACAATCGATAATCTAGGTGGCCGATTTGACCACGCGCGTAAAGACTCAATTTACGGCTAAATTCATCTGTTTGGTCTACTGTAGATTGGGCGAATACAGGTACATCCATTGTCATAATGGTGCCAATACTAGGCTGAGAAAACCTTGACAAACCATTATTAATTGTGAGGCCTCCTCCTATCTTCAATTCATTATGTGATGATAATTTATATTCACACAAAGCATCATGAATGAACGAATTTAGTTTGCGGTTCCCTTGATTACTGTTGAACTGTGCGTTGAAATTATTCATCCCAAATTGGGTATAAAAAAACACCTTTTCGGTAATTTGTCCCAACACCTGAAATCTCGTCCTGCGCAATCCAATATCCAAAGTGTGCGCTTGTTTTTCACTTTCTACTGTGGTGCCCTCATTGCTTTGATTATATCTAAACCAAGTTTGATTGAGTAAAGTAAATTGAATGTAGTGAGTACCTTCGGGATTAATCAGGTACTTGATGTCTTTTTTATCCTGTCCATTTACTTGAAAAAATGCTGCGAGAAGGAATAAGATGAAAATACACGGTATTTTTCTATCAGTTCTCGTGATATGATTCTTCATGATTATTTATCTTTTAGCTAATATTGGTCAAAGTATTGAGATAAAATTACAAGATAATTGGATCACCAAAATACTTTTAAAGATTCACAACTTTCATAAAAATAACAATTAAAGTCTTCTATTTTTCTGCTAACAAGATTTAAGTCATTGTTAGGCAGTTTTAAAGGAGGACTGATTTTAATTATTAGGCCTAAAATTTAATTTTCTTATTGTCCAATAAAACTTTTTTACTTTGTAAGTTCAAATTCTCCAGTTATCAAATCCCTTGAGTTGCCACCGACAAAAACTTTAAACTTACCTGCTTCGGATTTAAACTCCAATTGGGAATTGTAAAACTTCAACAATTCTTCACTGATTTCAAATTTCACGATTTTACTCTCTCCTGGTGCAAGGCTAACTTTATTAAAACCTTTCAATTCTTTGACCGGTCTACTGATTGAACCCACAACATCTTGGATGTATAATTGGACAGTTTCTGTTCCAGCTTTTTTACCCGTATTTTTAATGTTTACTGAAACAACGACTTTATCAGAAGGACGCATCATTGTAGTCGACAATGAGAGATTAGAATATTCGAAAGTAGTATATGTCAATCCAAAACCAAAAGGATATAAAGGTGCATTTGGAATATCCAGATAATTGGACATAAATTTTGAAGCTTCCTGCCCGGCATAAGGTCTTCCTGTATTGAGCATGCTGTGGTATACAGGTATTTGTCCCTCAGCTACAGGAAATGAAGTCGTCAATTTACCACTTGGGGAAACATCACCAAATAAAACATCAGCCACTGCATTTCCGCCTTCAGTACCACCAAACCAAACATCCAAAATGGCGTCCATTGCTTTATCTTCCCAATTGAGTATCATTGGCCTACCATTATAAAGGACAAACACAATGGGTTTACCCACTGATTTTAATTTTTCTAAAAGTTTTCTTTGATTCGGTTGAAGACCGATATGTGCCATACTACTCGCTTCCCCAGTCATATCTGCGGCTTCTCCCATTACTGCGACGATTACATCTGCTTCTTTTGCAACTTCATATGCTTCATCTATTAATTGCTGTGGACTTTTAGAATCAATGGTAATTTCTTCACCAAACACATTTACCTTTTTGACAAAGATTGGATCATCGCTGATGTTCGCACCCTTGGCATAAGTGATTTGAGCCATGTTACCAACGACTGATTTAATTCCCTCCAATACTGTCACTGATTTTTCGGGATCCCCAGAAACACTCCAAGTGCCCAACATATTCCTGCGACTATCGGCAAGTGGTCCAATAACCGCTATTTTACCAGATTTCTTCAAAGGCAAAATATCACCATCATTTTTCAACAAAACAAATGATGCTGCAGCTGTTTTTCTTGCTTGATTTCTATTTGCTGCAGACAAGATTTCTGTTTCGCCTCTTTTTTCGTCACAATATTTATAAGGATCATCTAGCAATCCCATTTGTTCCTTCGCTCTCAAAATTCTGCTACAAGCAAGATTGATTTCTGCTTCTGTAACTAGTCCCGCGTCCAATGACTTTTTAAGAGTATTCAGAAAACCTTCGCCAACCATGTCCATGTCAACACCAGCTTTTAAAGATCTCGCAGAAACTGCCTGAAGGTCGCCAATACCATGTGCAATCATTTCATTTATTGCAGTATAATCTGTCACAACCAGGCCATCAAAACCCCATTGCTTTCTGAGCACTTCTGTAAATAGGTAATCACTGGCCGTTGCTGGCACATAATCTATCACATTGAATGATGTCATTACACTTCCCACGCCAGCATCAATTGCTGCTTTATATGGCGGTAAGTATTCGTTATGCATACGCACTTTGCTCATATCAACCGTTGCATAGTCTCTACCACCTTCAGCAGCACCGTAAAGTGCAAAATGTTTTACACAAGCTATCATGGTCGTAGGATCAGCTAAATTGTTGCCTTGATAGCCACGAACCATTGCTTTGGCGATTGCTGCACCTAAAAACGGATCTTCACCTGAGCCTTCTGATATCCTACCCCATCTAGGATCTCTCGCTACATCAACCATCGGTGAAAAGGTCCATGAAAGCCCGTCTGCTGTAGCTTCCCTTGCTGCAGTTCTCGCGGTTTGTTCAATCAAATCCATGTCCCAAGTACACGATAATCCGAGCGGAATTGGGAAAATGGTTTGATGTCCATGAATCACATCCATGCCTACCAAAAGTGGGATACCAAGACGACTTTGTTTTACAGCAATTTCTTGTGCTTGTCTTACTTTAGCAGCTCCTCTAATGCCAAAAATGCCACCAACTTTGCCATCTTTGATTTTTTGTTCTACATCTGTACTGACCACTGCACCTGTAACTACTCCCCCAGGTGTAAGCAAATTTAGTTGTCCAATTTTCTCTTCAATGGTCATTTTGGCGAGTAATGCTTTGACCCTCGGTGAAAAATTTTCTGATACTGATGCCGATTGAGACGTTTTAGTTGAAGCCAAATTGCTTTGACTTTTACAAGAACCAACTAATAAGACAACAGCCATTAAAATGCTAGTAAAATAGATATGCTTCATTTCTTAATTATTCAATTTTTTTTTTGAAAAGGTCCATTTCAGAAAATTTGGTTCTGCGAATGCATTATCCCAAGAATTGTGACCAACTCCGTCATAAATATTGATACGCACGGTTCCGCCTGATTTCTGAACACTCTCCAACATGGACATGCTGTGGTAAATGGGTACAGTGGTATCTTTTGTTCCGTGGAATGTCCAGATCGGAATACCTCGCATCAATGGTGCTTTTTTTGCAAATCCTCCTCCGCAAATGGGAAGAGCAGCTGCAATTTTCTGAGGCATTCTCCAAAGTAATTCCCACGTGCCCATTCCGCCCATAGAAAGTCCCGTCACGTAAAATCTGGAAGCATCAATATAATTTTTAGAAAGCTCTTCATTCACCAAACTCATTACAAGCGCAAGGCTTTTAGTAGGTTGTGGTCTATCCAAAAATTCAAAATTTAATCTTCCGTTATTTTCTGTTCTATTGACACTTGCCCAATAATCATCAGAGGGACATTGTGGTGCAATGACTATCGCAGGATATTTTTCAATGGAGTCCAGAAACAAGCGGCCACCATGAATCAATTGTTTGACGTTGTCATTTCCTCGTTCTCCTGCACCATGCAGCAAGAGCAAAAGAGGATATTTTTTATTTTTGTCGAAATTTGGTGGATAAAGTATTCTGTAATTCAATGTGTCTGCACCAGATACAAATTGCCTTGGTTCATAGGCATTTATACTTTTTAAAATACCAATAACCGGGAAATGATCTGAGACTTGCCGACCCTTTTCCGTTTTAATTTCTTCACTTTTATATTGATAAGGAAACCAATGAAATCTATCATAATAGATGTAGTCAATTCTTTGGGTAAAACTGGTATCAGTTTTGAAGCCATTGAAAGTACCAACGTATTGCTCTTGTGGAGCTTTAACATTGTTTCTTAAATCTGTGAGACCTTGAGTAATACTTTTATACAATGTATCCTCAGGAGCAAAATTGAAGTCCCCCATTAATATGCAAGGATACTTGGTTGAATATCTTGCAACATGTTCTTTCAACAAAATAACACTATTTTTCCTTGCTTCCACTCCCATGTGATCAAGATGGGTATTGCTTACTACGATGGTGTCCCCTTTTTGATCAACAAATAAGCCAAAAGTACATACACGATGATAAGATGCATCCCATCCTTTTGAAATTACAGAAGGTGTCTCTGATAACCAAAAAGTACTGTCTTGAATGCATTTCCATTTAGATTGATCATAGAAAATAGATGAATATTCCCCCTTAGTTTTTCCATCTTCCCGGCCAACGCCAATTGGTTTATAAGCAGCTAATTTTTCTTGTAAATAAAGGTGCTGATTGCTAAGTGCTTCTTGAACTCCTAAAAAATCTGGTTTTTCACTAATGATATATTTTACCAAATCTTCTTTGCGAAACTCCCAATTATCTGCTCCATCACCTTTATGATCAAGTCTGATGTTGTAGGTCATTACCTTTACCTCTTGGGCAGAGATTTCACCAAATGTTATAAAGCAAAATAGCAAGTGAATGTATCCTAACTTCATGATTATAATTTTGAAAAGCCAAGAGATTGAAGACCTTTTTTAACTTCTGGAGCTGACATGAAAAGATTCCATAACAAACCAGATCGATGGTTTTCTATCATGACTACAATCGGCAATTGATCTATCGCCAAATAATGTGGCTTCATCCATTTTGATTGAAAAGAAAAAGCATCATATGGACCGTAAATGCCAATTTTGTCTTGCTGTTCGTTGTACAAAAATTTCAAGAATTTCATACTTTCTTCCGGCGTATACGGAAAAGATGATAGCGCCGCCGTTGGAGAGATGACTCCCAAATCTTCTTGTGGATTGTGCCCTGCATATCCAACGGTGGAGTAACTTGAAGTGAGTCCCCAACACTTATCGGAATAACCTTCATATTCATATGGGTTAATGACGCTGTGTTGATAATGGATCAAAGCATGATTGCGATTGACTTGCCAGAAATCTGCGTATTTATCCTTAAGATTGCGTGGATCAAGGCCTAGATAAGAATAGTGTGCCCAGAAAAGTGGCCCAACTACTTTGTCATCAGAATCAAAATGATCGAGAATGGAAGGAATTCCGTATAATTTTGCATCGGAAACGACTGCCCCACCTCGCATATAACCTTCATGATAAGCAGCTGGATCTATGGGATGTGTAGGAGATGCCGCTCCAAGGACATACATAATGAGACATTCGTTGTATCCTTTTACAGCAAAATTCATTTTCCAACCATGGTTGGGTGACCAGTGCCAATACATTACTTTTTCGCCACCTTTCGTGTAGAAATTCCAGTCAATGCCTTTCCATAAAACATCCATTTTATTGGCCAAGGCAATCTCTTTTTCATTACCTTTTTTGAAATATTCGCGAGCAGCAATAAGTCCTTGAGCCAAGTAGGCGGTTTCTACCAGATCACCACCATCATCAAATTTGCTGAATGATTTGGTTTTACCATTTGCATACATCCAGTGCGACCAAACCCCATGATATCGATCTGCTTGTTCAAGCCAGTTGACCAACTTTATCAGTCTTTCCACGCCTGCTTCGCGTGAGATAAATTTCCGTTCTATACCAACCAATAAGGCCATGATTCCAAATCCAGTTCCTCCTGAGGTCACCACATCTTGGTCGTTATCTGGGTAATCTCCGTCGGTATGAATACGTTCCCTTGCTCCCCCTGATAAGCTTTCACCTCCCAGCCACATGTAATTGAAACAATCCTTCTGAACTTGATCCAACAAGAAATCATCATTGGTTTTTACAGAGGTTACCACCGTTTGTCTTTGGCAAGAGATTGAGAAAATCAAAAATATTATGGCAAGCGATTTGTACATTCTATCCTATTTAATAGGTAAACCCTAATTTGGTCAGTCCACTTTGAATTTCGGGAGCTGACATAAATAAATTCCACAAAAGTCCGGTTCTTTGGTTTTCGATCATACAAACAATTGGGCCTTGGTCAATGGCCAAATAAGAATCTGAATACCAATTGGCTGATTGGTTAAAGGCGTCATAAAACCCATATTCACCCCAAGTTTTATCTCCCAATTTGTAATAAAAATGCCTCAACGCAGCCATTGATTCTTTTGGAGTGTAAGGCATAGAAGAAAGCGCTGCTGTAGGTGTGATGACACCACGATCATTGTCAGGACTGTGAGCTGAATAACCATTATTTCCGTCGCTTGCCGTCAATCCCCAGCAATCGGCACTGTATCCAGCATATTTCTGTGGATTGGCAATGCAATAGGCTCTATTAATGAGTGTATGATTGGTGTTTTGCTCCCAATAGTTAGCATACTGATCTTTTAAGTTTCGTGGATCAAGTCCCAAAAATGAATAATGTGTAAAAAACAATGGACCGCCTCTTCCCGAGCCAAGTGGTAATTTGTATGTGTAATAAGTATTTCCATTTTTAATGGCACCATTTCTAGCATATCCTGATTTATAAACGATGGGGTCGATACCGTGGCTGGGCGATGATGCCGCTAAAACGTAAACAATGAGTCCCTCGTTATGCCCTCTGATTGGTAGATTCATTTCCCAATCAAAATTAGGAGACCAATGCCAATACAGGACAATCTGACCATTTTTAGAATACCAGTCCCACTCAACTGCATTCCACAAATTGTTTATCCTGGTGATGAGGGCAGCTTCTCTCACTACATTTGGATTCAGATATTGTCGCAATGTGATAAGTCCTTGGATCATGAAAGCTGACTCAACCAAATCTCCACCATTATCTTTAGGGCTAAAAGGAATGACTTTACCAGATGCTCCATGCATCCAATGTGACCAAACACCATGAAATCTATCTGCATTTCTCAAAAAACTGAGCATGATTTCCCATCTTCCAAGTGCTTCCTCTCGGGTGATAAAACCTCTTTCTACCGCTACGATCATGGCCATTATACCAAAACCAGATCCTCCTGAAGTGACCACATCACCACTCGTATTTCTTTCTCTGGCCATACCACTGATTGGGTGCCCAAATTCCCAAAAATATTGAAATGTCCTTTCTTGCACAAGGTCAAGTAATTGATCATCAGTTAAATTGGGAAAGCTTGTAAAAATCAGATACTCTTTTGCCATAAAAGCCTTGCCAGTCTCAGTGCCGAGCCCTTCCAAAATTCTAAATCGGAACTCTCTAAACAGCGTTAACGGGCTTGAGGTACTTACTTCATAAACACCTGAGCCTTGCCTTATTACATTGACAGAAAGACCACTTCCGCCCCCGCTCACCGTGATATATTTCCGAAGGATTGCTGCATCCACATCGTGACTGAGGTAAAGGGTGTACTTTGCATTTACATCAACACCTTCATTTCTGGCAGAAACTTCCAAAAGTCGGTCTCCAATTTTAAGTGAATCAACCACCAATGGATTATTCTCTATTTCAAATGTCAAATTTTTCCCATCGAATGTTTCTCCATTTAGACCCTGAAGGGCTGACGGAATCGACAAAAGATACTTTATGCCTTCTCGAAAACCTTGATTTGGGGTGATGGTAATTGTTTTTTGATCAATCGATAATTGAGTTACAATTTGTTCTGTAGTTGCTCCGGGATTTCCTTCGAGCTTAATCCCTGCCATAGTTGGAGGAGCAATCATTTTATCAAAGACCAAATTAATCGCTACTTGATCAGAAGGTATGATCACTTCTGAAAGAATAGAAATAGTACCAACTTTTGCCTCTAGTAATTGAATCTTACCTTTGTCAATGTCTTCTGGTTTATCTTTCCCACAAGACAACATTGTAAATATAGCCAGCAAGCCAATCAAGTATGATTTCCATAAATCTCTAACCATAACTTGACTTATCAATATCCTGGATTTTGTTTCAAGTTGCCCGTAGTCAAGTCAATTTCTGTTTGAGGTAACGGAAATAATTCATGTTTTCCTGTAATGAAATTTTTACCAAGTTTTGTAAATACTTCTGACTGAATACCCCATCTTTTGAGGTCAAACCATCTGTGTTGCTCCAAAGCTAATTCTACCCTTCTTTCTTTCCTGATGGCCGTTCTCAGGTCAGACTGATTGGTAATTGTAAGGTCTTTTAAAATGAAATTATTGGATCCTCTAGCTCTTTTTCTTACTTGATTGACGTATTCCAAAGCTTTTGCGCTATTTCCTACTTCATTAGCAGCTTCGGCAGCAAGCAAGAGTACGTCTGCATATCTTAAAATTCTGATGTTTCCTGGTCCATTATCTTGAAGTCCCGCATGCGCTGGCACCCAAGCTTTTTGATTGAATCTTTCATTGAAAATGTCTGGATTATCTTGGACTTGTGTAACTCCGTCAGGTAAAATTTCACCCACGTAAATGACGGTGGCTTGTCTTCTAGGATCACCAGGTTCATAAGCTGCAACAAGATTATCGCTTGGCCGATTGAATCCCCAACCCAAATTGGGAATACCTCTCACACCTTGAACCATATTAAATGGCGTTGCACCAGGGCCAGCAACCGCAGCTTGTAGGGCTACAGCTCCAATTTCAAATACGCTTTCTGTACCATTTTCATTGGCTTCAGTGAAAATCAGATTATACTGGGGTATCAACTGATATTGATTGCTATTGATGATTTCTTCACACAGCGCCAAGGCCTCAGCATTCTTCTTTTCCAATAAGTATAACTTGGCAAGAATTCCTTTGGCAGCACCTTTGGTTGCTCTCCCTAAGTCAGCAGATGCATACTCTGACTTTTCAGGCAAACTTGCAATAGCATCTTTCAAATCCTTTTCAACAAAATCATATATCTCTTGAACACTGCTTTGAGTTTGTGTAAAATATTCGTTATCAGCCAATTGTTTATCGACTAATGGAACTTCGCCAAACCATTGTACCAACCTAAAGTAACAGAAAGCTCTGATGAATTTGGCCTCTCCAACCAATCGATTCTTGAGCCCTTCATTCATATCAATGACTGGGATATTAATAATGGCTTGATTTGCTCTACTGATGCTGTTGTAATGTCCCAACCAAATGGTAGAAAAGGTTTGATTGGTGGCGTCAAAAAGAAAATCGTCTATTTCTTTCAAAAACAAACCGTCATTTTCTGAACTACCCTTATCAGAATCATCACTGATCACGTCGGTTGCTCCTATGTATGGCAATCCACAAAATTCCCACGATCTAAAATTCGCATAAACTGCATTGACTGCCTGAATGGCGTGTGTTTCTGTTTTGAAAAAAGATTCTGAAGTCAATTGCCCCAAAGGCTTTCTGTCCAGAAATTCATCTCCACAAGCACTCATAATGAAGATCATAAATACCAAGCCTATATTATTTATTATTCTCATCATTTTTTAAATTTTAGCATTTACACCAAATTGTATAGACTTGGCCAAAGGATATGTACCTCCATCAAAGCCTACATTAAAACTATTGGATCCATTTGGAAATTCTGGAGTATAACCACTAAACTTCTGGTTTGTCCAAAGGTTGGTGCCAGATATATAAAATCTCAAATTAGTGATTTTAATTTTTTGCGTATATGAACTTGGAATGGTGTATCCTAAACTCAAATTTCTCAACCTGATAAACGAGCCATCTTCAATAAATCGGTCACTGACTCGATAATTGTGGCCACCATTTGTAACTCTAGGTTCATTGTCACTTGGTTCCTCTGGAGTCCATGCATTGGCAACTCTTTGCTCCCAGTTATACACGCCAAAACGCGAAGTTTCTTTTTCGTTGAATACTTTATTGCCGCTCACACCGAAAAAGTCGATGTTTAAGTCGAGGCCTTTCCAGTCAACGGAAGCATTAAAGCCATAAGTCAAAGTAGGTATCGGACTTCCCAAATTCACTCTGTCATCACCATTTAATATTCCATCTCCATTGGTGTCTACATATTTGATATCACCAGGTTTTTCACTACCCAATTTTGGAGAATTAGCAATTTCCTCCACAGACTGAAATATACCATTCGTTCTGAATCCATAAAAAGAACCTATTGGTAAGCCAACTTCGGTCTTTGTCGCAGGCTCTCCATTGATGAAAGTAGAAAAGATTTCCGTTTTTCCTTGAGCCAATTTTCTTACCTCATTGGAGACAGGAGAAATGTTGGCACTGAATGAATAAGTAACGGTTCTTGCTTCTCTCCAATTAAAAGTAAGGTCCCAGCCTTTGTTGATAACTTGTGCAGTATTTACAAATGGATTGTTCTGAGAACCTACATAATCAGGAATTGGAACATCGGCTATGATGTCAAAAGTATTCCTAACATACCAGTCCGCTTCAAACGACAATCTTCCATTGAGAAAACCTGCCTCTACCCCTATGTCTGATTGTTTGGATGATTCCCATTTGAGGTTTGGATTGGAAGCTGATAAAATAGTAGCGCCCGTATTGATGCTTTCGCCCCCACCAAATACTGCATACAATGCGCTGGTAACCACAGCAGATGTAGGATATCTATTGCTAACCGCTTGGTTACCCAATATACCGTAGCTGGCTTTAAACTTCAATCTTTCAAAGATATTGAGTTTCTGGACAAATGCTTCTCGGCTGGCATTCCATCCCAAACCGATTGAAGGGAAATATCCTGTTCTGTTATCTGGCTTAAATCTACTCGACTTGTCTACCCTCATAGACGCTGTCAATAAATACCGATCATTGTAGGTATAGTTCGTTCTGAATAACAATGAATTAAGTGCTTCCTCAGATGCTCCTCCAAAATTCATTTGTGTAGTATCATTTCCTGCTGAAAGAAATAATAATTCATCTGTTGTACCTGGAAAGTTTTCTCTACTGGCGCCAATTTCTTGACTGGTGCGTTCTTCTGCTGTATAACCAGCCAGTACATTGATGCTATGTTTATCCCATTCATTGAGATAACTCAACGTCTGTTCCCATATCCAGTTATTATTTCCGCCTTCTCTTACACTGAGTCGCTCATTATTATTGAGTTGTGAAGCACTTACTTCAAATTTTGGTTCGAAGTATTTACTTTCTGATTTATTGAAATCATAGCCATAATTACTTCTGAATCTGAAGTGTTTCAGGAATTTGATCTCTGCAAAAAGGTTACCTAATAGTGAGGTTCCTTTACCGTAATTATTACTTTTATAAAACTGATCAGCAGCAGGATTACCTAAAGCCAGACCATAAAAAGTCGGATCTGTAAAATTTCCGTCGGCATCTTGTGCACCTAAAACTGGTGGCATTCTGTATGCAGAACTGATCACATTGGGTCCATTCTGACTATTGGAGCTTGCGTAAGCTGCATTGCTGCCCACGGTCATCCAAGGATTTACCTGAAATTGCGTATTTAACCTTACGGTTGTACGTTCATAGGAAGTATTTTTCATAATTCCATCCTGGCTGAAAAAGTTGCCGCTGATGGCATAAGACATGGTTTCATTTCCACCACTCATACCCAATTGAGCATTGTATATAGGAGCCGTTTGTAGGACTTCCCTTTGCCAATCAGTGCCAACACCAAGTGAATCTGGATTGGTAAAGTAATTCTGACCCCTCAATTGATTGTAGGCCCTTGCAAATTGAGATCCATCTAGTAGTGAAATATATCTCGAGGCTTGTTGTTGCCCTGTAAATGCAGAAAAAGTTATTTCTCCATTTTTATTTTTCTTACCAGATTTTGTGGTGATGATGATGACACCGTTGGCGCCTCTACTTCCATAAATTGCTGCTGAAGAAGCATCTTTAAGGACTTCAATACTTTCTATATCTTGTGGGTTGAGGAAGTCTGCATCGTAGGCTATCATGCCATCGATGACATACAATGGATTGGAATTGTTGAGTGTGCCAGTACCCCGGATTCTGATTACTGCACTTTCTCCAGGTTTTCCTGACGGTGGAGATGCATAAACTCCTGCAATTTTACCTTGTAATGCTTGGGCGAAATTGGGCGTAGGTATCCTTTGTATTTCTTCTCCTTTGAGTGTGGAGACTGCACCTGTGAGGTCACTTTTCTTTTGGACACCATAACCTACCACAACCACTTGGTCAATCAAAACGCCACTCTCTTTGAGTACAATATCGATTATTGGTCGGGAATCAATAGGAATGATCATTTCACTAAAACCAACATAACTGATTGAAATCGTAGCTGTTGGCCCACTAACGTCCAAAACAAATTTACCATCTAGATCTGTGGTAGTGCCATTGGCAGTCCCTTGCTCTAAAATGGTTGCACCTATCAGAGGTTCTGCTCCGCTTTCACTGATTACTGTCCCAGTTACTGAAAATTGAGCATTCATTTTCAAAATTACCAAGACAATGAGTAATGCAATGAAGTAGTATTTTTTCTTATCCATGTATTTTGTTGTAAGGTATACTAATAAGATGTTGAATAATTCAGTACTTGTTGTACAAAACAACAATTCCAAAAAGATCCAATTTCCATTTTGTATAATTGAACAGAATCTCTTCTGCTCTAAGTTTTATTTGGTCGGTTTAAGGCAATTTTGGATCTTGAATATTAGATCAATATTCGAAAAAAATATTTTAAAAATAGGTCGGACTCCGAAAATTTGAGTTTCCATTGTCCGACCTTACCCTATGTTAAAATCATTTACATTTTTATAAATCTTGATTGAGCTGTCACTTGTCCTTTCAAATCATATCCCATGATGAAATAAGAACCGTTTACCAAGTTAGAAACATTCAAATAAATATTTCCTTCTCCTGTATTCCATGATGCTCCCAATTTTTGTCCAAACATGTTGTAAATATCAACCCTAGAAATTGCCGCAGCATTTTGAATGGTCAATAGTTCACTCACTGGATTTGGCATAACTTCAAGCTGCTCTAGTTTTACATTGTTAAATCCTACCGTTTGGCCACAGCTTCCACCGTCAACAACGATATCATCAAAATAGTAAACTACATCTGTCGCTGGTAATACAGTAATGTCCCAAATCAATGTGATTCTTCTATATAACCCTGCCTCGTCAATTGGATTGGGCGCATTTGCAAAATCAAATGAAACTTCTTCCCATTCATTGGCTTTAGTGTTAGTAATAGTATTATCTCCTGATCCATCAAAACCTGGAACAGATGCATTTTCTACTTTCATAGTAATGCCACCTACTTTTGGAGACAATACCTTCATTTTCAAAACGGTATTTTTTCCAAAGTCTATGTGAGATTCAAGATCCGCAAACATCCCTTGCCAAGGTTGCTCACCACTCGCTTTCTCTATAGCCTTACCTACCTTTGCAGATGTATTGATGCCTTCTTTCAATGGATTATCCACCAGTTCAAATCCACCAGAATTATCACTAGGGAAATATGACCACTTCAATGAAGTAAATGC
>Ga0116156_10003412_pt1 | contig 13901 bp, 14 predicted proteins | sample AD_UKC045_MetaG_FD_89891 | JGI IMG/M metagenome (GOLD analysis project Ga0116156, IMG submission 89891) | Active sludge microbial communities of municipal wastewater-treating anaerobic digesters from USA - AD_UKC045_MetaG | ecosystem: Engineered > Bioreactor > Anaerobic > Digestate | place: USA... | reverse complement strand
CAAAAGATCACGATGGGACCAATTTTCACGATTCTTATACTTCATCATCTGATAGGCCACATCAGAAGTATTCTTTGAAGTATACCACTTTGCCACTGCATTCTTCAAGGAGCGGCCCCACCCACGCATTGAATTACAATATTCTGCAAACATCATGATATGAGTCCCGATACGGCAAACCTTATTCAAATTCTGGAATGCGTATCTCTTCACATCATCATTACCATAAGTAGCCACAAGAGCCAGTGCAAAGATAGCAGGATCATTCTTTGCAGCCAAACCCCTATCAGATACATCAACAATCATATTGACAACCCGCATTCCATCTTCCTGAATGCACTTGATCAAGTTGTCAACATTATCCGTTGTGATTGCCTTGGCGTCAGCATAATAACTATTGCTCTGACTGCCAATAATCAAGAAACGCTTGAACATGTCCCAAGGAGTAATCTGAAAAACATATCCCCCGGCATTGTTCTTTACCTGATTCTTTCCGGGTACCTGTTCTGTCTGTGCAATATTCCCACCATTATTCATACCCTTTGCCGCATTTGAATATACCTTCTTGGACATTTGCATCAATCTCCTTTTTGATTGTTTGGCTCATTTAATGAGCATATTTGAACGGCCCAAGCTTCACCGTCTTCCATTCACTGACAAGAACCATTGTATCACATTCCGGGCAATCTGTCAAACACCAGTTTTTCTAGATGTTGTATCCGATTAATTCATCAATATGAATCATCGCTTTTTCAAGTCTCTGGTCATAATCCGAATCATCAACAATTACAATATTTTTAAATCCATAGGCAATATAACTCACAACAAGATCGTTAAAGAATTTATCTCGCTTTTCCTGTTCCTTGTTTAATCGCTGGCCATCATCAACCCATTTGACACTTGGAGCAAGCAAATTGATACTCTCATCCTAAAGGAATGAGATTCTTGAAAAGTTTGATTTCCTAAGAAACCCTTATTTTCAATGGGTATACCAAAATGCCCTTTATCTGGTCAGGTAAAATACCAATTCCAGTTGCTTTTCTTAAAATATTAATTGAACCATTAACATCTGCATTAATATAGAGATTATTTTTAGTTTTGAACAAACCTCTTTTTACTCTCATTCCATCATAAGAATCTTTAAATCCAATTATTTCATTGTCAATACTTGAACATTTTGAAGTGTATTCTTCACTTGTTTCAATATATTTAATTCCAATTTCTTTTGAACGATATGATAATTGTTGAAATAATTGATTAAATGGAATTTGAACAAAATTTTGATTATTCTTTGAACCAATATTAATATCTCTTTTCATATCAATATTTCTGCCAATGACAATATTTCCAATGTTATTTTTAATACAATAATCAATAATGAATTTTGTAGATTTTCTCATTATGTCCATGATACGATTGTTTCTTTTTTCTGTTATTGAATACATTCTTTTCGTCCATTTTTTATTCTTTTGTTTATCTTTAATGGAAGATAATTTAGCAATTTGTTTATTCCAATAATAATTAATATTTTTTAGTTGTTTCCCGTCCATAATGAACGTCTTATTATTGGATTGATCAAAACAAGTCATTAAATTATTGATTCCAATATCAATAGACAAAAATGAATTTTTATTTAGATTCAAAGAATTAATTGGCGATTCATAAACCATTTCTAATTCAAAATACTTCATATGAAGTTTAGGTATTAAACGAACTTCTTTTATCTTTTTTGTTTTAACATAATCTGGAATATCAAAAGAAATATCTTTAATTCCTTCTTTTTTAGATTGACTAGATACTCCAATATATAGTTTATTATTTTTAATTCTAAATGCATTATTTGGAAAAATCAAAAGGAAATAATCGTCTTTTTTAAGATAATGTGGCATTTGAATTTTATTATATTGATAGTTTCCCTTTTTAGCTTTCTTTAACAATGCAAAGAATGATTTAAATGATCTATCAACAACTTTCATTGTTTGTTGAGCTACAGCACTTGGCATCAACTCGAAATTTTCATTCAACTTTGAAATGTGATAGTTAGATTCATATTTTAAATATGTTTTATTTGAAAAATAGGTTTGCCTAATATTATACAAAGAAACATTATATAACCTAGCACTATGCCAACAAAGTTTTTTTAGAAATTCATATTCTTTTGATTTAAAATGTTTTACTTTGATTTTTGTCGTTTTATATTCCATTTGTATTTTCACCTCCTTTCTATTTAACTTAGCTCACTTTCATCTACCACCTAAAGATGGTAGTTTTCCCGTTCGCTAAAATTATAAAACTTAAAATCTTCTTCATTTTATATCTCCTTTATTTAAGACTTACAATTACTTTATAAGTTTTCATATCCATATCTTTAATCCAAGACAAATGAATCAAACCATTCAAAGGACTATCTGTAGCCATTTCAACCAGATTGATTTTAATCTCTTCGTTGTTGCTTTCCAACTTCCAATTCCAATCATTTTCATGGCTGAAACCGATTCCAAATTCATGAACTAATTTAGAAATCTCAACAATGGGAACAGTTTTCCATTCCATTTCAGAAATCGTGCGCAAACCTTTTACAATTTTGTTTACATAAACAGTTTTAATTTCCTTAGGTTTCGTGATCTTTTTCAATATAATCACTCTTTCAATCAAGATAATTCTATTATATCAAAAACGGGGAGACTTGGCAATCCTCCCCAATTCACTACCTTAAAAACCTATCCGCTCATCTGCACCAATTGAAATATCTTGTGTCAAACCCTTTTCTTCTTTCTTTTTCATAACATATCTTTTAGCTGGATGTGTTGCATCCATAATAGCATCAAAATCCCAAATTGTTAAATACATATCATCAATCAATACTCCATCATGTTCTGCAAAACCCAGATTAGAAGTCATTGTTTGATTGCCAGCCAACATATCAGCATAATTCTCAAGATATTCTGGTTGAATATTTGAATATTCATACAACCAAAAAGCTATTTCAAAAGAGGGGTCATATACATCCAATGCCCTTTTCATTCATTCGAAATTCCCTTTCTCTAAGAAAGTTGAAAGATTTTTTGAAAAACCTTATACATAGGTTTCCTCAAATATTTTTTTAGATCAGAAAAGGAAACTAATTTATATCCATCAAATTCAGGGACAGTTTTACCTTTTACATTTGTGAAATAGGAAGTGCAATTCAAACTTTTAATATCAGGAAGTGATTCAAGGGGCCAGAGAAATAATTCCAAATCCTTTGTTTGTGTATATTCAAACCGCCCTAAATTTGTCAATTGACATTCCTTTACATCTAATCCAGTTTCTTCTTTCAGTTCACGGATAGCCGTTTCGATAAATTCTTCCCCATATTCATGTCTACCTTTGGGAATATCATGTTGAAATCCACATTCAGTAGCATGACCTACCAAAACTTTCTTACCATCTGTTATAATAATCCCACAACTAATAACTTTACTCATTTTAAAATTACCCCCTCTTATTTAATTTTATCACCTCTCAATCTTAAAAAGTGGGGAATTTCACCCCACTAATTTAGTTCAAGAGAACACTCGTGTCAAGAAAAACAACTTCCTTCTTACCATTCTTCATTTCAAGAATCTGATTATAAACCTTCACAGAAGCTGGAACATTATTCCACTTTTCCAAGAAGAATTTAACGGGCCGACCACGAAAATCCTTTACCAGAACAACACCAGTTTCCTTATTAACATAAACGTTTTTCATTTTATAACACACTTTCAATTTTTATTTTGGGGGTCTTTTCCCCCGGCAAGAACAGTATATCATAATCGTGGGAATCACGTCAAGCTATTTTAGAAAACCTTCTTTTTCAAAAATTTTCATGGCCCGACCCTTCAGTATACTGATGTATCTACACTCATCTTCTTCTTCCTCATCTTCCTCTTCGTCGCCCCCAAACAATTCCCTGACATCATCATATCCTTCCCAATTATCAACACCACATCTTGCAAGTGCCTTAAGCTTTCGTTCAGTCTTCAAAAGTTCCTTATATCTGGATTCACTTAAACAGTCGGCTTTATTTTAACATCCTCCTTAATTGTCTTCATCTTCTGTATTTACAACCACTTCAATATTTTCAGTGTCCTTCCAATATCTTAAGAAACGTTCTTTAAATTTCTTTTCATCAATCAACTGATTCAAAAACAATTCCATAGCCAAACCAAAAGTGATATCACTAAAAACAGACTTGGCTTTAATGGCATATGCTTTTCTTTCAAGTTCCTTGTTTGAATTATAAAAATTCTGAGCGTTATTCAAAAATTCATTATAACGATTTACAACATCCTTTTCAATCATTTCAATAAACTTGATCAAATAAGGGGAATGCCTAAACTGATTTTTAACATCATCAATCTTTTCTTCCAAAATCATTTCAGCAACAATTCTTTTGTTAAGAATATTATCACGAATATGATGATTCTGGATATACAATTTTGTTTTGACTTTTACCATTTCACCATTAGTGAAATGAACAACAAAACCTTCAATATTCTTAATCTTATCATTGACACAAATATCCAAAACTTCCGACAAAGAATAATGATACTGTTCAACAGCAATAGTATTGAAAGAGTGAATTTCATATTTACCATCGGTCATATTACGAGAAATGATATAACGAAGTTCTTCAACACAGTTATAATTCAAAACATGAGGATCACGAGGTGAAATCAATTCAAACATAGGAGTGAAACCATTTTCAATATCATTGATAATCTGACCTTTAAAGAAAGAATCACGGTTTACAATTTCCATTGCAATCTGAGCCTGTTCTGAATAACTATTCATTTTGGTTTTAGCATGAAGATTGCCATTAACCATAAAGAAAAGAATCAATGAACCATCAACCTTTTCAAATACACCACAAGGATTCCATTTAGAAATAACTTTTTCTTCGGTAAAAGGATTTTCACCATAATTAAAAAACTTATGAAACCCCAAACAAACAATTTTACCAGTATTCTTTTCAAATGAAATACTTCTCAAATTCCTAGCAAACTGTCGGTCAAAATCTGAAAAAGAAGCCAAACGATAAGAAAAACTAATAATTTCCACACCATCAACAATTTCAACTTTGGAAATAAAGTTCTGGCAAGACTTGACAACATTCAGGCAATTTTCCAAAGAAGGAATTTTCATCGACTTTATGAACTTGGGCTGAGTCATGATAACCACCTCTTCAATCAGGATGAATCTAGTATACCACGAAAAAAGAAAGTGGTCAAGCCCCTTAAAAATCAGACTTGCCCCATTTTTCATTTAGTTATAGTAGAAATATATTTCATCCATTTCATCGCCCATAGGACAGGCGAAGTTTTTAATCATTGATTCAATAACACCAATAGGAATAAATTTACCCATTTCCGCATTTCTAAAAACATTTCTTTCTGTAATATCCTCAAAAGAAGTTAAAAATACATTTGCTTTAATCAGATAATCCGAAGTCAGTTGATTGATAACAAACCGACGTGATTTGGCAGAAAGATTTGTTTTATCAATGACAATATTTTTCTTCTCCTTAATGGCATTCATAAGTCGATGATTCATATTCTTTTCTGCCTGTTCTTTGATATTGGGTTCATTCCAAATTTCATTATAAGTCCTACCATTGGAAAGCCTCATAATTTCATCATCAAAAGAAATCACAACATCATTTCTATTGTAAAGAAGAGAGGTTGATTTGCCGGAAAGGGGAAGACCAACAAGAAAAAGGCAATGAGGGCCATCTTTCTTTTCATTATACTTTTTGATATATTCAGATTCAATATCATTGAACAGTTTAAGAGATTCTGCATTCCAAATATTATACAGCTGATCAATAAGAATCATACTTTCAAAATCATCACAAAATCGACCATAACAATCATACTTGGCAAGTTTCAGGGACATATCAAGAGTATTAAAACCAAGAGGACAAAACTTTTTAAACAGAAGTTTCAGATTCAACTTACCATCAATTTTAGGGTGATTTACATAAATATCATGAGTATTGATAATCTGCCAAATTGTAATAATATCCAAATTTAAATGTTTCCCAAAACGATTATTGAACTCTTGATCAATTTCTTTCATGATATTCAATGACATATTAGCACTGATATTGGCATGATTATAAAAAACCTTTTTCTCCTTTTCCTCAACAATCATGACAGCCTTGGGCTTGCCAATATCATGAAGAAGACCAGCAACAAAAAGATCAATATCAACATTATCACGAACCATGTGAGAAATAACCATCATAGTATGTGTCCAGACAGTTGATTCATAATGATAAGGATTCAACTTGCCTTCAGAATATTCATGGTTCGTTTCCTTCATTTCCTTAACAAGAATAGGATTCTGTTCAATGAAGATTTTAAGAATTTCAGTATATTTATTCATAAGTGATATCCCCTTTCTCTTTCAACAGAACAAGTATACCACCTGCCCAAGATTTTGGCAAGTGGTATCTTGAAAGTCAGTCATGATCTTATTTCTTGAGAGGTTTTACACGAATTAAAATAGTTTGTTTTTCTTCTCTATATATCTTATGATTTTTTACTGTTCCTTCAACCTTTACAATTTCCCCCACATTGAAAATCGGTTTTGATGAACTAAAAACAATATGATTTCCTTTTAAATCTTCTGCAATGACAAAATACTTCAATTTTCCATACATATCAAAATTACTTGAAACATGACAGATTTTAACACTTGTCTGATATTTTGATCCAATATTTCCAACATAAGCAGAAATCACTTTTTCTTTTTTCTCTGTCGGATTATCCATTTCCCTAATTGCCCAAGCTACAAGAGAAACAATATATCCCGTTTGTTTAATAGTGAAGAAACCATCTTTAACAATAATTTTCGAAACATTCCAGTATTCTTCTGTCAACTCATTTTCATCCATATATTTATCTAAGAAATTCAGAATCTTTTTAGAATAATCCAGAGTTGATTCATAATTCTTTTTAAATTCATCAACATTCAAATGAATGGGTCGTTTGCCATTGATAATTCGATGAAAATCTTCCAGAACCATATCTTTTGTTGCAATTTGGCCAGTGTCGGAAGATTTTGATACTGATACAAAACCCCTTGAACGAATCATCTGAACAATAAAAGGAACCATTTCTTTCACATCATAGTTAGGAATTGGTGTAATTGGGGGAAGGTGGAAAATAGAATCATCAGAATCACATTCTGCCAACTTTTCATAAAAACTGAAAACCTTGTTGATACTATGGCCCATAAAATGTTTCAAACAAGAATAACCAACTTGTTTAAATTCCTTAGTTATTTCATTGTAAATAATGGCGATACCTTTACGTTCTCTTTTTGTATTACAATGTTCACAAAGCTTGTAATCAATTTCATTAAAATGTTCAGGAATTTCAATATCAACAGTTCCGGGAACCCTACGAAAAATGCTCTTTGAATGACCATCATTATCTACCTTGGCGACAAAAACCCATCCATCAATTCGAATGGGAGAATATTCAATCTCAACATTCACAAAAGATTCCCAAACTTTAGAAATAATAAATCCAAAATCATTCTTAGAAACCAATTCAACTTCTTTTTGGAACACTTCTCCAAAATTTACCTGAATGGGTTTCACATTTATTTTTAAAGCAATTTTATTCATTTTATTCACTCGGTCAAGAAGAAACCCCTTCTGTTCCAAATGAATGACCGTTGTAATTTTCGTCAAGTTCAACACCCTCTTCCTTCAAGGTGTTTCCAGTATATCAAAAAAGGAAGGGACTGTCAAGCCCCCTCCAGATTTTTAATAATAACGAATTCGAGTAGGATCGGAAACACTGCTAATAAAAGGATCATCGTCATCGGTATGCAACGCAATCCCAACAGTTGTTCCATGTTCTGATGTTTCCATATCTATTCTGGTCAAATAATTAAAACCCTTATAGTTTCCAGTCTGATAAAGAAGTTCTTCAATTATTGTGCAATAAGACTGTCTTTCAACGGTCTGTTCATCAGCAGAATTCAAAAGGAAATCATTAACAAACTTCTTCATATATTCCACATCAATTGTCTTTCGTGCCATATCAAACACCTCTTTTCGAATTTTTGGATTCCCCTCATCAACAAAACCAGTATACCACACCCTTCAAATCTTGGCAATCATTTTTTAGAACGTGTCTTTTTTTCGTCCGGGATTTTTATTTCAACATGGTTTAGGATAGTCTGTTTTTCTTTTCTAAAAGTTTTATAGCTTTGAACTGTTCCTTCAATATGATATATTTTTCCACTAATAAACATAGATTTTGGAGCACTGAAAATGATACAATTTCCCTCTAAATCTTTTGTGATTACCAAAACTCGACCAGTTCCATGCCAATCTTGACTAGAAACCATCCTAAGAACCTTAATATCAGTTTCATATCTTTCATTAACTTTCCCAAGATATTTTGATATATTTTCTACTTTTTCTTTCCTATCAGAATCAAATTTTTTCATTGTCCATGCCACAATAGAAACCACATATCCAATTTGTTGACCTCTGACATACTCTCAACCTAAAGGTTTAAGGTTCTAAGTTTTATGGTTATCCTAGGACATTGCCATATAGGGGTATCAGTGCTCCCCTTGCATATATCTCTTTCTATATGCAATTGACCTTGATGATATTATATGCAGCATTAACATCAGCATGATCAACGTGGCCACAATTGGGGCACTTAAATGATTTTTTATCTCGTATTCCTTCGAGTCCACATTTTGAACAATGACTGCTTGTATTGTGTGGATCAACATAAGAAATTCTGATACCGGCTAAAAGAGCTTTATATTTCAAAAAATTCTGAAATTGATAAAAACTCCAAGAGTTTACGATACCACGAGATTGTTTTTGATATGTATTTTTCTTATTTGTATTTTTACGAATATTAGTTAAATTTTCAAGTTTAATTTCACATTGATATTTCTTAGCTTCATTTACAACATGCCGTGAACATTTATGATTTATATCTTTAACAATATTCTTTTCTCTGTTTTTAATCTTTTTTAAATGATTATACTTCTGTTTCTTTTGGAGCTTTTTTCTAATATCTTTATATTTTTTACGAATATGAGATTCCTTTTTGCCTAATTTAATTACTCTATTAATATTTGAAATAACACCAACAACAGTATGACCCGTTGCGTTTAAATCAATACCCATAATATTTTGGGTTTCAATTTCTTTATTTGGTTCAATTTCTATAGAAATATAATAATATTGTTTATTGATTTCAATTTGATTTATTTTCTGAAATTTATATCGACAATCTGAAAAGTCAATATATTTTTTCAAACAGGCAATATATATTGTTTTAGTTTCTTTGAGATATTTAATCCCTTGATTTGGAATACACAAATTAACAGATTTAACATTTTTACATTTTTTATTTCTACCATATTTTCTCAGAATTTGATTGCTAATCATTGATTTTAAACCATAATGGGCAACAGCTTTCGATGTTATAACACCTTTATTCCGAATCGAAAATTGAGCAATCTGAAAAGCTTTTGACAATTCACTATCAAAATTTTCATTATGTTTTATTTTAATAGTTAGAATCATCTTTAAACACCCTTTTGATTTTCAATATATTTTTTAACTACTTCTAAAGATACTGTTCCAACAGAAGCAATGAATTTGCCATGTGTCCATAAACAAGGGAGTCTTTTCTTTAATTCTGGAAACTCTTCTCTTAAAATTTTAGAAAGATAACCCTTTATATTCGAAACAACAGCATGAATATGAATATTGGCACTGCATTGAATCAAAAGATGAACATGGTCGGGCATTGTTTCTATTTCAATAACGGAATATTGATATTCATTTTGTTGTTGATAAACTAATTCTTTTAATCTTAATTGAATTGGTTCCGTTAAAACTTTTCTTCGATATTTTGGGCAGAAAATAACATGATAAATACAACGTGAAATTAAATGATTTTCTGAAATATATGAAGTTTCTGGAGTTATTAAATTCATTTTACTGTTCCCTCCCATCTACTATTAACTTCTTTTTTGGAGAATTTTTGTCGGCATTCATATCAGCCTAAAGGTCTGATCTTTCTGCCGAACTCAATTTGTAAAAGTTTCATTTTGAACTATGAATTTAACTGTTTTCCAATAATCTTCGGTCATTTCATTTTCATAAAAATAATCTTCAAGGTATTTCAATATTGATTCAGATTCTTTTTGAATTATTTCTTTATTTTTACGCCAATTTGAAATATTTATTGTTATTGGCTTTTGCCCATTTTTGATCAAATTAAAATCCTTAATCACCAATTCTTTAGTTGAAATTTTTCCAGAATCAAAAGATTCAGCTACAGAAACAAACCCCTTCAATTGAATTATTTGAACAATGATAGGAATCAATGATTTTAAATTATATGCCATTCAACTCACCCTCCATTATTCTATTATACCACACCCTTCAAATCTTGGCAACAACATAAAAAAATTAGGCCCTTGATGGGCCTAATTCAATTATAAAACACGGGTCTTGCAATTCCTTGAATCCGAAGAAGTTGAATGGACAATCCACCAAAATAACTATTGCCACAAACAAAAACAATATCATTTGGGCAAAGTTGTGTATATCCAATAGTATCAGGTGTTTCCGAAAGAAATTCAAACAACCGTTCATCATAGACAGGAAGATTGAATTTTTCCTTTTTAAGAATATTATTCATTGTTTGGAGTGATACATATTTTGAATCATATACAGCTTGAGATACAGAGTGAAACATTTCAGTGTCCAAATGATCAACGACATGAATCATCTTAATCACTCCTTTATTTAGATAGATTCCAGAGTTGCTTTCATCCAAAGTCTATCATTCTTATCAAAAATACTTTCTTTCAGACCCTTGGGAAGAGCTACGATAAGTTCCATAGATGCTAGAGTATCTTTGGCAAACATCTTTGTCAGTTCTTCCCGTTTTCTCTCACAACTAACATTTTTCAGTTTTGAATGAAGAGTTTCCATTTTAAAAGTTTCAAAAATACTCTCATGAATTTCAAAACCCTTTGTAATACTGAAACGAAGAGCCCGAAGGACACGAAGACTATCCTCATGGAATCTATCAACAGGATTACCAACACAACGAATTATTTTCTTCTGAATATCCTGAATGCCATTAAATGGATCAATAATCTGGCCAGTCTCAACATCCTTGGCGATGGCATTAATTGTGAAATCCCTACGAGAAAGGTCATCAAAAAGGGTTCCGGGAATCACCTCATCAGGTCGGCGACCATCACTATAGTAGCCATCTTTCCGACACATTACAAAATCAGCACAAAGATTCGGAGTATCAGAAGTTTCGGGGAAACGAGCACGAATAGTCAGAAATTCCTCATTCTCCACAAAAATCCTAAAACCTTCATTTTGAAAATGTTCCCTCATTGCCTTAAAACTTGGGGCCTCAACAGAAAAATCAATATCCTTTGAATGAACTCCAAGAAAAGAATCTCTAACACATCCACCGACTTCAAAAATCTTCATTCTCGTTTCCCCTCCCTTCAATGTAAATCCATCATATCACAGGTTCCAAATTTTGGCAACAAAAAATTCTAGTGAGACATATACTCCTGAAGATTATTCATAACATAAAATACCGTCATATCACCCGGATAAATAGAACCATTCGTAGACCTAAACATAAGATCAAGTCTATAGTGTGATGAATATATTCTCATATTAATAGCTTTTGATGTAGCAGAAGGATAATTTATTTCGATATTATCTATTTCAAAATTACTATCCGTTCTATAAAAATCTTCTGTAATTTCTTTAAAGAAAATTCTATTTCCAACAATAGCAACTAAAACATATCCCCAACCAATAGCATCTTGAATAAATCTTTTAATGACCATATCATTATAATTGTGAGACAATTCTTTGATATCTTCAAATTGTTCAGCTTGATTCAGTTCATCTAATCCTTCATTTACATCTTTATCAAATTTTGAAAGTTGTATCCAATCTCTCTTTGATTTAGAGCCTGGCCCTGAAATTGGAGCCTCTTTACCATAATCTCTAAAAACTTGTAAATACAGAACCGGATTAATTCCAAAATTCTTAAAGAAAGAGTGTGTAAATAATTTCATTGCTTGTTCACGAATATCTCTTCCAAAAACAATAAATGATTTAATATAATCTTGAATAGTTTTTAATTCTTGAGTTTTATTTTTCAAAAGAGAATCTTCAACCAATTTCATCAAAGTATCATAAGCCGTCTTTCCAACTTGATCTAATTTCTTTAAATCATTTTGAGTCTTTTTATGTTCATCCTTTGGTCTTCCTTTGACATCTAGAAGAACACTATAATCTGATTCATATTCTACGCCAATTTGTTCATGAAGTTTGACAATTTTAGAAGGATTCATTTTAGCCAACGTCTCGATATCAAGATTTGGCATATCAAGTTTTTCTTTATTAATGAGAATATCATCAATAACCTGAACAGCCGAATAAAATGTTTTCTCATTATAAATCTTCAAAGCATCCATTCTAACATGTGTAAAATTAGCCCCTGATGTTCCTTCCTTACCAAAAGATTTTACAGATAGATATTGTTTTGCACCTTCACCTTGAGTATAAGCAACATCAACAACTATTTTGCCAATATTCCCATTGTCAGAAGTGAAATTTATTGTTCCATCTTCTCTAATGGCCCCTTCTTTCACATTAATTCTATCCTGATTCATTGAACCTAAAGGTTTTACAATCTCTCCAGCTTCCTCTTCTGAAAGATTCTCATTTGGAACCATACCAAGAAATTTAGCTAGATGAATTACACTTTCTCTTTCAAATGTAAATTCACCATTTTCACCATAAATCAAATATTGAATTAGATCATTTTTAAGTATGTCTTCATTTCCAGTAGCATCTTGTTTTCCAGATTCATTACTTGTTCCATTGCCCAAAGATACTTTCAATTTGATTTTTGGCCCAATTTCAATGTCCCATCTACCATTACCATAAACATATTTTAATCCACTATTAGAAAGAAATTCCATAAAGAAGTTTTTAGCATCTTCATTTCTAATCAATTTAAGGTCTTTCAGATTATCGTTGATGGTAAATGGAGTATCTTTTCTTTCCACACTTTTCGGAGCTGTTGTCATAGTTCTTTCTTTTTTTGGCTTCTTTTTCTCTTCATTCCATTGATTAAATAATGATTGTTCTTTTTCATTCATCTTTTGAACAACATAAGAATTAGCATTTTTAATAAATTCTTTCAATTCAGGAACCATTTCTTTTGAATCAATTTCATCTTGTTTAACAAGTGTATAAGCAGATTCGATACCTTCAACACTGTCGAGATTCTTTAAGAATCCTGAAACCAATGTTTCTAATGGAACAGGAGTTATCATTGATTTGGATTTCTTATCTTTCATCACCTTTGGAAAAGTCAATTGATCAGGTGCAGTCTTATTTTTAATCTTATCCATTGAATTTAATTCCTCTTTTCATTAAATTAAAACGATCTAATTTAATTTGAAAATATACAAAAATTGGGAAGAGTTTTCACCCTTCCCAACTATAATTTGTATCTTTAATCAGAATTCTGAATTAACCACTGTTCAAATTGAGCACATTTCTGAATATAATCATGAAAATCTCCATCATTTACTAGAGTATAATCAATATCTTGAATTTTATCCAATTCTATTTCAGAAGTGTGTTGATGTTCTTTACCTTCTTGATTCAATTCTGGTCTTATGATTTTAACAGTTGTCATTTTCATAATTTCATATCCAAAAAAATCATTAACTGACTTTGTGAATTTTCGAAGTTCTTCAACTTCATTCAAATATCGACAATCAGTGATAATAAAATTTAATTTACTTTTTTCATGAGT
>Ga0116156_10003409_pt1 | contig 13905 bp, 7 predicted proteins | sample AD_UKC045_MetaG_FD_89891 | JGI IMG/M metagenome (GOLD analysis project Ga0116156, IMG submission 89891) | Active sludge microbial communities of municipal wastewater-treating anaerobic digesters from USA - AD_UKC045_MetaG | ecosystem: Engineered > Bioreactor > Anaerobic > Digestate | place: USA... | reverse complement strand
TTTACCTTGCCGCTTCCCGCAACCGAGATTTTTACATATAATTGTTTAGACGGAGGTTCGGTATTGTCATATACGATTTTTTCTCCGTTACTGTCTTCGACTACGATTTTAATTCTTTTCGTATTCAAATAATTTGGAGTGGTGTAAGGAAATATCATATATCTTGACTGTTTGTCTGATTGCGAATCGCCCTGCCGCGCATTATAAAATATTTTTACTACTCCGTTTTCTTTAAGTTTTTCTCCGGCTGAAGGCTCCTGCTTCAAAATCTGGTTGGCGGGTTTATGTCTGTTATAAAGCGGAACCTTTTCAGATGAAAGTTTTAGTTCGGAAAGCTTTGCCTCGGCGCTCTCTAAATCGATTCCAGTCAGTTCCGGAACAATCGCATACAATTGTTCTTTTCCGTTGCTTACCGCCAGCGATATGGAAGTCGACGATTTTATCATTTCTCCCGGCATAGGCGATTGAGACATCACTGTCCCTTCAGGAATTAATTCGTTGTAGACTCTTACAGGCGGTTCTATTTTCAGCATTTGAGTGGATTTCATCTGAATAGAGGTCAATATATTAAGAGCCTCGTTATACTGCATATTTTGAACGTTGGGCATAGTAATTAATTCTGGACCCTCGCTTACGTATAATGTTATTTTTCTATGATTTGAATCTCTTACTCTGCTTCCTTCCGGCGGCCATTGTGAAATGACTGTTCCTTTAGGCGAGGTCTCGGAATGTTGTTTTATAACGTTTAAAGTCAGATTCGTCGATTTTACGCTTTTTTCAATTTCCGCAAGCGCGGCGCTTTTAAACGAAGGAATTTGGACTTCGTCGAATCGGGTGTATTTTATAAGAAAAGCGTAAATTATCCCTGAAACAACCGCGGAAAATATTATATAGTTCCTTATAATTCTAAATATGATTGAAAAAAAAGTCGGTTTTTTCAAAACTTTCTGTCTATTTGTCATTTTTGATTTCATTGTTATATTCGTAATACTCCGGAGAAATAATTTCCCACTCCAAACTTGTTTTTAAATTTTCTATCTTAGGGACGTTTGAAAGCAGACGTTTAAAGTTTTGTTTTGGTTTTTTTGACGAATCAACGACAAAATCTTCTTTCTGTTTATCAAGATAATCTTCCTGCAATTCTATCGCTTTCCAATAATATGTCGACGCGGAATCGAAATTTCCGGACATATCAAACGCCACACCTATATTATTATATAATTGTATTGCTTGCGGTTCGCTATAAACAAATTTACTCGCAAGCGGCAGATATACGTCAACGGCTTTTATATAATCTCCGTTCATTACAAGCGCGTTTCCGAGATTATATGAGATTATTGAAGTGTCGACTCCCGTTATTAAAATTTTTTCATCCAATAATTTTTGAAAATATTCCGAGCTTTTATCGTAATCCGAATTATAATAAAAGGAATATGCGAGATGAAAATTTAATTCCGGCTCCTTCAATCCGAGTTCAACGGATTCCTCAAATTCTTTTATCGCCTGAAAATATTCTTTAAAAATATATAGATATATCTTTCCTATATAATAATGCGTTTCGGCTATATTTGGATTTAAATTCAACGATTGTTCAAGCGTTAACACCGCGTTTTTTATGTCTTTTTTTTTATAATACATATATCCCAAATCCGACAACACCAGCGCGTCGTCAGGTTTTAACGCAAGATATTTTTTATAATTCTCCATTATCTTATTTACATTGGGATTCGGTTTCATTTTATAAATTCTTGCGAGCTGAAGATAAAGTTCAGGCTGATTCGGATTTGATTCTATGCTTTTCAAATAAAACTGTTCCGCTTTGTCAAGCTGATTTTTTGATATATATATTTGTCCGAGCGCCGCAAACGCCTCGGAATCCAGCGGAGGCGCGTTTTCAAGATATTGCAGTTCAATGTGAGTTTTCAACGCCTTGTCAAATTCGTTTAATTTCAAATATATTCTTCTTAATTTTATATAAGACGCGGGCTCGTCCTGTTTATAATTCTTTGCCATCTCAAAATATCTGACCGCTTCCTGCAAATCATTTTTCTGTAAAGAAATCTCGCCCCTGTTATAAAGACTTTCGACGGTCATTCCGTTCAATTTATCCATCATATCGCAATACTGTTTTGCAGTCTCGTATTCGCCTTTTGATATATACACCTTAGCATACATATTGTATAAAGGAAAATACTGTATATTGCTTTTTTGAACGATTCTTTTTACCGAGTCAAGATAAAACATCGCCTCGTTCAGCTTGTTGAGTTTCCAGCATTCTTTGGCGAAATTTATATAAGTGGTTTTCGGGTCGGTTCTGAAAATTAATGAATAATTTAGCGACCTGTTCACCTTTTCCATTTCGTTTTTATGAAGATATTTTATGGAATTTTTAAAGAAATAGTTATACATCAACGGATTGAATCCGTATATATATCCGATTATTAAAATAACGAGAGTAACCAGCCCGAGTCCGCCAAATATAACCCAGCGGGGAGTCTGTTGTTTTTTTTTCTGCAAAAGAACCGCTTCTTCAAAAGGAATGACGTCTTCGATTATTTCGTCAGAACCGTCGCTTAAATCGTCTTCAAAATTAAAATCGGTAAATATATCGTTTATCTGACCTTCCTCTTCAGATTTGTCAGCCTTGCTTTTTTCTATGTCAACGCTTTCGGCGGTCTGTCTTAATAAATCGGTTATATTGGTGAACTCGTTTTTATTTGGGTCTGCCATAATTTTTCTGTAAAATTTTTAAATTTTAAAGTTTTTTATTATTTTAACCACTACTCCGGCTCCTGCCGGATTATTGAATATCTGAAAATCGTCCACTTCTTTTAACGCTTCAAGCAGCGTGTAGACCTGCAGATTGTTTTTTTCGCGGTTAATAAGATTCTTAATATCCGTCGTGGTCATCTGCGGAGCTATTATGCTGACTTCCAATGAATTGTCTTTGTCTGAAACCTCGATTTTTCCAAGCGAATACTGTATTGCGAGTTCGTCTATAATCTTTTGAACCGCAAGCGACGTATACACTTTTTCAAAAGCGTTTGTGGGTTTTTCCCTTAAAATCCTATCGACGTGTTTTACTTGCTTGTAAATTCGTTCTTTTATCGTTTTAATACGTTTTGCTTCTTCTTTTTCCTTATTCAATTCCGCCAATAATTTCATAGTTACACACTCTCTCCTTAAAATAATTTGTTAAAAACTCGATTCCTGCAAATCAAAATCAGATTCTTCAAACAATTGTTTTGATGATAAATAAACCTTATCCGCGCATTCTTTTTCGCTGAATATTCTGAATGAAATAAATTTTACAGGAATATTTTTGCTTAATTTTGCCAATCCGTTCTTGTCCACTTTTTTTAATATCGGATCGTATACCGCTACGGCGTTTTTTCGTTCTTTGGATGAAAACGGATTTTCCGGACGCACGTCGAGTATCGGAGTATCGACTCTTATATTAATCGGCTCTTTAATCGAATCCGTCACCATTTTCATAATTTTATCTTTTTCGGGTATCTTAAAAAATATATTGTCTATCGTCAGCGCGTTTATATCTTTTTGATATGCGATTTTCCAGTATAATTCACGGTTCAATAATCGCGACCATATTTCGCCAAGATTTTTTTTTCTGCCGTCCGCTCCGTTTTTCCAGCCCGGAATTATCGAATGAAGATAAAAATCGTCTATATTATAAAAACTTTCTATATCGTCCATCGGATTCGCTATTCCAAGCTCGTCAAGACAATCGCCAAGTATGTCGGAAAAAGAAATATCAATAGAACGAACCGTTTTGTGATAATAGACGTTCTCATACATAAATAATCTCGAAATTAAAAACGCTTTTAAAGCCGACGCAGAACTTTTATGAAGCATTAAACCGTCTTCGAAAACAGAAGTGGTTTCAATTAGTCTGTCTATATCGAGCAGCCCGTATTCCCTGACTCCGCAAAAATACGAATCCCTCGCAAGATAATCAAGTTTATCCACGCTGTATAATCCGTATATGATTTTGGAAAAAACTTTTTCCCAAAGATTCTTATACGGTTCGACCGGTTTTATAAAATTGCATATCAATGCAGGGTCAAGCTCTCCGTCGAATTTGCCTTCCGGAGAGCGTTTTATGTTTTTTATAATATCGCTCAATTCGGTTAATATTATTTTTCTGCCTATATCTTCATGCGTCGATTTGAATTTTTTATAAGTATGCGCCTGATCTAAAGTATGTCCGAAAGGTCCGTGACCAATATCGTGAAGCAAACCCGCTATCCTGCAGGTCTCGACAACGTATTCAATGTCCGGAATTAGTTCTTCCGGATGTATTTCTTTAAAATGATAATATAATTTTCTCGCAAATTTTCCGGCTAAATCCATAACCCCCATTGAATGTAAAAATCGGGTGTGAACCGCTCCCGGATACACAAGCCACGCAGTCTGCAATTGAAAAATTCTTTTCAATCTCTGCATCCATCTGTTGTCGATTAAATCTATTTCTCCGGTTTCGCAGGTTTTTTCGCCTATCGTAAATCTTATATACCCGGATATAGGGTCCCTCATTATATCGGATTTGCTTCTCGGATCAATTTTTGATACCATAATTTCTTAATACCGCATCTATAAAAATTCTACAATATATTTCTCTCGCATTTTAAACTTTTTAATTATAGCATAATAACCTTTCATTTGTCAATTAAAAAATATCTAAGACGCCATTTCGCCGTTTCAAGCGCAGCCGGAAATTGTTCCGATAAACCGAACGGCATATTTTAGTAATTTCGAAGGCGGTTCGGTATTACGACGCTGAAAGTTGCAACAAGTTGCAAAGAGCGTCGAATTTCACATAGCCGTTGATGAAATCAACGGTTAATAAAAAAAATATGAAAACGACCCTGATAAGGGTCGAATTTCAAGACAGTATAAAATTCAACCCTTTCAGGGTTGTATGTTCAAGTTTTTTAATACCGCAGGTTTTTTTGCGTTCCGCGCAGGCTACCTGCGGTTACTTGAAATTAAACCGCGTTCGCGGTTGAAAATTATTAAAAATAAATCGTATTTTATTTAGAAAACTAAAAAATATTAGTTTTTTTTACTGACTGAGCCCCGCCTAAACAGCCAGTAAAAAAGCGGAACTTTTTGGAAGCGCGCTCCGCCATTACGAACGCTGCTCCATGCTACTCCCTATACTTCGCGAAGCAATCTACCGATTAAGTCTGTTTTATAGGCATATTGCGTCGCGTGTTATCTGTCCATATTTTCCTCGCAATGACGCTAAATCTTTTTCTAAAATTCAAATGCGGTTTTCAAGTTAAACTTAAGTCTTTGTTTACGCTACGTGTTTTTTAGTATTTCAATTATGTTGACGTCGATTTTGTTTACTTCAAGTCCTATGAAAAATTCGATGTAATTTTTTAAATTTTTCTGTATTATAGCGGAAATCTCTTTTATGTTTTCTCCGTATTTTACGGATAGATAAAGTTTGATTTTTATTCCTAAATCAAGCGCGACTTTATTGTAAGACAATTGAAAATGTTTAAGTTCCCCTCGCTGAAATTTCGAGAAAAAATTTTTTAAATAATAAACTATCACATTTCTTGAAACAACGATATTTCCAATTGAATTATACGAGGGTCTGACTATTGATTTTTCTCTGACTTTTTTTTTTGATAAAAACTGGTCTATGTAATCTACCAGTCCCCCCGGAAATGTTTTTCCTATTTGAATAGCCGGAACCGGTATGACGTGTTTGTTTTCGACGTATCTATAATAACGCGCCCTTTCTATATCTTTTGGAGAAACTATATCGAAAATATTTATCAGCTTCGCAGGTTGAGCCAGTCCGAGTCTCACTACTATTTTGGAAATCATCTTCTCCGAAGTCCCTATAATCAATATCTTTGAAGGATTAATAGATTTGACGGCGTCTTCTATTTCCTGTTTATGAGAATCGTCGAAAAAAATCGCCCTGCGCACCGCTTCCATCCGCGTCGGAGCTTTTTTCGCCGAGCGTCCCGCTATTATCGAACCGTGATGAATTATAATGCCGTCGTCTATGATAACATTAATATCGTATTTGTCCATTATATTGAAAGCGTTATGACTTTTTCCGGTTCCGCTGGTCCCGTATAATCCGTAGACCTCTATGAGTTTAAATTTAATCTTCCATTGTAAATCTGAAAAAAACGAATACATATCTTTATAAAGGCAATTCTAAATTTTCAATTTTAGGATTTCTTTTTTTTAATCTGACTCCGGACTCAAACAATTCTTTTTCAATATTATCGATAAACCTTGAGCGATTCCGGCAATATAAACGGCCTTTTATCGCTCTTTTTTTTGAATGAGTTAAAAAAAGATATTTTGCCGTTCTGGTAACCCCTACGTAAAACAATCTTTTTTCTTCTTCGATTTCATCTTCGGTCTTTTTGCCAAACAATTCAAATGGAATTAATCCTTCTTCGCATGCCGGAATAAAAACCGTTTTAAATTCAAGTCCTTTAGACGAATGTAAAGTCATTATCGAAACTTTTTCCGACTCTGATTTAAAAAAATCTACGGGGCCGTTTATAGACATATTGGAACAGAATCCGGAATAATCGTTTTTAAATTTTTTCCCATATTCCATCAGCGAAGTTATATTTGAAAAATTTTCCCGTTCGTCAATATCAATTAATTTAAACATATATTCTAAAATTTCCGGAACGTCCCTATTTTCAAATATTAAAGACTCGATTTTATTTCCGCCGCTTAATAAATTTTTCATCGCGTCCTTATTTTTATTAGTCAAATACAACATTTCAAAATTAAAATCAAATTTATTTTCCGCAAATTCTAACTCTTTCTTTTTAATAAGATAATTAAAAAAATCCAAAACTGCGGAAAAAGGTTCATTTTTAAAAAACGGGATTTCTCCGGTTATTTGATATGGAATAGAATAATTTTTGAACGCAGTTTTTATTTTTTCAAATATTAATGAAGTTCTGCAAATGACTGCAAAATCCCCAAGACTTGTAATATCTTCGTATTCGGAGCCGTCGGCGACCGAACTGTCGATTGAAAAATGCCGCAATCCTCCCGACATATTTTCGATTTGACGGGCTATCCAATCCGCTTCGGAAGCTTCCGTTTCGCATTGTCGTATGGATATTTTCACGCCGCATTTTAAACCGGACATATATTCGTTTCTATCTAAAATCTGGCTTCCGGCTTTTATAATAACCTCCGGACACCGGTAGCTGATTTTTAAATTAATTGTTTTTGATTCGGCGTAATCTTCCGCAAATCGTTTTATAAATCTTACGTCCGAACCTCTGAACCCGTAAATCGACTGGTCAGGATCGCCTATTGCGAAAAGATTAGGATTTTTTCCGCCGATTAGTTTAATCAAATCGTATTGTTTGGAATTAATATCCTGAAATTCGTCAATTAAAATCCAATCGAACAATCCTATGATTTTTTTTCTGAATTCAGAATCTTCGTTTAATATTTCAACGGTTTTATAAACTAAATCGTCTATATCGACCATATTTAACGAATCGAGTTTTTGGCTGTATTTCACGAAAACCCCTTTCAATTCATCGTCATTTTCAAGCCCGACTCCCTGCTTCATAAGCGAGATTTTTTTTAAAAACGATTTGATTTGTTTTTTTGAAACGTCCGGCAATAATTTCAAAATGTTTTCTGCGGTTTCAAAATCTATTACCGTAAATCGGGAATCTTTCGTTTTGGTTTCAAAATATTTTTTTAAAATCTTCAAACCGAAAGAATGAAACGTGGAAACAAAAACTTCTTCGGAACGCGTTATTTTTTCTCTTATTCTTATTTTAATTTCGTCCGCGGCTTTATTTGAAAAAGTCAATGCGAGAATCCGCGACGGTTCTGCGTTTTTATTTTTTACAAGATGGATTATCCTTTCGGTAAGAACAAATGTTTTCCCAGAACCCGGTCCCGATATTATCAGGCATTGCCCTTGAAAAAATTCTATTCCTGAAATTTGTTCTTTATTCGGAGTTTTACCGGAAATTTTCGCCTGAGTAATTTCAGTTTCGTTTTTTTTCAACGATTTCAATTTCGATTTAAATTCTTCAAAACTATTGCCGGCGCTTTTATCCGTCTGCGTTTTCAAATTTTTTGTCCAATCAAAACCGAATGAATTTTGCGTAAGTTTTTTTATCTCAGACGGCTCGAAAACCTTTATTACTCCGTATTCTCCGTCATAACCGCTGTTTAAAATCACTTTGCGTTCTCTTAAACGTTTAATGCCTTCGGCTAAAATTTCATTCGCGCATTTTTTTATTTCATCCGCGTCAATATTTAAAAGAATATCAAATTCGGGTCCGAGCTTTGATAAGATGCGAAAATATTCCGCATTGACTTTTTTTGAAACGGAAGAGGTTCCGGCGATTTCTCCGAGTATTTCTCTCAGCGGAATAATGGAAGAAAAATCCGGCGTATTTTTTTTCATTTGTTCATATGTTTTGTCCGCGAGCTCCATAACTCTGTATAAGACTCCAAGCGTTACCTGTTTGCCGCATTTGGGACAAATCCCTTTATTTTTCAGGGTTTCGGAAGGATCCCAGCAAATTCCGCATTTTCTATGCCCGTCAAGATGATATTTTCCTTCCTGCGGAAAAAATTCTATTGTGCCGTTAAATTTGCATTTTGAGCCGGATTGTTTTAATGCGCTCAAGATTCCTTCGTAAGAAAATTCTCCGTCGAATAGATTAGCTTCCCTTCCGAGTTTATCAGGCGAATGAGCGTCTGAATTGGAGATTAAAGCAAATCTGTCTAAAAAACCGCAATATCGATTCATATCCGGATCGCTCGATAAACCGGTTTCAACCGCGCAAATGTATTTTGTTAAATCTTCATAGCATTCTTCAATGGTATTAAATCCTGATTTTGAACCGAGCGCCGAAAACCATGGAGTCCAGATATGCGCCGGTATCAGAGTTATATTTTCATTTATTTCCAAAGCTATTTCAAATAATTTTTTTGAATCCAATCCTAAAATCGGTCTGCCGTCGGACCTTATGTTTCCAAGTTTGTCTAATTTGTTCTGAAATTTTCCTGCGCTTTCAAAATCCGGAAACATCAATAAATTATGAACCTTTCGGATTTTGCCGTTTTTCTTATAAATACAGCTTATCTCGGCGGTAAGTATAAATTTTACCGGCTTGCCGTCAGAAATATTTGTTTGCCGTTCGGAATCTTTAAGTTTGTATTCTTCTTTTAAATCAAACAGTCCGTCTTCCGAACTTTTTAATTTTTCTTTTAATTCTGAATGCCAACCCGGATGAATGCAGTCGCCGGTTCCAACCGTCTGAATTCCTTTTAATCCCGCCCAGTAATCAAGATGTTCGGGAGTGAGAAGTTTGCTTGTGGCAAGCGAATAATGAGAATGTATATGAAAATCGGCTATAAACTTCATAATTAGATTTATTATTAAATGAAACCTTAAATAATACAAGTTTAAATTTTTAAAACAAATATATAAAAAGTATTGACAAATAGCAATTGAAATATAAAATATAATTAATTCGAAAACATTTAAGTTTGTATTTTTATATAAAAAGGAAGTAAAAAAGTATGAAAATTGCAAACAAAACAAAACAAAACAAAACAAAACAAAACAAAACAAACTCTAATTAAAGTAATCTCCCCTCCTTTACAGAAAATTAAAATTATTTTCATTTTGCTGATTTTATTTAATATCATAAGTTGCGGTAAAAACAATGAATCGCCTGGCGACAGCAAGGATAGCGTTATATCGCGCGCTCCTCAAAATCCATATAAACTGCTGCAATTTATTAATCATTGGTCAACAAATACTGATGTTTTAAAATATTCGGTTGGTTTAGATATTACACAATCAGAAAACATAAAAAATTATAAAAAAGGGATTGACGGAATTTATGGAACTTCAGACGACGAGTATATTGACAGTATATCTGAACTTGACTCTATTCCATATATAGGACAGGGAAGTCTGGATAGAATTGATAGTTATGCAATTAATGTTTGGAATGATACTATTTCGAAAAAAATTCCGGATTACGCTTATGCTTTGAATTATCTTAATCACAGGACTATTTCGTTAGATAAAATTGAAGATATAATTAACCTTGTAAGCCCGTCGTCAGATAGTTTATATATTTACAGAGCCGGAACCGATATGGATATGGGAACAATAGACGATAACTATTTCAGCAATATGTATGAGGTTCAGCAACTAAAAGGAATCGGAACATATTCGTTTAATCAAATTTTAAAAACTTGTTCAGGCCGCAATATTCAGGGAGTAGAAAATATTTATGCCTCTGAAATAGTTTGGGGTAAAAATGAAATGTCTGAAACCGGAGTATTGCAAATTTCAGGAAAAATCGAATTGAAATCCGGCGTTACCAGAAATAATATTATCAAAAATTCAGATATAACATTGAAATTTGACTCTGAAATATTAGCGTTTCAGAAATTTGAATGGGGATTGATATCGATAGAAGAAAACAAATGGATTGTAAAAGAATTAAGCGGCTCAAATTTTATCGTAAGCGGAGCAAGTTCAATAATCTGGAATAATGATACTCAAGGTTTGATTGATTTAACCGTAAAATTTCCGAATACGAATCTGCCTGCTGAAAGGGAAAATTCATTAAATCAGAGTTGGGAAATCAGAATGCGTATTGGCGCGGATCCTTTTATTTTATTTGATAGAATAGGCGACGACGAATTTTGGATTCAAAGCAAATCATCAGATAATAAAAAATCTTGGATTTATAAAAAAACCGGAAATTTTCCCGAAGCGTTTGATTTTGATAACGACGGATTAAGCGATGAATTTGAATTGAGCGTTAATGGAGAACCTGAATATTATGACAGCGACGGCGATGGAATACCGGATTTATTTGAATTTCAATATTATAATACCGATTTATCTGTTATTGACGGAGATAGAGACGGATTGAATGATTTTATAGAAGTATTTAATACTCAAGGTTTTGGAACTTCCGCGTCTGATTCAGACAGCGATAGAGACGGATTGCCGGACGGTTGGGAAACTGCTTTAGGATATAATCCTTTGCGGAAAGACAGTAATTATAACGGAATTGACGACAACGCGGAAGACGAAGATAACGACGGAAGAAATAATATGGAAGAATATTTTGATATTACAAATCCCTTTGTTGCAGATGCAAAAGACTCGGGAATTCCGGCAATAATCGGAATAGCTAAAATACTGCCTGGATACGGAGGAAAAATTAATCCCGAATGCCTTGAAAATCCTTATGCTATGAATTTTCCAAATAAAAATCAAAAAAAATTAAATAGAGCATACGGCGATAGATCATATAGCGCTCCATCTTCTCCGTCTATAGGATATGGAGGAGTCGCTGATTTTAATTTTTTAAACTCTATTTCTAAAAATTTAATTATTAATATTCGCGATTTGAATTCAAATGATAATCCTACTTATACGGATGAAAATTTTAAGGTTAAAATTATTAATGCGGTTGTTTTAAAAGAATTAGAAGGGAGTATGAGTTCCGCATTACAGATGAAATTTGCTATTGGCGGTATTAATAGCAATACGATTATGCGGGTTACCGATTTAAAATCCGCGACTTCAAACCGCGATCCGAAAGGCGCCGATATCAGAATGGAAATTCAAGATTTAGAAATTTTGTTTATAGTAAATCCGCTTAAAATTAAACCTCGAAACCTTGGAAGAATGCCGGGCGGAATGACCGGCGATCCGGATTTTTCAGTTGTTAAGATTTCTACGATTCCTTTTATATCAGGATTGAGAGTTAAATTAACTTCAAAAGAGATTGAGAATTCCGGCGGACATAATCATACGGGCAGGCCAACCCATTTTCAGAATCCTGTAACGGGTTTCACAAACGATGTGGGTGTTTTTACAACAAAATATTATTCAAAAGAAGCGAGCGGCGAAGAAAAAATCACAGTTGAATTTAATTCGTCCGGATATAAATTTGAAGAAATTATAACTGTTAAAGTTGACTGGATTACCGAAAATTTATTACCCAAAAGAAGTTTTTTCAAAGACGGTTCTACTCCTCAAACTGTCGGCTTGCATTCAAATCACTTTTATGGAACTCCGCAAACAGTTAATTTAATGTGCGATATTGCCGACTCGTATATATCGGTTTATCCAAATACTATATTTCATATTACCGACGGTTCGCTGGAATGGGGCGGCTGTAATGATTTTACTAAAAATTGGTCGGGTCCGCATAATGGTCATAGAACCGGATTGAATTTTGACGTGGACGATAGAGACGGAATAAGTTTGTGGGGAGAAAGGGGAAGGAAGTTTAGTGAGTTATGCCGATATTATAAGGTTAAATCTAAACGTCATCCTACAAATGCTCAGCCAAATCATTGGCATCTTGATTTTCCTGAATAAAATATAAGGGGATGAAATACTTATGAAAAATTATTTTTCAATAATATTTTTAATAATTATAATTTTAAATAATCCGTTGTTTTCAGAGCGCAGGATTCTGCAGAAACCTGCGGATTATAAAATAACTGTAAAAGACGATACTGATTTAGGAATTCTTAATACAAGAGTCAAATACGATAAAAGAGCGGCATTATATTATATTTATTTCACTGACGAGGAAGGACTTCAAAAAAAAATCTGGATTGAACCGGCTCATCTTGTTGACGTAATTGTTGAAGCAAAGATTAATAAAATTAATGATAATGAATTTGAGTTTGAATATTCGGTTTTAAATAAAAAATCAAGCAAATTGGAATTAAGACATTTTGATATAGAATTTAGAACAGATAATTATAATATAATATCTCCAAAGATAGGTAATTGGATCAATAGTAAATATTATAAATTAGTTTTTCGAGAAAAATTTCCATCAGATAAGGAAATCTATGGTTGGGGAAATTGTGATGAAAATAATCCATATACAAAACGAGGTTTTACATCAACCGGTTTTGGATATACTACTAAAGGATTGCCGGGTATAGTAAAATGTTTTGCTGATGGAGAAAATAGAGAAGATCCGAATATAAACGATGATAAATTTACAGAATATTTATATTCTCCTGTTCCATATTTTTTTGATGATATGGTTCGCGGTAGAACGGTCGGAGCAGTAGAGCGGTTCGACGGACTTGATACCGGAATAAACAGATTGATTGAATATACAAACATCGCATTTGAAGAGGGCTGGATTGAAGAAGAAAAAATTATGAAAAAATTTTTAAAAGATTACAATGAAATGCGTAATTTGTTTAATTCAAGAGTTCATCCGGAAATAAAAAAACGCAGAGTAAGGAGTTTTTTAAAAGAAGTAGAAAAAGAGAAAGACAAATCATTGCTTCCGGAAGCGTTTGCTTTGATATATTATAACGCCGAAGAATTATTGAAGATACTTAATAAATAAAAAAATATTTTGACGCATATTTGAAAGATATATAAAATACAATAGTTCAATTTTTTGGAAAAGTTCAAACTAAATTTTTTTGCCGCAGAGGCGCAGAGACGCAGAGAGACGAATACAAAAATATATAATTAATTTTATATGTTTCAGTATTTTCTCCGCGTCTCTGTGTCTCTGTGTCTCCGTGTCTCTGCGGCTAAATTCTTTTCAGATTTAAGAAATAAAAATTTATTGCATTATCTAAAATATTCTCGCGATTTTAGCAAGAAATTTTTGATAATGTCAATAGCTTTTCTCGTTTATCGGGCTTATGAATAAATATTTCACAATAATATTTTTAATAATAATATTAAATAATCCGTTGTTTTCAGAACGCAGGATTCTGCAGAAACCTGCGGATTATAAGATTACTGTAAAAGACGATACTGATTTAGGAATTTTCAATACAAGAGTCAAATACGATAAAAGAGCGGCATTATATTATATT
>Ga0116156_10003408_pt1 | contig 13906 bp, 17 predicted proteins | sample AD_UKC045_MetaG_FD_89891 | JGI IMG/M metagenome (GOLD analysis project Ga0116156, IMG submission 89891) | Active sludge microbial communities of municipal wastewater-treating anaerobic digesters from USA - AD_UKC045_MetaG | ecosystem: Engineered > Bioreactor > Anaerobic > Digestate | place: USA... | reverse complement strand
TCAGAATGGTTTGTTCGCTAGAACTTTAACCAGGCTGAGCTACGGAGCCATATCAGTGTTTGGCGAAGTAATCAGAATGGTTTGTTCGCTAGAACTTTAACCAGGCTGAGCTACGGAGCCATACTTCAGAAAAAGATACAATTACTTTATAAAATTATCCAATACACCACAATTATCTTTATAATTATGAAACCTTACAAAAAATAATGTATCTAGAAGAATTATTTTTAAAAAAAGAAGAGCTGCCTATTCTTTACAAAACTTGTTTTCAAGTACCAATACATGTAAAATTACTTGACCCCACATTAAAACTAGATACATCCATAGCCCAAAGAATTTTTCCTGAAGTTGCAGAAGAGTGGTATGAAGAATTAAAAAAATATAATCCAGAAGACAAAGAGGAAAAAAAGTGGATTGATGATGTATTTTTAAAAGAGAAACCTATTATAGAAAAACATTATAATCATCAGATATTCAATTTTTGGCAAGATGATGTAAACCTTGCTGAAAATGGTCTAGTGACTTGTTTCTCAATAAACAGAAATGCTGGAGGAAGTATTTATTTTTATGAGGAAGACTTAAACTGCCAATCAATAGGTTCAGCATACATTCATTTCCCTAATGAAAAATACAAAGAATTTAAACCAGAAAATCAAGACAACTTATTTGTTTACTCAAGCCACAATATAGACCATTATCCCGGAGCACTATTTTTAAGAAATTGGGCAATAAAATATATGAATGAAGTTTTCAAACAACATCTTCAAGAGTCTTGATATGCTTCATTAAATCTCTAGCAAGCTCCTCACCAATATCTCCTATCCATTCATCTCTATTTTGTATTTTGATAAGTTCGCAATCATGAACCTTTGAATTAAATATTTCTTCCACGTTACATCTACTAACTGCTTCTCCACTCAATATTCCCATTGTACCATTCAAATGATTTTTATAAGTTATGAAATATTTTTGAGGAGAATCAGAATCTTCATTTAAATAATCATTGCCTATATTGCTTTCAAAATCCATAATAATTCCAATAATCAATATTTTATAAGAATTGTTATACAAAATTACTAGTTCATAAAAATTTCTTTAATTTCTCACTAAAATCATCTTCGCTCATAGCCCCAACAAAATTAGCAACAACTTTCCCATCTTTAAACAAAACAAAATTTGGAATTGAAGAAACATTAAATTTTTGAGCAATAGCATGTCCGTCTTCCACATTAACTTTTCCAACTTTCAACTTGTTTCCGAACTTTTCTGCAACATCCTCAACAATAGGTCCCATCATAACACAGGGCATACACCAGTCTGCATAAAAGTCAATCAATGCCGTTCCTTCTTTTATAAATTCATTGAATTCCCCGTTCGTTAATTCTGTAACCATGTTGTTTATAGAAATATCGTGTTTTTAAAATTGTTGGTTTTTAATTAAATTATAACTTATCTTCAATCCCTTTTATTCTTAAATCTTGAAAGTTTTTATGCATCTCCTCATTATAATTTCTTAACCTCTGATTAATCTTCATACAATTTTTACCCTGATAACTTAATTCAGGACAGAATCCAGTATAATGACATTTAGGAGATATTAAATCCGGATAAGGTAAAACGCTCTTCACTATTTTTGATTCTTTTTCAGTTATTTCTCTCATTTCAGCCTCTGCGGTTCCGCATAATCTCAAAGACATATAACCCGTTGTAAGATTGTACAAATCATAATTCTTAACATTCATCATCTTAATTCCACGAGGGATTATTGCAATCGCTTCACTTTCTTTCACCCCAGAATCTATCAATTTCTGATAAACATTGAGAGAATTTGAAAACTCCCTTGTCCATAATTCAAAATTATCTTTATTTTTCTCAATAGAACTTGGAATTGACAAAACACTTCTCCAATAATCAGGGTTTTCTCCAGCAATATCTTCATCAAACGCTAAATTCTTTGCTCTATTTACAGCATGATAGATTGATTCGGTATCTTGTGAAAGAGTTCTATGTCTCTTAACCTCTCCCCACACTCTCCAAGGAATATTTGATGCTATCTTAATATTAACAGTGGTATTAAAATCCCCTACAATTTCTTCTAAATCTCCAAGAATTCCCTTCCATCCTTCTTGAATTAAAGAGGGATTTAAGAAAATCTCATTTCTTTTCTCAAAATAATTCTTTAATCTTCTTTCAAATTCCGGACTTTTTTCGATCTCTGAAGAAATTAATTGAGGAGAATAAAGCTGTTCAAAATTTTTCCATCTATCTGATTCAAGAATTTCTTCTGCATAATTCTTATCCACTCCTCTAACATCCCTGAATATATTCGGATGTACACACCCTGTTCTCGGGGCTTGCTTTCTGGCCTCATAAATAGTCCTCATTCCATGTTCTCTAACAAAGTTTTCCAATTGAGATATAACTTCTTTACCTTCTTCAGGCATCGCTTCAGGATCTCTTTCTGCAAGTTTTGAAAAATGTATTAATGTTTCAAGAGGCATAAACATAAATCCTCCCCCCTTATGTCCATATTGAACAATCTTTGCTGCTTCTTCTTTTGGAACTCCCTTTGTCTGTAAAAATTCGTAAGCCTCAATATTTCTTTCAGATTGTTTTAAATATAAATTAGTTAATTCTTCTCCTTTTTCTGCAATTGTCTTTGGGATAACAATTGCTTCCTTAGTTACAGGAACTCTTCTTCCGGAAGGCATCAATGAACTTCCGAAAACAGCAGTTGTGAAAATTGAATCGACAAACTTTGAGCTATCTCCTTCCAAAAAAGCCCAGAAACCCGGAGTTGTAGCCATAGAAGCATGCCCAGAACTCCCAACCTTTATGAGCATTTTTCTAACTTTATTACTTATATCGACATCGGACTTTTTTAAATCAATCAATTCTCTTAAAGCACCAGTATCTTTGTAAGTTATGTTTGCAGCACCATAAACAAATTCATCAGGTGTAACTGTTATCTTTTTTCCTTCCTCACCTTCAAATTCTAATACAGGACCATAAGAAATAACATCGACTTTAGGATTTATTATTACAGCCATTTTTATTCTCCTTTTTTATATTCATCTCTTACTTGTTTAATTATATCTAAATATTCAATACTTTCCCTTAAAACTCCAATAGTATCTTTAAGAGAGGTATTCGATGTCATATCATACTGCTGATCTTCAAATCCATAAACCAGACAAGGAATTGTTCCAAGAGTTTCATATTCTTTTAATAATCTCAAAGCAGTAATCTTTCTATCTGAAAACCACTTTGTAAAATTTACATCATCTAATTTTAATATTTTCTCAATATCAGACCTAATAGGATTTTTAATTCTTGGCTCTCCAAAGAATTCTCCAGAGTGTTTCCTTTCAAGCTTCTCCATCTCTTCTTTTGTATCGTCCTTAAAACCATCAACAGCAGGATATTTTAGTTTCCATTCCGGATGCGCTTTTATTGGCATGAATTGTGAAGATCAATTTCTTTTATAAAGATAATTGAACTTGAAAATAGATATATTATTATGCACAAATACTTTTAAAGAAAATATTCTAAAACAAGATATGCCATTAGAACAAAAGTATGATTATGTGATTCCTAACCATATAAAAAAGATTAAAGCACCAGAGGATCAAATTCTTGCATTACTAAGAGATGTAAAATCAAATGTTGCTCTTCTTAACATGGATATTAGAAGATTAAGTTTGCAGGATGTTTCAAATATAATTGAAAGAGGAGAATTAATTTTTCCTAAAATTATCTCAGATGGAAATAAAGAAGTTAAAATTAATTATAATGTTGACTTATCAAAAGCAAAACAATTAATTAATGATTACAAATACAAATCCGAAGGAGGATGCCAATCATGCATTTATATAAGAGGATTTATGCCACTTCAAGATGAACATGTAACTTTCTGTAGCAAATATGAACAAAGTGATGCTATAGATTCGGGTTTTTCTCCTAGGATTGATAAATTCTATAAAGCTGGTTGCGAAGATAAAGAAAGTAAAATAAAAAGAAAATTAGAAAACCTCTTAGAAGGACAAGCTTAATTCTGTTTTTCAATTTTACCCTTACTAGTCATTCTCCCACCCTGGTGCTGTCCAGAATATTCTCTTTTAATCTCTCCAAGAACAGTTTGCCAATAAATTTTAAACATCCTTGCACCCAATTCAAAATCAAAATCATAATCGCTGTTATTTGAAATACCAAATACCAACTGTCCAGAATATCCAGGATTTGTAGTTGAACAAGCCAAACTAACCCCTCCCTTTTGAAGGGAAACTCTTGGTTTTATATCTGGGATTATATATCCTTTAGGCTCTCCTGGTTGATAAAGTATTTTTTCTCCAGGGCAATTTATCTTTTCAATTGTTCTAACTAAAAAATTTTCTCTTGGATGAAGAGTAATCCTTTTGTTCCCATCAACTTCAATATCCCCAATAACCTCTGTCTTTGGAGAGTATCTATCAGTAATACCAAGAAAACTTTCTCCACAAATCTTCTCAACTCTTCCAACCCTTAATTCTAAATCAATACCTTCAGGATTTTCATATTCTCTCTCGCTTAACCCTTCTATAAGATTATACTCTTTGTTTAACTCTAAAACTTTAAGTGCAGATAATATCATTTTATTTAACTAAAATATCTCTTCTATTTTAAAAATATAATTACAATACAATATGCTTATTTAACCCCAGTACTTCCAAATCCACCCTCTCCTCTTACGCTTTCAGAAAGTTCTTGAACTTCTTCAAATTCAACAGTGGGAAAAGGTAAAACAATTATTTGACCAATCTTGTCCCCTATCTGATAATCATCCTCTCCAAGTTTATTGAATCTTATGACTAATTCTCCTCTATATCCAGAATCTAAAATCCCGACTGAATTCTTAAGCATTAAATCTTTATTTGTTACACTGCTCCTTGCAAAAATAAGCATAACATAGCCTTCAGGCATTTCAAAAGATAATCCTGTTCCATACTCCAAAAATTTTTCTGTTTCTTTTTTAGAAATCGAATAAACATCCATACCTGCATCTCCGGGATGTGCATATTTTGGAATAATCGCATCAGGATGCAATTTTTTTATTTTTATTTTCATGTTAAAAAAATCTTACCTAAACAAATTTTCAAGCAATTTAATTGCATTTTCTCTTGTATGTGGAAAATCACAATCAGAGCAATCCCAAATTTTCCCCTCGTGATTATCAATATATTTTCCTTTTAAACTATTTATTTTGCATGCACCTTCCTTGACAGTTCTATCATAATTTGGACAATAACAGAAAAAACAATTTAAGCTTTCAAGGTTATGGCATTTAACATCCTGTTCATAACAAATACATCCATGAAGATTAACTTTCTTTTGATTTTCATAATCATGATTATCAATAATACCCTCAACATTTTTATTGATAATTTCAGTTGCTAATTCATGCATTTTAAATCACGCTCCACACCCTCCAACCTTATCCCCGCAAGTTTTACATTCAAAACAATTAGGTCCTGATTGAATCATGACGTTACCACACCCAGAACAAGTCTTTCCCCTTGAATTATTCTTTCCATTACCATTGCCATTTGGTAAACTAAATGCCTCTCCCTCAACAAATCCCCCTGTTTCAGAATCCTTTAAAACATCATCTATATTCCATTCGTCAATGTCCCTTCTTCTATAAGTTCTAAATGCCCCATTTTTAGCTCCTCTTAATTCATTAAGATTTATTTTATCTATCAAAGCATGTTCAGCCATCTCTTTATCTCCAAGATATTCTAATCTTAAAACTTTGTAAGCAAAATCCAAAGGTGAACTTGCAGTTTTTATATATGGATGTCCTATAACTAATCCGTTTGGCTCGAATTGTTGTCCTCCCCATCCTTCGATAGCATCTTCAAGACTTAAACCTCTTTTCAATGCTTTCGAGGCAGAAATACCTGTGGTTGTAAGTATAGCTCCTAAAGTTGAACCTGCCTTATAACTCAAAAAGGTTATTTGTCCAGGACGTCCATCATCATACTCGCTTGTTATAATATGGAAAGGTGTTCCTCCTATCTGAACCTCCCATTCAAAGGCTTTTCTTCTATGATCTAACTCTTCTTTCTCTCCTCTGTTCAATTTCTTATGACTTTTGCCTCCAAAATCAACAGCACTTATTGGTTTACTATTATTTCTGAAAACAGTTATTCCTTTAAGTCCCAATTCATACCCTTTAATGTAGGAATCATAAATATCCTTAACCGTAGCGTTCTCAGGGAGATTATTTGTTTTTGAAATTGCACCAGATATGAAAGGTTGAGCTGCAGCCATCATCCCAAGATGCCCGTCCATACTTATACTTCCCTCTGCCTTTGCGTTTCCAAATGCAGTATCAAAAATTTGAGCATGTTCTGGCTTTACATGGGGAGCATTTCTTATTGTATTGTACTTCCCCACAAATTTAGAAATATCGGCAATTTCACTTTCATTGTATTTTAAATTTTTCAAAGCAGTTTCAACATCCTTATTTGCAATTACAACATTCCCTCCTCCAGCCAAATTTTTTCTTATACTCAAAGACATTGCTGGCTCAATTCCAGTTGTACTGCAACCCATCAAGAAAGATATGGTACCTGTTGGAGCAAGAACTGTCGCCTGTGCGTTACTAAATCCGTATCTTTCCCCATTCTCGAGAACATTTTCCCAGGACTTATAAGCAGCTTCTTTTAATTTTTCATCTCCAACCTCTTCCCACAATATATTATCAAGACTTTTCTTGTGTTTCTCCATAACTTCCAACATTGGCTTTTTATTGAATTCATAATGTGTAAAAGTTCCCTTTGACTTTGCAATCTCTGTAGAGGTTTCATAAACTGCTCCAGTCATTAATGCGGTTAAAGCTCCAGCAACTGCTCTCCCCTTATCCGAATCATAAGGAATTCCTTTTCTCATTAACAAAGAACCCAAGTCAGCATACCCTGCCCCGATAGTTGCAAATTCCGGACTTACCATTGCAATATCTGCAACAGGATAAGATGCAGCTTGATTTGCAATATTTTGTGCTATTGAAAAAATCTTGTAAGCCTTCTTGTATCCTTCCACATCAAAGCTTCCATCTTCTTTTAAAAAATGAGTAAGTCTCTGCGAAAATAAACTACAAGAGGTATCATTTAAAAAAGCATACTCTCCACATGGATTTGTAGAAGTTTGTTTTCCTGAATTTTTAGCAGTATGCATTTCTTGTATCTTTGAATCATATTGAACGGCTGGGTCCCCTATTCTCCAACTTCCAAAAGCAATTTCTTTCAACATCCTATCAGCAGAAAATTTCTTGTTTGGTTTTCCATCGTTAACATTATATGTTTGTATATCTTCTCCATTTTTAACTGCTTCAAAGAAATCATCATCTAATCTTACAGAGATATTTGTATTTTGAAGCGCAACAGTTGTGTATGCCTCTCCGTCCATTCCAGGACTAAATCCATTTTGCATCAAAGTTAATGCTTTCTTATCCTCATTTACTTTAGCTTTTATTACATCCATTGATTCTGGATGTTTATAATCAATACCTAAAAATCTTGCAGCCCTTCTAGTCTTACCACCGGATTTAATTGAACCTGCAACTTTATCATATATAACTTCAAAACTCACAACCCCCGAAGCTTTCCCCCCTCCAGATAAACTCTCTCCATTACTTCTTATTGAACTTCCATTATGTCCATTTCCTGAACCTGAACTAAAGATAGCAACCTCATCTGTTGTTTGCTGAGCAAGACTTTCTAAATCATCTCTTGGTCCTCTTATGAAACATGCATGTAACTGAGGGTGAATATACTCCCCGTTCAAAACCCTTTTTATTTCTCCTGTTTCAGGATCCTTAATGTAATTCATACCAGAACTTCCTTCTATTCCATAAGAATTAAACAACCCTGCATTGAATTGTGTCGGCGAGTTAAATGCTCCTGCCCCATTTGCCTGTAAAAAATACAGTTCATTTCTGAAATTTTCTCTGTCTTCTTCAGTCTTAAAGTATCCTAATTTCCAACCCTCATCAGCAAAAAAATCCCCCACTCTTTTATTAAGATGTTTCAAAGAAAATTCATATTCAGAACCAATTTTTCCCTTAAGCTTTTCTTTCCATTCACTTTTTGTTGGTTTAAAGAAATATTTATCTGCAACAATTGAAGCATCAATATCATTCATCCATTCTGGAATTTCAGCATTTTTCATTTCAAATTTTGCTTTTCCTGTATTGAAATCTTCAATTCTTAAATGTCTTTCATTGTACTTTACAGAATCAAGGGGATTTTCATAATCTTTTGAAAAATATCTTTCAACTGTCAACCCTTCCTTCGGAGAGGTATCATGATAAATTCTCCCTACATCGAATCTATCTAAATACTGTTTTCCCTTAAGGTTATAAACCAAAATTTCCCCATTAGATATTGCAGCATCCAATTTCTCTTTACTTAACCCCTCATTATCAATGACTTTGTAAGAATCCTCGATTAAAATATGTCTTTGTTTATCATAAGAACCTAAGAACATTGGAGAGTATTTTTTAACATCATCATTCAAAGAAATAGGTTTATACTTTGGAACAAATTTCTTCTCTAAATTCCCTTCCTCATTTTTCACCATCTTATTATAACCCTTTCATCTCCTGTTTAAAATCTTTTATATCCTGGAATTGTCTATATACAGATGCAAATCTTACATAAGCTATGTCATCAAGCTTCTTCAATTTTTTCATAACTAATTCTCCTATAACTGAAGTTTGAACCTCTTTTTTTCCTATTTTTCTTATTTGTTCATCAATTTCATTAATCATTTGGTTTATTTTTTCCTGCGGGACTGGACGTTTTTCAAGAGCCCTTTCAATTCCGGCTTCTAATTTTTTTAAATCAAATTTTTCCCTACGCCCATCTTTCTTTATAACATATAAATCGCTTCTTTCAACTCTTTCATATGTGGTAAACCTTTTTTTACATTTCAAGCACTCTCTTCTCCTTCTTATACCATCAGGAGAACTTCTTTTATCAGTAACCTTTGATTCTTTATTAGCACAATATGGACAATTCATGTTATTTTTCCCCTCTTTAATCATATACAAGATGTTGTATATGATACCTCCCTTAATTACCACCTGTTGTATTTAAGAGAAACCTCAAAAAAATAACTCCTATTTAAACTTTAGTAACCACTAATCATTTCAACATGAATATACAAGTTTCTATAAGGAAAATATTAAAAATTGGCACTCTAATTTCAACCGAACATTTTTAAAGTTTGCAAATATAATTATTTCAGGAGGTGATAAATGGCACTAAACGAAATTGTAAATCAACTTGGAATTTCTCCCTGGATTTTAGGGATTATTTTAATTTGGTCCCTCATATGGAAACTTTTAGCCCTTTGGAAATCTGCTAGAAACAACCATTTAAAATGGTTTATCGTATTGGGTATCTTTAACACAGTTGGAGTTCTGGAAATATTATATTATTACATATTTTCAGACATGAAAGCTAACTCCAAAAAAGAAAAAACTGATAAAAAGAAAAAAACCAACCAAGGAAAAAATAAAAAATAAATTTTTTAATTTCTTTTTCTTATTTTTTTATTATTCCCATTCCAGAAAGTTATTATTGCAGAGAATATAAATCCACAAGTAACTGAGAGAATAATCATATTGGAAATTGTAAACATACTAACATAACCCTCCCAAAGATTAGGAATTACATCAAAGTATACAAAAAAGTAAATAAACGAAAATACAACCACAGAATAGAAAAACCCTCTTAATCCCCACCATACCCATTTTGTCATTTTTATACTGTCTGAACTCCCTCCTTCTTTGAGCCAATTAAAATAGATAACCCCAATAAAAATCCAATTACCAGAGAAGAAATTACAACATTTACGAGTTTTGAAAAGAATTTTCCAATACCAGACACATCCATATTTCCAAGCATTAATACTGATGATGGATTCTCAAAGACTCTTTTGTAAATTAAAAAATACAAAACAAAAAATAGGACTACCGAGAAAAAAGCCCCCCAATACACCCACCTCCATTTGCTCATAATTAATACACCAATCAAGGATATTTAAATTTAATTAAAAAATCAAAAAATACCCTACTAAAAAGATTTATAAAAAACAATTTCTTAACTTTCTAATGAGGTGCAAGTTATTTTTAGCAGCTATATTCTTATTATTTATGTTAGAATTTGTTCCAGCTCCCTATATTTATTCTGTTTCTTGGAATATGACCGAGGTAATGGATGGGCAACAGGTAAAATTAATTGTTGAAGGAGAGGGATTAATAGGACATCCAATATCTTTTAAAATATTCGAAAAAAATCAAGAAGGCTCTGATACACTTATGAGTAATCCTCCTTCTACTATTGTCTTTAATAATAAAACAAGCAATTATTATACTTTTGACTATGCTCTTTGGAATGCAGTTTACCAGGATGATACATATGGAAGTGAAACAGACCCTCCTGAGTATTATTTCGCTGCACAGGTTGCAGATAGAGCCCCAGATTCTTGGACATATGTTCAAAGTTCAACAAAATACGAAGACTTACTCAAGGTATATCCAATAGTATCTGGACCGGGGGCAATATGGACAACAAATGGAGATTGTGGAGATATAGACCAGGATATAAATCATTTTGCTAGAGGAGAACATGTTTACATAAATGGAGCCGGATTTGAACCTGGAGTATATAACTGGGATATTATAGGGGGTCCTGGAGGTTCATCTGGGGATCCTGGAATTCAAGTTGCATCTGGAACACATAATGTTGGACAAGATGGAACATTCTGCCTTGAAGCATACAGAGTAGCTTTAGATGATTGGGGAGAATATAACGTGGATTTCGGGGATAAAAATGATAACTATAGAGTTGATCCAAATTTACCAATTGTGGGAGATTGTAAATTAACTAATGTTTATTGGGACGTAACAACTGCTTTTGAAGGTGAAATGGTAATCATAAAAGTTATGGGAACAGAAGATTGCGATGGAGATGATATCTCATTTATTGTTAAAGAAAAAGATGCATTTCCTAATTTAGATGATGATGTTAAAATAAATCCATTAGATGTTCACTTCGATTCTTCAAGATATAATCATGGGTATTGGATAGCCGAAGCACAAGATAACAATGATGAAGAGGGAGGACAAACTTATCCTCCAGAATACTACTTTATGGCAACAGTTGCTTCTACAGGAGAAAAATTAGAAAGTTCTAACCTTCTGGAAGTATTAAACAGAGATATTACTTGTGCAGGAATAAACTATTGTTCTGATTATCTTAACCAATTAGACTGTGAAAGAGACAACTGCGAAGTTGGAGAAGATAGTGTTCCTACAAATATAAATTGTGGAGAAACCTTATTCAACCCAATAACTGAATGTTGGGACAATACAAATTGTGGATGTTTTTGGAATATTACTTTAGGGTTATGTGAAGGAGGATGGGAAGTAGATTCGAGATGTTTTTGTACAACTAATGACGAATGCTGGCTTGTTGGAGGTTTATGTCAAGATGATTGCACTTGTTTTGGCAATAGCATCCCAGATGGAGAAGGCTCCTGTGATTATACTCCTGGAGTTTGTAACACAAACGATGAATGCTGGCTAGCAGGAGATAAATGTAATGAAGATTTCACCTGTGAAGAAAGATATGAACCGAATGGTGAAGGAAGTTGTGGACAAGGATACCCTTCACCAGGTACTTGTTTTTATACAGATACTACCCCCCCGTATGATTGTCAAGAGGGAGGAGTTTTTGTTAGAACGCAGTCAGCCCAATGGATATGGGCTCCTGGAAATGAAATATCAATGTATGATCCATTAGGAAAACACCTTCAGTGTGTAGATATAGAAGAAGTATTTGTCTGTCCAAGCTCAGTTGAAGTTCCTTTCTTCGGAACATTTAATATAATAATTGTAATTGCAATAACCAGCTTAATTTATTTAGGGTATTCAATTAACAACAAAAAAAGGAAAGAAAATTCAACTCCCTAAAAAAGATTTAAAAATAAATTTATCTTAAGTTAGTTAATATGAACACAAAACCTACAAAAAAGAAGGTAATATGGACAATGGTATTTGCATTTCTTATAAATGCGGCAGTCCCTTTAATTAATTGGGTTGTAACAACAATCACCTGGCCATTGGTTAGAACATATCTTGAAAAAAATGAATTAACTGGGCTTTTTGGACCAGCAACAATCTCGACACTTATTGCATACTTAATTTCCCCAACAAATATTATTGTATTTTTACTCGAAATTCTAATAATCTATTTCATTTGGAGTCTTTTTCAGAAAAAAAGAAATCCAAAAATGCCTATGAAAAATTAAAAACAATCTTTAAAAACCAATATTTCTATTCAGAGGAATGTCACTTAAGCTATTGAAGCATACTAACAAAGATATAGATATCTTTTACACATATGAAATGGTAGAAGATAGAGGATTATCCAATAAAATTAGTTTAGATGTAGCCTGCTATAGAACAGAAGAAAATTTCATTGGCAAAAATGATGATTACAAAAACATCATAAAGGAGAACTCCAAAAAAACAGGACTTGAAAGAATAGCAATTCTAACAGCGCATGGAGATAGTATAAGAAACAACTGGTTTTATTTCAATGAAGATGCTGGATCTCCGATACAACATTGGATAGATGATGTAGATGGTAAATATAACGTATTAATTCTAGATGTTTGCAATCCAAAAAACTCCCAGATAAGTTCAGAAAATTCAATTGTAATACACCCGAACGGAGGAGTATCCAACCGATTACTTATGCAGGACTTGGTACAACTTGAGCTATACTTACCCGGAATAGGATATTTAGACTCTTATCTTTTTGAAGAACAATTAAAAAAATTAAAAGAAAAATAAATAAAATAGACTTCTAACTATTTTCCACACCCGCAAGAGCCAGTTCCAGAAACTGCTCCACAAGTTGCAAGTCCACAATTACTTTGGGCTGTGCATCCTCCAGCATTCCCTCCAGGACATCCTGTGCATGTTGAAGAGCCAGTTGCCTGTATTGTCTGATCTGTCGATTCTTGTACGTCTGAATTGTATGAAAATGCATTAACCAACGCTATGCTTCCCATAAGTAATATCAACAATCCAAAACTTATAGACACAATTATCCATGTTTTCATTTTAACCTCCTGTATGATTTAATTAACATTTTATCTTGAGCCTTGTTTATTTTTTCGTATTTTTTAATACAATCTTTACAGCAAAATTCATCATCCTCTTCAAGAACCATTCCGCACATTTTACATCCTCTACCCAACCCAGAATAAATCTCCTTTTCACAAATAGGGCAATTTAAATTATTACTCATTTAATGTTCCTCCTTCACCAAGTACTTCTGCAGGAAATTCTCCGAATATACTTAATTGGAGTATATCCTCTTTTGAAATCAAGGAAGGATTATAATAAATCATGAACTTATTTGGAAAAGAATATTCAACTGCTTCTATTCCATCTGTTGTTTTTAATTCATCTGAGATTAAAGGGGCGTGCCCTGGACAAGGGATTTTAGAGGTGATATGTAGAAAAGAGGTGTTCTCATTGTCCAGAGCAGAAACAAATCCTGTACCCCAAAAATTAGCTATCAGAGGAAATATGAAAAAGAAAAGCAGGATGTTTATCCCAACTGTTGAACCATACATTATGAATAAATATCCTTTTTTATCTCTAATTCCTTTCCAAGATAATTTTTTATTCTTCTTTAAATAAAAGAAAGAAGAAAGTGTTGCAAATCCCAATGAGATCAAGATAAGATAATAGAAGATATTTCTATTCATAAGTATTGGTTTAAAAAATTGCATTAATATTGTTGCTCCAAATACCGCTGCTAGTATAAATACTATACAACCTATA
>Ga0116156_10003406_pt1 | contig 13909 bp, 10 predicted proteins | sample AD_UKC045_MetaG_FD_89891 | JGI IMG/M metagenome (GOLD analysis project Ga0116156, IMG submission 89891) | Active sludge microbial communities of municipal wastewater-treating anaerobic digesters from USA - AD_UKC045_MetaG | ecosystem: Engineered > Bioreactor > Anaerobic > Digestate | place: USA... | reverse complement strand
GACGGTGCGGGTCAGGAAGGAGCGAGCTATCTGGCCACGGACACGTACGCGGCCGCCGTTGCTCAGACCTCGCGGACGGTGACACTGGCGGTGAGCGGGTTGAGCGTGAACCAGCGGATTGTGGCGACGGCCACAGATGCGTTGGGAAACACCAGCGAGTTTTCGGCCAGCGTGGTGGTGGCATCGTCGTTGCTGGCGCCGGCCGAGGTGCAGCGAGAATCGAGTTCCGCCACGCTGGACGCGGCCGAGCTGGGGGCGCTGGTTTGGCAGGCCATCGCGGCTTGGGAATCGGCCGGCCTGGATGCGGCCGGCGTAGCGGCGTTGCAGTCCTTGTCGTTCGAGGTCACGGACTTGCCCGGCCGCTATTTAGGTCTGGCGTCGCGGGATCGAATCGTGCTGGACCTCGACGCCGCCGGGTTCGGCTGGTACGTTGCGGACGCCAGCGGAGAGGTTTCGGACGAATTTGAAATCTCAAATCTGAAATCTCAAATGGACCTGCTGACGGCGATGATGCACGAGATGGGACATGTACTTGGCTTGGCTGATCTCGATGGGGAAGACGACTTGATGGCTGCTGTGCTGCAACCGGGCACGCGGCGTCTGCCGACGCTGGCGGATGTCGATCAAGTGCTGGCCAGTGGCGATTGGCTCGAAGGCCCGGCAGACAGTGGGGGTTATTGACAGCCGGATTCCGCCGGTTTCCACTACACGCGTTTCAAACACGCTTAGCAGCGTTCGAGAAATGACAGTCCAGTATTTCTTGCCGATCATCACACGGAGTGTGATGGCTACTTTGGCGGGGTGACAGTTGTTTCGCGAACGCTGCTTACCTGTTCTGCTTGTCACCTGGATCGCGAGGAAGTTGAGAGAGATGAAATGTCGGGCTGTCTGCTGGGCGGTTACACATGGCCCTGACGCCGGAGAAACTGGCCGAGAAGAAGGCGGCCGGCATGGAAGACATCCGCCAGCACTGGCGGGTCGAGAACGGGGACTTGATCAACGACGGGTCGGCCGGCCAGTGGAATTTCCAGGAGTCGACGATCATCGGGACGACGGCCAAGGTGGAACTGAACGGGTTCGTCATTCTCGAGACCGATATTGCCAAGGTCGATCCGGCCACGTTCCTGTACCCGCTCAAGCAGTTCACCGGCCTGAACAACCGCAAGGGCCACTTCGGCTTCAACGGCCACAACGACGCCGTGCAATTCCGCGCCATCCGCATCAAGCGATTAGGGGGCGCGCCTTGAAGAAGCCCGGCGACACGAAACGGCACGTCATCGTCGTCCGCGGCGCAGAGGGCGAAATGAATCGCGACGCGGCCATCGCGAAGGAGACGACCGATGAAGAGCCTGACGCAACGCCTCGTTCTGTTTTCTGTGCTGGGCTCCGTTTTGTGCTGGAGTCGCGCTTCGGCCGAGGTCGGCAAGTCGAAAGCCCCCACGCTGCAAGTGCCGGAAATCGATTCCCGGCCGGTGATCGACGGCAAGCTCGATGAACCGTGCTGGCAGGGGGCGGCAGCAACCGGGCCGCTCAAGGTCGCGGGGGCAGCGCGGGGCACGTCTACCACCCAGGCGTTCATTCTGCGCGACGATGGCCATTTGTACGTCGCCTTGCGTTGTGCGGGCGACCTGGCCGAGACGGACAAGCGCACGGCCAGCGAGGACACGGGCGGCGATCGTTCGGCTTTCGCCGAGCCGCCCGTTCCGTTGCCCATCCGTCCAGGCTGCTTCCTCCGCGTCACCAAAGGCTTGCCTGCCGACCCGGTGTTGGCGGCCTTGACGGTCGAGTGCTGGGTCCGCCCCCGGAAGCTGAACGCGTGGCAGTCGCTGATCGGACAACACAACTACCCCACGGCTTGCGGCTACTCGTTAGGCATGGACGTGAACGGGCGGATCGCGTTCTATGCGGGCGACGGCGGCGCGTATCGGACCGATCAGGCGCTCTATGGCCCGGCCCTGGCGCAGGACCAGTGGCAGCACGTGGTGGGCATGTGGGACGGCAAGACCCAATCGCTCTGGCTCAACGGCCGGCGCGTGGCCGAACAAGCGTACGCTGGCCCAGTCCGGCCCGGTGCCGCCCCGCTGTGGCTGGGCGCGTGCGGGCACAACGGACCGGCGGTGAACCATCTGCAAGGCGATTTGGCCCTGCCGGTGATCTACGGCCGGGCGCTGACGGCCGACGAGATCGAAGCCCGCTGCCGCGACCAGGGCCGAATGCCGGCCACCGGAGACGCCGTGCTGGCCTGTTGGCCGGCGTCCAAGGCGCGAGGCAGCCGAGTCGTCGATTGCTCGCCGCACGGCCGCGACGGCCACGTGGCTGGCTCGGCGGGCACCGGCGAATTCGTCGAACTACTGATCGACTCGAACGCGGACCGCAACTCGTTCTACCGGATTCGGCTCGCCCCGGAGGGCGGCGGCCAGGTCGCCTGCTCGTACCACGAACACACGCCGCCCTGGCACGACCGGACGTGGCAACCGAAGTTCGACTGTGCGGTGGGCTGGCAGAGCGACGGTTGGACCGCCGAGTTCGCGCTGCCCTTCGACATCTTCTGCAAGAACAAGACGCTGGCCGCCGAGATCGGGTTCAACGTCCGGCGGTTCGGCATGCCGGGCGGCGAGGTCCACGCTTGGCACAGCGCGCAGGAGCACCCCGGTGACTGGGGAACCTTGGCGGGCATCCCGCCGCGAGACCGTCTGCCGGCGCCCGACTATGCGATTCCCAAAGCGGCCCCTTTCTCGTCGGCCGCCCAATGGGGAGTAAACGTGTACTACACGCCCGGAACCGCGCGGCGCGCGGTGCTGGCCGAGCAGCAGGGCCGGCCGCCGATCGCGCTGGGCCCCGGTTCCGCGCACCCCGGCACCACGGGCGAGGTGCGGCTGGAATTCGAGCGGTTCCTGCTGGCCGGCGATCCGCACGCCTGCGGCATCATCTGGGACCTGGCCGTGGACGAGCGCCAGGGAGAACTGTACGTGCTGTCCGATCCGCGGCCGTTCCGCGAGGCGCCGGAATTGCGGGTCTTCGACCGGCAGGGCCGATACCTGCGGACCGTCATGCCGTTCCATCCGGCCTCGCCCCGCGCGAACGTCCAGGACCTGTGCGCCATGACGGCGCGGGAAGGCGACACCGAGCTAGTCATCCCCAAGCTGTTCGAAACCCTGTGCGGTTCGCTGTCCCTGTACGGCGCGTTTTGGCATCTGCCGCAGAAGGTCTCGCTGGCGCCGGACGGCGACTTGATCCTGGCCAACATCTACCGCGCGACGCTCTGGAGGCTGAAGCCGGACGGCAGCTTGCCGCGCGAAGGCTGGACCTCGGCCTACCATGCGGGACGCAATGAACCGTTTGAAAGCCACAGCTGGACCCAGGACGTGTTGAACGCCCAGGACCTGCAGAATTACCTGTCGTTCCACTCGCTCCACTACCCCTACTTCTGTTTCGATCCGGACGGCGCTTTGTACGTCTCGGCCGGTCAGAGTTCGCGGCCGACCAGGAACTACGGCTACCACTGGGAAGTCGGCCAGCAAGAGGTGACGTACCAGCGGGAATTGAGCGGGCCGGAAGGGCGCGGAACGTATGTCTGGAAGTACCGCATGCTCGGGGGCGTCAAGCTGGACGAACAGGCCGCGCTCGCGGGTTTCGCTTCGCCCAGCGGCCTGGTCCACGACGGCCGTCATCTGATCGTGGCGGATTCCGGGAACAACCGCTTGCAGGTCATGGGGCCGGACGGCCGCCCGGTTGCGACCATCACGCATTACGAGCACCTTGGCAAGAAGCACCCCATTCACGGCCCGACCGCATTGGCCCTGGACCGCGACAAGAGCCTGTACGTGCTGGTCGCGTCGCAGCCGCGTTCGGCGGACCAGCCGATCGTCGAACGCACGTTGGCGTCGATCCAGCAGGACTATCTGCGCGCGGCGCAGCAAGACGCCGCGGAGCCCACGCGGCTGATCAAGCTCCAGAGTTGGCAGGAACCGCGTCTGGTGGCCGCTTCTCCGCCCCTGCATCCGGATGTGGTCCAGATCGCCGTCGACGCCGGAGTCGCCCCGCCGCTGGTCTGGGTGGCCAACGGGACGGGATCGGGCCGGCTGCTGCAACTGGCCGGCGACGATCTCTCGGTCCGGGCGGAATTCGGGGACGCGGGCGACACGCTGCGTTGTCCTCGGCAAAGCGGCAACCAGCCCCTGCTGAACATCGACCCGCAGACGGGCGAACTGTACGTCGAAGACGATTCCAACTACCGGCTCAAGCAGTACGGCACGGTGTACCGGATCGACCAGGCGGGGAACGTGCTCAAGAAATGGCCGCCCGCGTTCTTCAACAACCTGGGGCTGAAGGCCACCTCGCCCTGGTGGACGCTGGACTACGAACGTCATTTCCGCTACCCGGACGAACCGCTGTTCCTCGATTCCATCTTCGGCAAAGACGACCGGGTTTACCGCTGGAAACTGACCAAGGCCGGTGTCGAGATCCTGCGGTTCGACCGCGCCGGCACCCCGCTCCCGTTCGCGGCGACGGGGACGAATGCCTTGTCCGTCGATCATCCCATGCAGGTCGGTTTCTGGCACGACGTGTATCACGGCGTCGAGGTGGACCGGCACGGCAAGATCTACTGTGTGGCCAAAGCGGACGTGGATGCCGCGGCGCGGCCGGTGAGTGCTTACAAGGCGGCCGCGCGGCAGGTGAACGTCTACGATGCGGACGGGAAATTGCAGACGCCGGGCCTGCTCCGCCTGAACGCCGTGCGGGGACTTCAGGTGGACGACGAAGGCAACTTGTACGTCCTGCACCTGGCCGAGCCGGCCGAGCGGGCGTGGGACAATCAGCTGACCCTGTCCAAGTTCCCGCCGACCGGCGGCGATCCGCTGTGGTCCCGCCGCTGGGAAGGCTATGTCGGACAGGCCCAGGTCCTGTTCGCGCCGTGCCATTGCATTACCTCGAGGCAACACCAGACGTTGGACGGCAAGGGCTATCTGTACGCCGCGGGCAAACACAGCGTCCAGGTAATCGCGTGCGCGACCGGCAAATTGGTGGGCGAGTTCGGCAGCTACGGCAACGTCGATTGCCAGGGTCCGGGCAGCCCGTCGCCGCACCCCGAACTGCCCTTCGGCCTGATCTCCGCCCTGTCCGTCTGGCAGGACCGGCTGTTCGTGGTGGACGTGCTGAACCGGAGGATCGTCAAGTGCCGTATTGTGTACGAGGAACCGAAGAAACCCGGCCCCGATGGTTCCAGGTAGCACGGCTCTCCGAGCCGTGCCGGCCGGCGCGAGAAGAGAACTGCAGCGCGTACACTCATTGCGTGTAGGCCTCCTCGATGGCGCTGATCGGCAAGTACAAGTGCCGCGTGTCGTCCGCCAGTCGCGTAAATCCGTACTTGGCATAGAACGCCGCAGCGCGTTCATCGATGGCAAGCACTTCCACGGCAAACACACCCAAGGATTTGGAGAGTTCCAAGGCACGACACAGGGCGTCGGTGAGCAACATTTCACCAAGTCCCTGGCCTTGAAGGGACCGGTCCACAGCCAATCGCCCCAGCAGGATCACGGGAACGGGATGCTTGGGCAGCTTCTTGGCCACATGGGACGGCAGATGGGCGAACGCCACCGCACCGGCGGCCAGAGTATAGTATCCCACGACGCGAGTGTCCTCCGTTGTTGGCACGGCCACAAAGGTCCTTCCCAGCCGCCGCTTCTCGTACTGCGTCACGAAGGCGCGGAGGAACTCGTCCAACGCGGGCAGGCCGCAGGAGAATCCCGCGCGCTGGTGCTTGGCCTTGTCGAACGGCTCGATCCGGATCTCAGCCATGACGCGTGCGCCGCTTGGACATCGCCTTTCGTAGCGAGGCGTTGGGTGGGGACGGATTTTCCAGAAGCCGCAGGAACCGGTCGCGGTCCCGGTCCGACAACGTCGTGATTGTCTCCTCGGCAAACTCCGCCGACTCCGCCGACTCGTCCAGGCGTCCGCTTGTCCTGCGGATGCGGACTTCGCTTTCGCTGACTTGTTCGAGGATCACCGTTGCTTTGGCGAAGCCGGGGGGCAGCGTGACGCGCGCCCGCGCATCGACCGTCCTCGTTTCTCTGGCAGCCATGTGCCGTCGTCCTTTGATCAAAACGCTCGGTTCAGGTCAAACGTTCCCAGCTGTAACGATATACGATTCGACCCGTTTTTCAAGTCCGCACCCATCCGGTTGCAGGTTATCGCGACGGTCAACGCCACGAAAACGCACGTCCGCCTTCTCACGGGCAAGCCGTGGACATTGCCTACTGCGGCATGGCATCCAGCCGGGCGAGCAACTGCTGCGTGCGTTGGATCATCTCGGCGGCGCCGGCGCCGTAGGTCTCGAAGTTGCGGAGCGCGGCGCGGGCGTATTCGCGGGCATCGGGCACGCGGCCGGAGTCGGCCAGGGCCAACGCGACGTTGAAGCGGGTTTGGGCGGCGGCGTAGAGGTTGCCGGCGCCTTCATGGTAGCGGATGGCCTCGCGGTAGTGCGGCAGGGCGCGGTCGATGTCGCCGGCGTTGCCATAGATCGCGCCGAGTTGGTTGTGCGCGACCGTCAGGTGGTTGACGGCGTTGTCGGGCAGCAGGTCGAGCGCCTGGTGGTAGAAGCCGACGGCCGTGTTCAGGTGGCCGACCAGTTCCTCCGCCGGCCGGCCCGCAGACCGGGCTTCCTGGAAACGCTCGAAGGCCACGGAGCCCAGTTGCATGTGGCATCCGCCGCGTCCCAGCCGATCACGCTCGTCCCTCAGTTCCAGGTTCCGCCGATACCAACGCTCGGCCTGCGGTAAGTTGCGGATGGCGGGGATCACCATGTAGGCATTGCCCACGTTCAAGGCAGCCATGGCGGCAGCGGGGCGGTCGCCGATCTGATCCAACAACGCGAGTGCCTCTTCGTACGCCGCGAAGCATGTCTCCTGCTGGCATTCCCGTTGGATCTCGCCCAGTTCGTGCAACGACGCCGCCAGCGTGCGGATCGTATTTCGGTCGGCGTCGGTCAGCCGGGACGCGACGGCCTTCAGGTCGTCAAGAAAGCTCTGTTGTGGCATGGTCTCCTGACCATGCCACCCGCCCGACCGCAGGTCTCCCTGTTCCGTCCGTGATTCATCGGCGATCGCTGGGAGACCTTCGGTCGCGCCCCTGTCGCGGTCGGGAGACCGCGACAGAACAACGGAACCGTCATCCCGCTCGCGGAGCGAGCGGACTACGGTCTCCGCACGCCTCCGATCCCAGTCGACTTTAGCTCGCTGCAGCCGCTCGGCCTCCGGCCAGTTCCGCATCTCGCGGGCCAAGCGCACGCGATATTCGGTCACCAAGCTCCATTGCTCTTCGCGGCCGGGCAGCGGGCCGTCGGTGTGCGGGTCGACAAACTCCGGCACGATCTCGGCCACCAGCCGCGCCCACTCGGCCCGGCGACCGGTGTGATCGTACAGCTGGCGCAAGCCTTGCATCGTGCTGGTGATCCGGTGCCACCAACCGTGCCGGCGGGCCAGTACTCGTCGAACAGGCCCTTGAAGAACCAGGGGAGCGCGGGGTGGATGGTGTAGTAGCCGCCGCCGTGCGCGGTCAACAGGCCCACCTGGGCCGCGCCGTCCAACAGCGCAATTCACGACTCGCGGTCCAGCCCCCCCAACTCCGGCAGGGCCCAGTCGGCGTCGGGATGGCCCATCGTCTTCAACGCGTCCACATCCACAAACCCCTGGAAGAAATGCAGCAAAGCCAGACGCCGGCGTTCGGGCTCGGTGAACGCGTGCTCGAAGCCGTATTGTAGGGACGCGGCCAGGCTGCGGCTACGGCCTTGAGCCACGTCGTCGGCCACGTGCGCCTCGCCCCGCCGCAACTGCTCGACGAACGCCTCGATCTGCGCGTGCGTCTGGAGCTTGTCCCGCAGCGTCTGGCCGACCAGCACGGTGACGGCCAGCGGGTTGCCGCCGGTGAACCGCAGCAGGGGCCGCCAGTCCTCGACGTCCGTCAGTCGCCGGCCGTGTTTTTCGGCCAGGCCGCGGGCCAGCTGCACCCGCTCCTGCATCGGCATCGGCGGGACCTCGATCCGCCGCGGCAACTCGCCCAGCCACGCGCGTTCGTCCCGCCGCGAGGTGAGCAGAAACCGGGCCTTGGTCCGGGCCGCCGCGCGCAGGAAATCGGCCAGCTCGCGCTGTTCCGCGGGCGTGTACGCCGTAGCATGGCTCTCCGAGCCGTGCGTTTCCCCGGTAGCATGGCTCTCCGAGCCGTGCGTTTCCCCGGTAGCATGGCTCTCTGAGCCGTGCGTGGAACGGTCAGCGGCTTGATGCACGGCTCGGAGAGCCATGCTACGGCCGGCCGGAAACCCGGCGATCGGTTCCACGTTGTACCGCATGGCCACCACGCCGGTCACGCCGCAGTCGATCACCTCCTGGGCCAGCGAGCCGAAGGCCCGCACCTGGGCGTGGACTTCATCGGCCGACGCGGCCGACGGCTGCGGCGGCGCTGCGGCGTGCGCGCTGCGGCAGGCGTTCAGTACCAGCACCGGCACGCCGGTCTCCTTCAGCAGCCGGCCCAACGCCGGACCGTCGACCAACTGCAGGTTGTCCTCGGCCTGCGGGTCCTCAAACAGCAGGTACCCGTGGCTGCCGGCGCGGGGTCCGGACAAGGCCAGCGGGACGAGCCTGCGCAACCAGTCGGCGGCCGTCTCCCGGTCGGCCACTTCGGCGTACATGCCGTGGCCGTCGAAGTGGACCACGTGGTACGGCTCACCCGCCGCTTTGGCCGCCCGCAGCCGCGCGGCCAGGGCGGTGAAGGTCGCCGGCCGCAGCACGTCCAATTGATACAGGGCCTGCGTCTCGGCGGACAGCGCTTTCACCAGCCGGCTGGCGACCGAGCGGAACGGCACGTCGTCGCCCTGCCGCGGCCGGCAGATGACCAGCAGGATGCGGATCGGGCCGTCCGCCGCGCGCACCGGTTCCGGCGGTTCCGCCGGTTCGTCATGGGTCCGCACGAAAGCCGCGGCCCGCAGGGCCAGGACCGTGGCGGTCGCGGAGCAGTTCCCAGGGCACGGCCTGGGCGTCGCGCACGCCGGCCACGACCTCGACGCGCAGGTCGCTCAGCCGCTCCGCCACGCGGGCCCACAGCCGGCGGCCCTGCTCGCCGGAGCCGAACACGCGGTCGAACAGCTCGCTGCCGATCTCGGTCATCCGCGACTCGATCCGCGCCGCGATGGTCGGCGCGGGTTCGAACGGGTGCTGGAGGAAATCTTCCAGGTACCAGCGCAGGTCGCAGCGTGTGGTAGTCGAGTTTCTGGGGCAGACCGCCGTCGGGATTGCGCTGGGCCAAGGCCCAATCCACGGCTTGGACAGCCGCTTGATACCAGTCCTGGCGATCGAGCCCCTCCCGCTGTTTGACGCGCTGCCACGTCTGCAGCAGATACCGGGCCGTGTGGACGTTCATGTCGACCTTGTAACCGGGGTTGCTGCCGCGATCGTCGCTGTTGAAGGCCTTGTCGCGGATCAGGTAGCAGGTGTGGATGTAGCCGAACAGCGGCCCCGGCTCGCGGATTTGGGCAGTGAGCACAAAGTCGAGCTGATCGAGACACCGCCGGCGCCACAGTTCGTCGCCCGTCTGTTCGTACAGGAGGTACTCGAAGCAAGCCGACTGCGGCGAGACCGGCACGTAGATCGCCTGCCAGGCATCCTGCAGTTGATAGCCCTGCCCCGGCTTCCACATGTTCGTGTTCCGGCGGCCCTGCAGGTACAGGGCCAGGGCTTCATCCGGTTTGCGGACGAACAGCGGTTCGACGCGGTAGTGATTGACCTTGATCCAGTCCTGCACCAATTGTGTGATCGCCGCCGGCGACGTGCCCGCATCGTTCAGGAAGACTTGCAGCGGCATGGCGTACTCGATTCCCGCCGTCAGCTTGCCGCCGCCTACGCGGTACTGCGGCGGCACCGCACGGTTGCGGAAGTGAAACCCGGTCGTGCCTGTCCAGGTGTTCGGGTTGAGGTAATCCGACGCGGCTCAACGCCAGATGGTGCCATTGACGGTCGTGAATCGTCCTGGCGGAGAACAGAAACACATCCTGCTGAGGCTCCAGCCCGTGATGGTAGCCCGGCTTGCCGTCTTCGAGCATGACGGCCACGTCGGCTGACCCCGGCCCACTACTGGCCGCGCCCAGCACCGTTGGGTTCTTCCAGAATTGAGTACGCGGGGCGGCGACCGCTTGCCGAGTTTTGACCCACAGCGCCAAGGTGAACTGTTTCAATTCGTGCGTCGCAGCGCCCGGTAGGGCGAGATAGTCGTCTCCGCCGTCGTAATCCGCCGCGCCGCCGATCCTGCCGTCGGACAAAAAGCTGGCGCCGTGATTGACTGCATCGCCGCCGCGACCGCTGGCATCGCGGCAGTCGCCGTCCAGCGGCAGGTGCAGCACGAGCCCCTGCTGCAGTTCCGGCACCGCCCCGTCCGCGGCCCTCGTCATGCCGGCAGACAAGATCCCGACGGCAAACATCACGACCGCCGCCACGCGCAGTTGGACCTTCAAATTCACGTTGCTTCCTTTGCTTGGCGGCGTTCGAGAAATAACTGTCCGGTGTTTTCTGCCGATCATCACACGGAGTGTGATGGCTGCTTTGACGAGGCGACAGTTATTTCGCGAACGCTGCTTAGTTGGAGAATGGTGGCCGCCGGGCGCCGACCGGCGGTCGTGCAGCTTGCTCCAGTGTAACCGCTGCAAGAACTTTGCGAGAGGGGGCAGGTCTCGCGTCCGGCGGCACGGGGCTCGCCCTGGCCGAGGCTTCGTGCTACGATCAATGGGCCGCCGACGTACCGTCCCCAATCGTCTGCAGTACACCCCGGCGGTTCGCCACAAGAACAGGAGAACCAACGTGACAGCGGCATATATAATCCTGAGCTGGCTGGCTGTCGTTCTGCCAGGGGCCGAGCCAGACCAGCGAGAACAAAAGGCTGCCTTGACCCAACAGCTTTGGCCGCGGCAGCGGATCGAGGCGGCGCTGAAGGCCGTTCAGCAGCAGCGTGACCAAGGATTGTTGAGCGAAGCGGCGTACGGCAAACGAAAGGCCGTGCTCGAACAGCGGCTGGCGGGGCGCTACGAGTCCCAGACGCTGTCGGTGACCAATCCGCCCTTGAACTTCATCCAGAACGGCGGGTTTGAAAAAGTCAATAAGAACTCGGCCAAGGACCGTTCACGCTGGCTGTGGTGGGGCGGCTGGAGCTGGGGCGGCCAGTACGAGAACTCGTGGGAGGAACGGCCCGAATACGTACATTCGGGCTCTTTCTCGGCCCGCATCCGCTGTGTCGGCCAGCCGGGCCGGATCGGCATCAGCACGCCCAAGTTGCCCGCCGTGCCGGGGGCGACGGGTTACCGGCTGACGTTCTGGGCGCGCGGCGAGGGTGAGAACCGGCTGTTTGTCAACTTCGAGTCCGGGGCGGACGGAACCATGCGCGAGCAGATTCCTGACAAGTGGTCCCAATACACGTTGATCGGGAAGCCCGAACCGAACGCCAACTCGTACATGGTGTATTTCTACGCGATTGGGCAAGGCACCATCTGGCTGGACGATCTGGAACTGGTTCCCGTCGGCGGAACCGTGGAGGAGTAGGACCATGCGAAAACACCTGCTTGCGAGACGGGAAAGAGAGAGTGATCCCGGCACCCGGTGGCGGGAACGCTGCGAGTCGCGCAGGGACGCGTCTGCGTTGTGTGCCGTCGTGTTGGCTTGGCTCGTCACGCCCGTGCCGGCCGCCGAATTGGAGCTGTTCGTGACGGACTATAACGAGGACCCGGCACCGACGCAGGCACCGCTGGTCGCACGCCCCGTCACGTACGTCGACGCACAGCAAGTGACCGTCCGCACGTCCGACGGCAAGACGATCGCCTACGACGCGCCGGCCAAGGTCGCGATCCAGTCGCGGGCGGCCGGGGACCCGCGCGCGGCGCGCTTGTTTGCCTCGCGGGGCGAATACGAACCGTTCAGTTTCCTGTTGCGGCCCTTGGAGAATCTGACCGACGTGTTCATCCAGGCCGGCGCCCTGACCGGACCGGGCGGCACGATTCCCGCGGACTGCGTGACGGTCCGGTCCGTGGAAGGGTTTCACGGCGGCGGGCGGCAGATCCTCATGCGGCTCGGCCACCCGTGGAACATGCCGGCTTACAGCACCGAGTACTTCTGGTACACAGTGCGCGTCCCGGACACGGCGGCGCCCGGAACGTATCGCGGCACCGTCACCGTCACCTCTCAGCAGCGGCCTGTGGGAACGATCGTCGTCAACTTGGACGTGCTGCCCCTTCGCTTGAAGGACCCGCCGTTTGCGTTGGGATTCAATTACTCGCGGCCCGAGAACGTCCAGGCCCTGCCCAAGCACCTGGCGGACATGCGCGAGCACGGCATGACCACGGTCGCTCCGCTGTACGAATTCCACTTGCCGATTCACGACGACGATACCAGCCAGTTGGGCGAGTTCATCGAAGTCTATCGCCGCGCCGGATTCCCCGCCCCCTTGTACTTCGCCACGCCGATGGGGCTGCAGGTGAGCGATCTGGCCGGGTACGGCGACGAGACCAGCCAACGCTGGCAGCAGAAGTATCTGCAAGTCATGCGGCGGCTGCACGCGGAGACATTGAAACACGACGTGCCGGTGCTGATGAGCATCGGCGACGAATTGACGAACAAAGGCATCGAGGGAGTTGGCATCGCCGAGCGATTGGCCCGTTTCGTCTGGGAGGAACTGCCGGAGATCGCCACCACCAGCGACATGAACGGTTACCGCGAAGTCATGGCGATGGCCCCGTACTTGAACGTCGCCACGTTCAACAACGGCTGGGACGGAATCGATCACCACAACGGCGGCCGGCGGCTGATCAACAAGGATTTCATCCTGCAGTTGCAGCGTCAGACCGGCGCCATCCCCTGGTTCGTCAACGGGGGCTCCGGCCGATTTCCGTTCGGGTTCTTCTTTTGGAAGATGACCAAGCACGGCGTGCGAGGCAAGGTGGAATGGTACTACAACCTGCGCAACGAATCCGGCTCGCTGGTTCGCGACACGGACGCCGGCATCGAGCCGACGCTGGACTACGAACGCTCCCGCGAGGGCGTGGACGATTTGAAGTACTTGTGCGGCCTGGAATCGCTGATCGCACAGGCCCGCAAAACGGGACGAGCTTCGGCGGATTGTGCCGCAGCCGAGGCGTTGGTCGGGCGGATCGCCGCCGGGATTCAAGACGATTGGACCGCCTACAGTGCCGGCGCCGCCCGCTTTCCGCCCGACGGTTTCGCCGTGACGGATCCGGACAAGGCCGCCGGCCTCGGATCGTTGGACGTCATCCGCCGCGCCGTGGCGGACGCCGCTGTTCGGTTGCAAGAAGCCATGGCGACGGCGCCGGCCAGATAAATAAGGTTTCGCGAAAAGGGGACAGGACGCACGGGGCGTCACACTGGAAACCGCCGGTAGACTCGCCGCCTACCTCGGCGTGGCCCTTCTCCCCGCCAACACAAGCATGCCGAGCGGGACAACGCAGACATTTCGCGATCGCCGTACTACCGACAGATCGCCCGGCAGATGAATGGTGGACAATCCTGGCTCGCGTTTGGTCGCGCCATCGAGCCATTCGGAAACCGGCGGTTTCGTCCGCGATGCTGCGAACCCCGAAACCGGAAATTATTGTCAGGACAAAGCCGTTTGCAGCCCAACCGCGAGACAATTCACCGGATCGTCATTCCGTCCGGCCCCGGCCAGACATCCATTTGTCCAGTGCCAAAACAGGTCGTTTTTCGGTGTGTGTCACACGCAACGGGTAGGCGGGACTTCCAGTCGCTCGTCGGCCGCCTCCGGCTACCTTCAGGACTCCTGACCTCGAATAGTGGTCGCTGGGGCGTTTGGGTTTCGTTTGTCGTTTGCGGAAAAGAAGTTACGCAGATTTGGTGTGAGAGTTAAG
>Ga0116156_10003396_pt1 | contig 13926 bp, 9 predicted proteins | sample AD_UKC045_MetaG_FD_89891 | JGI IMG/M metagenome (GOLD analysis project Ga0116156, IMG submission 89891) | Active sludge microbial communities of municipal wastewater-treating anaerobic digesters from USA - AD_UKC045_MetaG | ecosystem: Engineered > Bioreactor > Anaerobic > Digestate | place: USA... | reverse complement strand
TGCCTCCTGATAACTTTTATCAATATTGGTTTTCAGTATGCTATAAATGTAAATTCCAAAAATTATAAAAACTAAAACTACTACTCCACCCACATAAGCATATAATTTTGTACCTATTTTCATAAAAAATCCTCCTTTGTAAATAGCTTTTAACTATTTATATAAAATATATAATCATTTTAATTAAACAATTATAATTTAATTAAACATATCATTAAATTTAATATATATATATTTCCAATAAAATGCAAATTTATTTTTCGTTTTCATTCATTTTTTTAAATTTGCACATAATTTAATAAATGCAAATATAATGCCATTATTATTTAGACGATTATATTATAAAATACTAACTCACCTTACGCATTCCCCTCTTGAGAGGGGCAGGGGTGTGTTCTTTTACCTTTTTCCAATAATGTATCTGGGATCAAGAAGTAATTCTATAAACTATTATATATGCAATAAAAATGAATTTATTATCATAAGAACCGTTCTAATCACAACAATCATAGTTTAGAACAGAATTGATTAAGTATGAAAAACCAATAACACACCCCTGCCCCTCTCAAGAGGGGAATAAGAAAAGTGGATTATAAAATTGTATAAACACTTCACTTATTCATTTCTCAAAGAAGAAATTGCGTAAGGTGAGTTAATAAAGACGGTTACATAAGTGGTGGGTGGTTTAATTTTAATTACAACAATGAGTATGACTATATAATTACGTTTTGTTTTAACATAGACAAATGGAAAAAAGCTTTTAGTCATAAGAGAAATGAAAACGATGAGCAAAATATGCAAATACAAAAAAAGAACTTAAATATTTTTTTAGAAATGAAAGATTTTGAAATGTTTCAACATCTTACTTTAAAACCGGTACCAATTCCAGATTCAGAAATTCTAAAAGAAAATGCAGAATTTGGTGATTTTTAAGAAATAATTGAAATTATCATTTAATAATTATTTTAAAGTAGGAAACAAACATTCTTGTTCTCTAAGCAATACTTTCAGAAGGTTGGGAAACTTTCGGAAAGGTTATGAAAAATCAATGCAATTAAAAAACTTCCAAATATTTTGGGAGTTAGAAAATAAGAATATCACCATAAATAATTATTGAAAAATCTTAATCCCTGAATTTTATAAGAACTACCTGCTTTTCCAATCAATATGAAAAAGAATCAAAATTTTATTATAAATTTAATTTGTTTTTTGTATTTTAATTTTGAGTATAATGTAATTTACTTAATTAAATATTTTGTTTAGATTATAATGGAAAGTGAAAAAATAAATAAGATACAGGTGAATTTAAAGGAATTTTTTAGATCCGGAATAACAAGGAAAATTACTTTTAGAATTGCTAATCTGCTTAAGTTGCGCCAAATAATTTTTGATAATGAACGATTGATATTAAAAGCACTGAAAGACGATTTGAACAAAAGCGAGATTGAAGCATATTCAAGCGAAATTGGTATAGTAATTAAAGAAATTGATTATGCTTTAAAACATATAGAAAAATGGAGCAGACCGCAAAAAGTGAAAACACCATTAATCAATAAACCCGGACGCAGCTATTTTATCTATGAACCCTACGGAACTGCTCTCATTATCAGTCCATGGAATTATCCTTTCGGATTGTTTTTTTTACCACTTGTCGGAGCAATCGCCGCAGGAAATTGTATGTTGCTTAAACCATCAGAAATTGCTCAGAATACAAGTGCACTTATTGCAAAACTGTTAAACGAAAATTTTTCAGAAAACTATTTAAGAGTAATTGAAGGCGATGCAAAGGTAACACAGGAATTGATTAATCCTTTAACCGACTACATTTTCTTTACCGGTAGCACAGAAGTAGGAAAAATAATAATGAAAAAAGCCGCTGAGTATCTAATACCGATAACGCTTGAACTTGGCGGAAAAAATCCCTGCATTGTTGATAAAGATGCGGATTTGGAGATTAGTGCAAAACGAATTGCCTGGGGAAAATTCTTCAATAGCGGACAAACCTGTATTGCTCCTGATTATCTGCTGTTGCACAAAGATATTAAAAATCAATTTATATCAATTTTCAAACAGACTATAACAAAGTTTTATGGCGAAAATTTGTTAGAAAATAAAAATCTGGCAAAAGTAATAAATGAAAAGCATTTTAACAGACTGATTAAACTGCTTTCTGAAGGAAAAATTGAAATTGGCGGGCAGCACAGCAGAGAAAAACCATTTATTGCACCAACTTTAATAAGTGAAATAAATGAAAATTCAGAAATATTGAAAAACGAAATTTTCGGTCCCATCCTCCCTGTTCTGTCCTTTGATAATCTTGATGATGAAATTTTAAAAATACTGGCAAAACCAAAACCCTTGGCTATTTATTACTTTTCGAAAAATAAAAGTAAACAGGAAAAAATAATAAACAGCACATCTTCAGGTGGAGTTTGCATAAATGGAACAATAAATTTTATTATGTCAAACGATTTGCCTTTTGGAGGAGTTGGACAAAGCGGTTTTGGTAAATACCACGGGAAAGCAAGTTTTGAAACATTCAGCCATAAAAAAGCTATTTTAAAGAAAAGTTTCCATCTTGACCAGAAATATATGTATCCACCAAACAAATTGTCTTTTAACATATTTAAAAAAGCAGTGAAATTTCTTTATTAACTTAAATCGGAGCAAAAAATGAATAATTCAAGCATAAGAAAAAATAAGAAAGTAATTGTCGTTGGTGCTGGACTTGGAGGCATTTCAGCAGCAATAATGCTAAAAATTGCCGGATACGATGTTGAGGTTTTTGAGAAAAATGAAAAAATCGGTGGAAAGCTTAATTTTATTAATGAAAAGGGATATATTTTCGATTTAGGTCCTTCGATTCTTACTCTTCCTCAGTATTTTAAAAACTTGTTTGATGCAGCTGGAAAGAATATTAATGATTATATAAAGATGCAAAAAGTAAGACCACACTGGCGAAATTTCTTTGAAGACGGAACAGTGATTGACCTCGACCCGGATATGGATTTTATGAAAAAAGAACTTAGCAAATTAGGAAAAGATACTTTTCAGCAGTTTAGAGCATTTTTGGATTATTCGGAAAAGCAATACGATATTTTGGCTGATGGCTATTTCGATAATGGGCTTGATAAAACTACCGATTTTATGAAATTCTATGACTTTTCTTCAGTTTTCAAAATTGATTTTTTCAGAACAATGCACAGCAGCGTTGCTAAATACATTAAAAGTCCGCATCTCATCGACATTATGGATTATTTTATCAAATATGTTGGCTCTTCTGCCTATTCAGCTCCCGGTTTTATGAATCTTATGCCAACAATCCAATTCCGTTACGATTTGTGGTATGTTCCCGGCGGTATGTATAATATTGCTCTCGGTTTCCTCAAACTTATGAACGAACTTGAAATAAAAATAAATTACAACAGCGAAGTTGAAGAAATATTGAAAGAAGGCAATCGCGTTACTGCAATTCGTGCAAATGAACAAATTCACAAAGCGGATATTATTGTTTCAAATATGGAGGTTATCCCTACTTATAAAACTCTTTTGAACGAAAGCGAGCCATTTTTGAAAAAACTATCACGTTTTGAACCCGCCTGCTCCGGCTTGGTTTTAGATTTAGGGCTTGACATACAGTATCCGCAACTTGCTCACCACAATTTCATTTACTCAACTAATCAATCTCATCACTTTAAAACTGTTTTCAAGGACAGGAAGCTTCCTCCAGACCCAACAATTTATCTCGTTGATGCATCGAAATCCGACCCAAGCGTAGCTCCACCTAACTGCTCCGGCTTAAAGGTTCTTCCGCATATTCCTTTTATAAATGAAGAAAATCCGCTTACTCATGAGGATTACATCAAATACAAGGAAGTTGTTCTGGATAAGTTAGAACGAACGGGCTTGAAAGATATACGCAAACACATTGTTTATGAGCATTTGCTTACTCCACTTGATATTCGCAGTATGTATAAATCGAATGGTGGTTCAATCTACGGCGTTGTTTCTGACTTATGGAAAAATTTCAGCTTTAAGCATCCCAAGCAAAGCAAAAAATACAAAAATCTTTATTTCACCGGCGGTTCTGTAAATCCCGGTGGTGGTATGCCTATGGTATTGCTTTGCGGTCAAAATGTTTGCAAATTGATTTTACAAAATGAAGAAGGAAAATAATGGGAACAAGTGAAATACTTCTTTCCTTAACCGCAATAATTTTGATGCTAAGCGGTTTTTTGTTTATGTATAAAATTCCGCTTTGTTTTGCAAAAAAAGAAAAAGCAACGCTACCCAGCATAGCCATTATTATACCGGCAAGAAATGAAGAAAAGAATATTTCATTTTTATTAGATTCGATAAAGAGGCAGGGACTCAAAGTAAATGAACTAATTGTTGTTAATGACGCCTCAACTGACAAAACAAAGGAAATTTCTTTGGGAAAAGGGGCTTTTGTTATTGATTCTGAAGCCCTGCCAAAAGATTGGCTGGGAAAGCCCTGGGCTTGCTATCAGGGCGCTAATTATGCAAAAAGCGATGTCCTAATTTTCCTTGATGCTGATGTCTGGTTCGAACTTGATGGTTTACAGAAGATTGTTGATACTTATTCTCACTTATCCAATAATTTTAAAGAAGAAATTATTCTTTCAGTCGCACCTTTTCATAAAGTAAAAAAATTCTACGAAGATTTTTCTGCAATATTCAATTTAATTATGCTCGGTTCAATGAATGCTTTTACTCCGTTTTCAAAGAAGAAAGTGAGCGGTTTGTTCGGGCAATCGCTCATTCTTTCTCGAAAAGCATATTTCAGCGTTGACGGGCATAAGAAAGTAAAAAACAGAATACTCGAAAATATGTATCTTGCAAAAATTTTTCGTGAAAAGAAAATGAAATTAATCTGCCTCGGAGGGAAAGGAACAATTTCATTTAGAATGTATCCGAATGGTTTGCTGGAGTTAATAAATGGCTGGTCAAAAGCTTATGCATCCGGAGCAACTCAAACTGCATTTTCCACTCTTTTTAATATTATATTGTGGATTAGCGGTGGCTTCCTGATTTCAATTCTTTTTGTAAACAGTATTATCGTTCAAAAAAACGTAGTATTATGGCTTGCTATTTACCTTTCTTTTGCAATACAGGTTTTTCATTTTTTTTGGAAGATTGGCTCTTTCAAAATTGTTTCATCAGTTTTTTATCCGATACATTTGTTTTATTTCTGTTTAATTTTCATACGCTCAATTTATTTAAAAGCATTTAATAAAAAAATCAATTGGAAAATGCGTGAAGTATAAAAATTAAATTTCCTTTTATTTTTTTCCTTAAATTTGCAAAAATATTATTAAACATTGAAATGATATGAACCAATTAATACTCGGCGATAACCTTGAAATAATGAGAAAGATGGAATCCGATTCCATTGATTTGATTTATCTTGACCCACCTTTCTTTTCAAACAGAAATTACGAGGTAATCTGGGGCGATAAAGGTGAAATAAGGAGTTTTGAAGATAGGTGGAGCGGCGGAATTGACAATTACATAGCTTGGCTTTATGAAAGAGTAGTGGAAATGCACCGTATCTTAAAACCAACAGGAAGCATATTTTTACATTGCGACTGGCACGCCGATGCTTACATAAGAGTTTATATTTTAGATAAAATTTTTGGTGAAAGCAATTTTAGAAACCATATAATATGGCAAAGAACAAGAAACCCAAAAGGTTCTCAATTTGAAAAAAAGAATCTTGGTATTGCAACAGATACAATTTATTGGTATTCTAAAAGCAATAATTATTTCTTTGATGAAAAAGCTGCGAGAGAGCAACTTCAAAATGGGGAACTTGCCCGAAAATATCCTTATTTTGATGAAAAGGGAAGGTACTATCAAGGACCGATTATTAGAGGTGCTTCAATGGGTGCCCGTCCTAATTTGGTTTATGAATACAAAGGTTTCACTCCAAAAGAATATGGCTGGCGAATGACAAAGGAAAAGCTGACCGAATTAGATAAAAACGGTGATTTGGGCTGGTCAAGCAATAAAATGCCTTTTAGAAAGTTACGCACAGTCAATGACAAAGGTAATCCAATTTATAATTTTTGGAATGATATTAACAGAATTTATTCTAATAGTAGTGAAAGCATTGGCTACCCAACTCAAAAACCAGAAAAACTTTTAGAAAGAATTATAATTTTAACATCCAAAGAAAACGATACCGTGCTTGACCCGTTTCTTGGTGGTGGAACTACTGTTGTTGTTGCGGATAGATTAAACAGGAATTGGATTGGAATAGACCAGTCTGTTCAAGCTGTAAAGGTTTCGGAAGAAAGGTTAAAATTATCAAAATTTGAAAAATTAAATTTTATGGAAAATGAATTATGAACCAATTAATACTCGGCGATAACCTTGAAATAATGAGAAAGATGGAATCCGATTCCATTGATTTGATTTATCTTGACCCACCTTTCTTTTCCAATAGAAATTACGAAGTAATCTGGGGCGACAAAGGCGAAATAAGAAGTTTTGAAGACAGGTGGAGCGGCGGAATTGACCATTACATCGCTTGGCTTTATGAAAGAGTAGTTGAAATGCACCGACTCTTAAAACCAACTGGTAGCATTTTTTTGCATTGCGACTGGCACGCCGATGCTTACATTAGAGTTTATATTTTAGATAAAATTTTTGGTGAAAGCAATTTTAGAAACCAAATTATTTGGTGTTACAATGGTCCCTCAAATTTGAAAGTATCATTTCCAAACAAGCACGATACCATTTACAGATATTCAAAGTCAAATTCTTTTACTTTTAATAAAGATGAAATCCTAATTCCTTATAGTGATGAAACCTTAAAACGAAGAACATATAGCGAGACAAAGAAAAAAGGAATAAAATTTCAAGGAAAAGAATACGAAGAGTATTTAAAAGGAATGGTTCCTTTTGACTGGTGGAATGACATTCCTTCTGGCGGTCAAATGTCAAGAAATGAACGAATTGGTTATCCCACTCAAAAACCAGAAAAATTATTAGATAGAATTATTTTAGCTTCTTCTAATAAAGGCGATATTGTTCTTGACCCATTCCTTGGTGGTGGCACTACCGTAGTTGTTGCTGACAAACTTAACAGAAATTGGATTGGAATAGACCAGTCTGTTCAAGCTGTAAAGGTTTCGGAATTGAGATTAAATAAGCAGCAAAATATGTTTTCCAAGCCATTTTCTGTTCAACTCCATAAATACGATTACGATAAGCTATTCAATCAAAATCCATTTGAATTTGAAAAATGGGTCGTTGAAATGTTTGGTGCTGTTCCGAATATCAAGCAAAGAAGCGATAGCGGTTTTGATGGCAAAACAAGAGAAGGAGTGCCTATTCAGGTTAAGCAATCGGAAGCAGTTGGGAAAAATGTCGTAAAGAATTTTTATTCATCTTGCGTAATTAATGAAAAGCAAATCACAGAAAGGCAAAAAGCAAAAGAAGAGCCAATCGGCTATATTATCGCTTTTAGCTTTGGAACTGGTGCAGTTCAAGAAGTTGCGAAGCTGAAAAATCAGGAGAATGTTATAATCAAATTAGTAAAAGTAGAAGAAATCGTTCCTATTGCAAAGAAGCCCAAATTAACTGTGAAGTTTGAAGATAAAGGTGCAGATGCAAAGGGCTTGAGAGAAATTGCTTTTTTTGCAGAAGCAGAAAGCGATTCAGGTATAGAGTTTTTTGCATTTGATTTCGATTATGACGAAGAAACAAGCATTTTTTCTGCTGAGCAAATGCTGAACAAAGACGGCATTTCAGTTAATAAATTTAAAGTTGGTCACCACACCGTTGCAGTAAAAGTAGTTGACAACGAGGGCTTGGAAGCACTCGAAGTAATAAAATTGAATATAAACGGCGGAGTGAAGAGAGAGGAGTGAGAGAGAAATTCACTCTTTTATTCTTTCCAACTCTTTTTCAAATTCAGAACTCCTGACCTCATAACGAAAATAAAGGAGTTAGGAGATTATGCACGTAAAGAATAATTGCGCAGTTAATCTCCCAAATAAATTTGGGAGTTACTCTAAATATTAGAATAACTCCTAAATTTATTTAGGAGTTATATGTTTACATTTTTTTGAATTTACATTATTTTTAATATCAAAACTATATTAAATGCGAAATAGCAAACTACTAGGCATCAGGAGTTCTGAAATTGTATTTGGGAAGGAGAAGAACTTAAAAATTTTGATTGGAATGATGAAAAAAATGATTAAATACATAGACCAAGAGGAAAAAGAAATCATCGAATCTTTGTATTCAGACGAATGGATTTCAGATTTTGATGAATCTACAAAAAAAATGTATGAAGAATCTGCTAAACTAAACCGACCAAATGCAAAACACATTAGTGTTAAAGTATCTGAAAGAGATTATCAAAAGATTCAGGCAAAAGCGTTAGAAGAAGGTATTTCATATCAGGCAATAGTTGCGATTCTGATTCATAAATTTAATGAAGGAAAAATCGCAATTACTTCGTGAAAAAAACTTCTGATTTACCATTTTCCCAGTCATACCATCAGCAAGCTGATAGCATGACAATAAAAAGATTTAAAGTCATGCTATCAACTTGTTGATAGTATGACTGAAAAACACTGTTTAGTAATTATGTCTATCAATTTAAATAAAATTCTTACTTCATTTTGGGGGTTCGAAATGACAAGACTGTGAAGTAGCAAACTACGAGGGGGCTGTAGCTCTGAAATTATGGTTGAATAATATTTCTTGGAGTTTTTATGTTAATTGAATTACCAGTAATTTGGATTGTTTTGATAGATATTGTGCTATGGGGAATCATACACATTTCTGTAGCATATATCGGGACAGTTTTGCCAGATAAATATATCAATACAGAATTTTGGTTATTTAAAGAGTTTCGCTGGGAGAAAAATGGAAAGTTATATGAATCTGTATTCAAAATAAAGAAATGGAAAGAGTTTTTGCCCGATGGCTCTGCAATTTTTAAAAAAGGATTTAGAAAAAAGCGGATAGTTTTGAGAGATGAAAAGTATTTCAAACAGTTTAAATTAGAATTATGCCGAGCCGAAGCAGTCCATTGGGTAGTTATCCTTTTTTCGCCAGTATTCTTCATTTGGAATTACTGGTGGGTAGGTTACATTATGATTCTTTATGCAGTAATTGCCAACTTACCTTGCATACTTGCACAACGATACAACAGAATTCGCTTTAATAAAATGCTCAAAATTTGAGGTTTATCAATTGGAAATCAAAGCTTAAAGTACTTTATAGATAGCTGTTTTCACGGGTAATACACTTTTAATACCAAACCGTCAACATATAGTGCAAAAATAAATTGTCATTCGGAACCCCACAATGAAGCAAGTTCTTTATTTAAATGGAGATGACATAACTTAACACTGTCATTCTGAGCGCAGCGAAGAATCCAGAAAATTTTTTTTAACCACTACTCTCTGGATTCTTCACTTCGTTCAGAATGACCGACAAAAGTAAAGATGTCATTGGCAACGAAGTGAGGAATCTCAAATGATTTGGTAGCAATGACTTGTGAGATTCCTCGCTGCGTTTCAGAATTACAAAGAAAAATTAACAATTAACAATTAATAATTAATAATTAATAATTAATAATTAATAATTAATATTCATCTCTTCCAACTCTCTTTCGAACCAGGCAGCGAAATCGAAAATGTGATTCAAATAGAATTTTTGATTGCTTTTTTCTAATTCTTTAAGTTGTGAAATAACTTTAGTCAATAACTGCTTTTTTGAAGAAATAGTAACTTTATTCGAAATTGAATGAAAAAATCTGATAAGAATCTTTTCAATAGGAAATTGTTTTCTTTTAGAACGAATGGTTTTAGTCCAGGAATCTACAGAGTAAATAAGATTATCTAAATTACCTAATTTATATTGGGAAATAAACTCGAATAACTTGAAAATTGAACTATTAAATTCAAGCCCTGTATTTCTATATTTCTTTAAAGAAGAATTTAGTGCAAGTGAATAATTTTCATTATCAATATAAGCTCTTATAATATTTAAATGCAAAAGCCGGTTCTCAAAATATGGAATTTGATGATGAATTTCAAGGAACTGCTCAGCTTTTCTGGCTAACTCTTCTCCCTGTTTATATTTTGATACCTGATGATATAGTTCTAAAGTTCTATAGTAGATAACTTTTTGTCTAAAAAGTTCAAGTTCATCAGGTAAATTTTTAATATTAGAGTATTCTTCAATTAATGTATTAAACATTTCTTCATTTTTAATTAAACTGCTACTATACATAAAATTATTTAGAACAAAAATATATTCATTAATTGTGAATAAGTACATATTGTTTTTTACTAACTGATAACGTTCCTGTGTATATTTAAAGAAATTCTGATAATCGTGTTGGATAAAATATGAAACTTCAACAACATTAAGCCATATAGCTTGAATCTTAATGCTCTTATCAATATTTTTAGGAGCAAGCGGTGAATGCCCATAAATTTTAGAAAAGTTATTAAAATCTGAAGTAAAATAATTTTCATTTATTTGAAAACACTGAAGTTCTGCTTTAATTGTAAGTACGCTATGGAAATCATCAATAATACTAAAAATTTTTAATCTTTCTTCTCTTAGTTCCTTTAACTTTTCATAGCTTACAATTACTCCGTGATGAAAGCATAATAACATCTCTAATGAAATTATTTGAAATATAAGTTCAAATTCTTCATATTTATATGCATTTCTTTTAGCTCTTTCCAATATTTTTTGAGCTTTATCATATAACTCTTTTTCTAATAGAATCTGGATATAATTAATATCCTTTTGGATTTTCCATTTGAAAGAACTTTCAAAATTATAATTTATTAAACTTGTTAGAATTTTTTCCATTAAACGTTCTTTTTCAATAGAAAAATTCTTCTTCAGTTTATTATTACCAGCTTTTTTGTTTAATTCTTCTAAACTAACTCCACCGTGGTCCAAAATTAAATTGTATAAGACAAGATAATTTGAATCTGAACTTTCTTTATGAAGTTTAATATATTTCGAAAAATAATCTTTTTCAGATTTTGATAATTTAAAAATTAATTTTTTTAATGAATTATCCATAAGTTCAAAACATAAGTAATTATTTTATAAATAATTAGTATAAAAAGGAAATGTAAATATACAAATATTTTTTCTTTTTTTCAAATATTATTTTTTAATAGTTTGGATTTGGAAGATAGTAAGAATGATAAATACAATAAAAGATATAAGGAATGGCACAATATATTAATTATATAAAAATGTTAAATAATAAAATATTATTATAAATAAATGTCTTACATAAACTATAATGTATATTTATAAAATAGTATATATAACAACTTATTAAATTTAAATTATTTCAAAAGAATAATTAATGTAATTAATAACAGAATAAATAATATATAACATAAAGATATATATAATTAATCTATTAATCATTTTTTAAAGGAGCTAATAATGAGAAGAATAAAATATTCTATTTCATTGCTTATTTTTCTGTGTGTCTTTTTAACAAATTACAATGTTAATGCACAGGATTGGAATTTGTTATGGTCTAACGATGTATCTTCGATAGCAGGTATTGGTCAGGCCGGCTGTGAAACTGATGGAGAATTTATCTATACTACCTTCGATTTAAGTTCAAATTTCGCTAAATTTGACTTTGAAGGAAATCATATAGAAACATTCTCAATTCCGGGTGTATCGAATATAAAAGATTTAGCTTATGATGGCGAATACTTTTATGGTTCCGATGCAAATTTATCAGGTATAATTTACCAGATGGATTTTTCGAGTAAGTTATTAGTATCAACTATTACCAGACCAGACCGAAGAATAAGACATATTGCATATAATCCGGATTTAGATGCTTTTTGGTGTGGTAACTGGCAAGATGACCTCATTCTTATTAATCGGGAAGGTGAAATTCTGGATTCTATTCCCAATTCAAATTATGGAATATTAGGAATTTATGGCTCTGCTTTTGATAATGTTAGTGAAGGAGGACCTTATCTTTGGGTTCATAGCCGTTCATATCTTGGATGCGCAGCCGCAATAATTCAAATTAATCTTGCAACCGGCACTCCAACAGGGGTTTGGCATAATGCTCTTAGCGATGCTGGTGTTGGAATTACAAATCCCTCGGCCGGTGGATTATTTAGTTCTACCAGTATTCTTCCCGGATATTTTCTTCTTGGTGGATTAATTCAGGGAACTCCAAATAAAGCATTTGTTTATTCACAATTTCAATATGGAAGCATTCCACCTGCTTTGGAAAATCCACTTAATAACGCTTCAAATGTTGAACTGATGCCTTTATTCCAATGGGAAGAAGTTGAAGATGCAGTTTCTTATCAAATGCAGATTTCTGAACTAACTAATTTTGCAACCATTTTACTTGATAAACCACTTCTCGATAATAATTTTTATCAATTATTAAATGAAGAACAATTGGAAGAAACTTCTAAGTATTTTTGGAGAGTTAGAGTTGAATATGAAGATGAAGAAATGGGACCCTGGTCTAAAGCATTTTCTTTTATTACTGAAGGAAATATACCAGAGCCGGTATTAATAAGTCCAATTGACGAAGTTGAATACACTGACTTATCTTTGCAATTTAGCTGGACTGGCAATGTTGCAGCAACAAATTATTATCTGCAAATTTCAAAGAATGTGGATTTTACTGATTTATTGATTGATGAGCCAGCATTAAATACTACCTCTTATATGGTAAATGGATTAACAATGAGCACCCAGTACTGGTGGAGAGTAAAAATGTTTAATGCAATAGATACAAGCGATTGGTCTGAAGAATTTACATTTACTACTGGTCCATTTTTCACTGTTGGTCAGGGAACTAATTATAACAATCAATGGTCAACACCAAGTGCTTATCCAAATGGCGGACCAAATGTAATCCAGCAATATTTATTACACGCAGATGAGATGATTGCCTCCGGTGCTTCTGCAGGTCTTTTAACTTCTATTGCTTTTAATGTAGCAGTACTTAATAGCGGAGCGCCAATAGAAGGTTATGAAATCAAATTAAAAAACACTAATGAGTTTGCATTAGGAAATGGCTGGAATTTAAATAATTTTACAACTGTTTTTGATACGACAACTTATACTCCTGTTCTTGGTTGGAACGTTCATAGTTTTGCAGTTCCATTTTTCTGGGACGGAGTTTCAAATTTACTTGTAAATATTTGCACAGATAATATTAATCCTACATATAATGAATCAACTTATTGGAATTATTACAATTACGTAGCTTCGGCATACTACACCAGTTACGATGGCACTGCTTGCAGTTCACCAATGTATATGGGCACTTCTACGGCAAGACCCAATATGAAATTTACTTTAGAATTACCTCTAATTTTACCTCCTAATTTAATTTCCCCGATAAGTGAAAGTTACTGCAACTCATTAACTCCACTATTGAATTGGAGTGAAACAGATACATTGCATTTATATTCATTGCAAGTAGCCACAGATGAGCAGTTTACTCAAATTGTATATGAATTATCTGATATTACAGAACCAGAGTATCAAATTAGTGATAACTTAGAAGAGCTAACTAGATATTACTGGCGAGTGAATACTTTTGATGGTGTTAATACCAGCGTTTGGTCACAAACTTGGAATTTTATAACTGAAGGCGAACTATCATCTCCAGTTTTATTAACTCCAATTAATGAATCAGTTGGACTTAATAAAGTTCAGAATTTTTCTTGGGAGGCAGTTCCGGGAGCAACTGGTTATCAAATCCAAATCGCAACTGATACCAGCTTTGAAACAATTATCTATACTAATATTTTTGGAAAGAATACACAAGTTCTAATAAATAATTTACCAAATGATAGCGAAATCTTTTGGCATGTAATGGCTCAAAATGAATGTTCTAATAGT
>Ga0116156_10003391_pt1 | contig 13940 bp, 10 predicted proteins | sample AD_UKC045_MetaG_FD_89891 | JGI IMG/M metagenome (GOLD analysis project Ga0116156, IMG submission 89891) | Active sludge microbial communities of municipal wastewater-treating anaerobic digesters from USA - AD_UKC045_MetaG | ecosystem: Engineered > Bioreactor > Anaerobic > Digestate | place: USA... | reverse complement strand
CTCTTGATAAAAGCAAGATCAGTGCAGTCTCTGCCTATGATTTTTTGCAGCTCGGAAACGGAAATGTTCTCGTTGACTTTTTTCCCGTTGACATATATTCCCTCACAGTTTCCCCATTCAATAATGTCCTTAACTGTCAAAATGGGCTTTTCATACATTTTTCACTCCTTGAATATGTTGTATGTTGTGTGGGTTCAGGGCTTTATCTGTAGCTTTTAATTGTAGCACATTTTTAACAAAAAATCAAGTGTTTGAATGCTGACTTCTGAATGTTGGCTTAATTAAGCCGAAAGTAGAGATTAGTATTTAATAAAGTAAATTTTCATATCCTCCTCTCCCTTTGGGAGAGGATGTCTGACAAAATTTTCTTAAATTTTGGCAGACAGGTGAGGGAGAGGCTAGATAATAAGAAAGAATAGTATTATTGAGCGCCTCCCTTATCCGTCTCCGACGTAACGTCGGAGCCACCTTCTCCCAGGGGGAGAAGGGGATAAGGAAGAAGAATTTTTATAAAGTTATGTGGGTAAGAAAAATAGGCATAGATCTCGGCACAGCCAATATTTTAGTCTTTGTTCCCGGCAAAGGCGTTGTTACCAATGAACCATCAGTGGTAGCGGTTTCTGTTTTGGAAAACAAAGTTCTGGCTGTTGGCAATGATGCCAAAGAAATGTTGGGACGCACTCCCGATACCATTCAGGCCAGTCGGCCTATGAAAGATGGAGTCATTGCTGATTATAAGGTGACGGAAGCGATGCTTAAATATTTTATTAACAAAGTAAGCGGAAAATTCCGCTTTATCCGTCCGGAAGTTATGATTTCCATTCCTGTCGGTGTGACATCAACTGAAAGAAGAGCAGTCATCGATGCGGCGGTAAGAGCCGGAGCCAAGGCGGCTTATGTGGTCCGCGAACCGGTGTTGGCGGCTATTGGCGCCGGCATCCCGATTAACAGCGCGGCAGGCAATATGATTATTGATATCGGTGGAGGAACTTCCGAAGTGGCGGTAATTTCGCTTGGAGGAGTGGTGGCTTCCCACAGCGCCAGGGTTGGCGGAAATAAAATCGATCAGGCGATTGCTGATTATATAAAAAGAAAATACAGTTTGGCTATCGGCGACAGAACGGCGGAAGATGTAAAAATAAAAATTGGTTCGGCTATGCCTCTGGTTAAGGAAGACTATATGGATGTGCGGGGTAGGGATTTGACCGGCGGTTTGCCTAAAACAATCAGAATTTCCTCTAATGAAGTGACAGAAGCGATCCAGGATGAGCTGAGAGAAATTATTAATGCCATCAAAAAAGTGCTTCAGGAAACGCCTCCGGAACTGGCGGCGGATATTATGGACAAAGGAATGGTGCTTTCCGGCGGCGGCGCGTTGCTAAGAAATTTGGATCAACTGATTACCAAAACTATTGGCGTGCCAAGCTATGTGGCCGATGAAGCCCTGTTTTGCGTGATAAAAGGCATCGGAATTTCTTTGGATAATCTAGATGTCTATAAAAGAACCATAATGCTTTCAAAATAGGATCCAGAATTGCGAATTATGAATTTCGAATGGAATATCGAATTTAGAGTATGGATCCGAGATTTGTTATTTTTGATTCTCATTCTAAATTCCAAATACTAAATTCAAAATTCATGAAAATAGGCATTGATGCTTCTCGCGCTTTTTCCAAACAACGCACCGGCATCGAGGAGTATTCATATCAAGTTATTAAACATTTGCGGAACAGGCTTCAGGATTATGAAGTTTTTTTGTATGTGCGAAAAAATCAGAAAATAGATTTTGACTTGCCGGTCAACTGGCGAATTAAAACCATAAAATTTTCCTACTTTTGGACGCAAGTAGGATTGTCGCTAGAGATGCTTTTTCATCCTGTTGATACGCTATTTATTCCGGCCCACGTGGTGCCACTAATTCATCCCGTCCGTAACGCTCTCGTTACGCTCTTGCGTAACGGTGCAGGCGGGCCTAAAAAAACAATAGTCGTTGTCCACGGGCTGGAGTTCGAAGTATTTCCTGAAGGATATTCTTTCTGGGCAAGGTTTTATATGAAATGGTCGATCAAAATGTCAGTCAAATGGGCCAAGACTATTATAGCTGTATCAAATAATACCAAGAGCGATCTCGTTAAATTATATGGGGTGAATGAAAATAAAATTCAGGTTATTTATGAGGGCGTATCGAATAATCTTGGATCTCAAAATTCAAATCTCAAAAATACGACTCAAAAATCAAACCTTCATACTAAATATAAAATACACGATACCAAATACTTGCTCTTTATCGGTCGATTGGAAAAAAGGAAAAATATTGAAGGAATTATCGAAGCTTTTAAGATTTTAAAAGAAAAATATAATATTCCCCATAAATTAGTTCTGGCAGGAAAACCTGGCTATGGATTTGAAAATATCAAATCTCAGATATCAAATCTCAAAATTAAGGATGATATAAATTTAACTGGATATATAACAGAAGAAAAAAAATATAAATTATTACAAAACGCCGACTTATTCTTGTTCCCGACATTCTATGAGGGATTCGGCTTGCCAGTTCTGGAAGCGCAGATGGCCGGCGTGCCGGTGGTGGCTTCTGATGTTTCTTCTTTGCCAGAAATAGGCGGAAACAGCGTCATTTATTGCGATCCCAAGAGTCCCCGGTCCATTGCTGAAGCGGCGTATAAGCTTATTAGCAACCAAGAGTTGAAAAATGATATAATTAAAAAAGGGCATGAGAATGCCCTTAGGTTTGGTTGGGACAAATGCGCTAATTTAATTGCCAATCTGTTGATTAATTAGGATTTAAAGTTAAATAATTTATGAATAATATTGGTAATTTGGCAAATCAACGATTTAGCAATTTGCGTGTTGCTTTAGTTCATGACTTTCTGACCGCTTGCGGCGGGGCAGAGAGAGTGTTGGAAGTGATGTGTGAAATGTTTCCCGACGCGCCTATTTATACGTTGCTTTATGACAGGGAAAAGATGCGCGGTAAATTTGCGGATAAAGATATCAGGACATCGTTTCTGCAAAAATTTCCCAAATTTTTTAGAAAAAGATATAAATGGTTATTGCCGCTGATGCCAGTGGCGCCGGAAACTTTTGATCTTCGTGATTTTGATCTGGTGATTTCCAGTTCCGGTGCCTGGACCAAGGGCATCGTTACCAGACTTAATACCGTTCATATCTCTTATTTTCACAGCCCGATGAGGTTTGCTTGGGACGTTAACGGAGAATATATAATGGAGCAAAAAAAATGCTGGTGTGTAAGATTCATAGCAAGGTTCATACTTAATTATATCCGTCTTTGGGACAAAACGGCCGCTGACAGGCCGGACTATATAATTTCCAATTCTCAATATACTCGAGAAAGGGTAAAAAAATATTACGGGAGGGAGAGTGAAATTATATATCCACCGATAAACAATAAAACAAGAATCAGCGAACAAGAACCGGAGAAGAACGGACAAAAACCGAAAGAAAGTGGCGAGGAAAAAGAAAAATTTTTTTTGATTGTTTCCAGATTGTCGCCTTATAAGAAAATTGATATGGCGATAGAGGCTTTTAATAAGCTGGGCTTGCCTTTGGTTATTGTCGGAAAAGGCGAACAGGAAAAGTACCTTCATTCCATTTCTTCTTCCAACATAAAATTTTTGGGTTGGAAGACGGATAAAGAATTGAAGGAGATATATAAAAAAGCGCGAGCCTTTGTATTTCCAGGTGTGGATGATTTCGGTTTGGCTCCTGTGGAAGCTATGAATTTTGGCGTGCCGGTCATTGCCATCAGGAAAGGCGGAATAAAAGAAATTCTGGAAGAAGGGAAAACCGGTGAATTTTTTGATACATCCACGCCGGAAGTAATCGCTGACGGAGTAAGAAGATTTATGGAAAATGAAAATAATTATGATAAAAAAAACATAATCGATAAGGCGCAGGAATTTAATAGGGAAAGGTTTACAAAAGAATTGGAGGAATTTATAAATCGCACGGTACATGCCATATAATTATGATTATCGGTCACCAAAAAATAATAAGATTTCTGGATAAAAGCATCGAAAATCAAAGCTTGAGTCATGCTTATCTTTTTTCCGGTCCGGAACATGTCGGCAAATTTGCGGTAGCCAAATATTTTGCCGCTAAATTAGCGGGAAGAGAAGAGGATATAAATCCGGATATCATAATTTTGTCTCCGGAGATCGAGGAAAAAAAGGGCATAATAAAGAAAAAAGATATAACCGTTGAAGCTATCAGGGAATTGCAGAAAAAATTAAGCGTTTATCCGGTAGGAAAACACAAAATAGCCGTTATAGATGATGCCGATTTTCTCAACAAATCGGCTCAAAACGCTTTGCTTAAAACCTTGGAAGAGCCGCCGGCCGGCGTTATTATAATTCTTGTTGTTCAAAATACGGCTAAAATTTTTCCGACCATTTTTTCCCGTTGTCAGACGAAAAAGTTTAGTTTGGTTTCTGACAATAATTTGGAAAAAATAATCCCGCCAGACTGTCCGGAAAAAGAAGAAATTGTTTTCTGGTCGCTGGGTTGTCCCGGAACGGCAAAAATCATGTCAGAGAACCGGGAAAAATTGGAAGAAAGAAGAAAAAATTATCGGGAATTATATGATATTATTTCCCAAAATATGACAGAAAAATTTTCCCTGGCTGAGGAGTGGAGCAAAGATACCAACTTGCTTATCAGCAGGCTTAGCTGGTGGCTGGTGGTTTTGCGCGATTGTTTCTTGGGCGATGGCATAAAAAAAATAAAACTAACTCCCGAGAAGGCTTTAAAAATTACTGAAAAAATAGAAGAAGCGATAGAAGTCATAAAAAATACCAATTCCAATCCCCGGCTGGTTATGGAAAATTTATTTACAATTTTTTAGGAATGATTAACAAGAGAAAAATTAAAAACAGAACGCAAAAAACGAGAAAAAATAATGCCGTGGGAAAATTTTTCTACCGGCTGACTTTACTCGTTTTCTGCGGAGCAATAATTTATATACTTTTTTTCTCAAAACTGCTTTTAGTTAACAACATTGCGGTAGAGGGAAATAATATTGTCAATGGGGATAAGATTGAAGAAAAAATCAAAGCTTATCTTTCAGGAAAATACCTTTATTTTATAGATAAAAACAATATCGCCCTTTTGAACACTTGGAAAGCGGAAGATGAGATAGGGGAAGAATTCAAAAAAATTGAAAAATTAAAAATAAAAAGAAATTTTCCTTCGAGTATACTAGTGGAAATAACAGAGAGAAAGCCCGCCTTATTTTTTCATTTCGGCAATAATTGTTTTTTAATAGATGAAAAAGGAGTGGCTTTTGAAAAACTAAATTGTGATTCCCAGGAAATCAATGATAGTCCACTGCCGATACTTCACGATGAAAGCAATCGAGAATTGATCGAAAAAGAGAATGTTTTTAGTCAGGAATACGTCTCTTTTATTTTGGCCCTTAAGGATAAAATGAAAAGCGAATTCGGTCTAGATTTGAAAAAAGATTATAACACGCCCAATCGGGTTTCCGGCGATATAAGAGTGGAGACGAGCGAAAATTGGAAAATATACTTTAGCCAAAGTCTGGATATCAAAAAAGAAATAAGCATGCTGAAGGCGGTTCTGGAGAACAAAATAAGTCGGGAGCAATGGAACAATTTGGAATATGTCGATGCCCGATCAGACAATAAGGTTTTCTATAAATTTAAAGACGGCTTCCAGGAGGAGATGAAGGAAGAAAACAAAAATAGCCCGGAAGTTGAAGGCGCCGTCTCTCAAGATAAGGACGACAGCAAAAAGAAGAAAAAGAAGAAATAAGGATCATTGGATATTTTCCAAGTCTTTTTTGGAAATATGATAGATGAATATGGAAGTGCCTACTTGATACAGGGGTTTTATGTTTTTTATCCAGCGGTAAGAATCTTCATCTTTTTTCTCTTTGTCATAAAGACTGCCCTGAAGAAAATTAGTGGAAATGGCATACCAGCCGGGCTCTATCGGTCGCTTGGAATCCCACCACATCAGATATCTGTCGCCGATATAATATTTAATATCAGCGCCGCCAAAATAATCAACTCTGATTTTGTCTATTTCCGGATGATCAGCGAGAAAAAATTGGAGTCTTTTCAGATCCTGACCCCAATCGGCATTGGAATCGGTTACGTAACGGTAGCCGTTTTTTGGTCCTCCGGCCAGTTTGTTGAAATATGACATATAACTGGGATAGGAAGCGGCCGTTTCAGCCATCAACAAAATAGAAAGGAAAAGAATGGATGAGCCGAGGATAATGCGGTTTTGTTTTTCGCCCATCTTTTTCCAAAAATCAAATATTATTTTAGCGGTCAAAATATAGGCGAAAGGTAAAATAGGAAAAAGATGCCTAAAGCCGATATTTAGATTTCCGGTGACGCTAATATAAGAATAAAGGACGATAAATGAGAAAAGAGAAATCCCGGTAATATGATTTCTTATATAACAGGAAATTAAGGTAAGCTTTTCTTTTTTGTTATTCTTAAAATTGAGACTGGCGGATTTTATGATAGAAACCAGAGCGATGGCAAAAGCAGAGAGCATAAAAAACAAAATTGGAAGCGGTTCTTTCAAAAGAAAAACAACAGGGAAGTAAGCCGGAAAAGCTTTGCCGCTCACTTGTCCCATAAAATAGGCGCCATTGCCTCCCTCTACGCGTTTAAAAACCATGGCAATTCCTAAAATGTATTCGCTCATCGGTCGGGTAATAGCATTATTATTAAGAGCGGTCAGGGCCTTATTGGTGTAAACGGCTTTGGCAGAAACATCATCAGGGGCAAAATAAAAATTAATTGTTTCCGCCAATTTTTCTTGGGGCATTTTGTAGGTGTTTAAGGCATAAACTCCCCAGACTAAAATCAAAGAAAACAAAAAGGCGATCGCTCCTTTTCCCAAATATTCCCCCAGATTTTTAATTTTTAGTTTCCAGTTGTTTTCGTCTATTCCGCTGTTTTTAATCAACGGGTAAACAAGAAGGATCAAGCCGAAAACGGGGAACAGGATAACAGAGGAAAATTTAGCCAATTGGACGAGAGCCAAAAAAACTCCGCCCAAAAAGACATTTTTCCAAACCGGTTTTTTTATAAAACGCAAAAAATAATAAAAAGAAAAGGCGCCAAAAGCAGCAATGCCCAGATCGGTCGTGACGAAATGGTTGTGACCCAAGACATTGGGATCAAAAGCATAAAGAACGAGAGCGAAAAGACCGGCTAGGATGCCGGAAAGTGCTCTGGTCCATTGGAAAATGAAAAGGCCTAAAATTATTGACAAAATGATAATGGGAATTCTTGACCAAAAAACGATGCTTTCGCCATCATTACCTGCCTGCCACAATAAATGCCTTCCAGCGTCCCATTGTCCGTTGACATCCTTTGCCCAAAAATCCCGGGTAGTGTCAAAACGCAAATCCATAAAAACCAGAGGCAGGCCGGCCAGATCCTTGATAAGCGGCGGATGTTCAGGATTAAGCCGCATATCGCCGTAGCGGATGTAAGAATATCCGGCAGGAATATGGGCGGTTTCGTCAAAAATAGCGCTGTCCCAGTAGGCATTAAGAACAGAAGCGATCAAAACAAACAGTAAAATAAAAAATATGATTGTTTTATAATTTTTTTCTAAAATTATTTTCATAAAATTATATTTATTTCATTACATAGAAATTAAGATTGAATTCATTGGTTATTTTTTCCACTTTAAGATCGGGAAATTTATCAATAAGATAGTTCAGAACTTCGCTATTTTCATCGGTCATAATTATGGAAAAATTATCGCGCATCGGATTTATTTCTTTTAATTCTCCCGGGTAAATGTAATGGGTGTTGGGCATATTCCAGTTAAAAAGTTGAATGGGAATTCTTTGCATTGATTCAGCAACAATAAATTTTTCTTCTGAAGGAGGAAGAGTCTTGAGATAAATGGAAACGTCCATTAAATTTTTATCAAAAGAGCGGGCCGTTTCCTGGCTTTTGGCCCAGAAGTAGTGATATTTAATGGCATTAAACAATCCGATGGAAATAAACATCAGGGTGATGATAAAAATCACCATTTTTTTGAATAAAGGGGTGTATAATTCCGATTTTCGAATAAAAAATTCAAAAGTAAGGGAAGAAAAAATGAAAACTACAGGAATAGTGCCAATGGCGCGAAGGGCATGAGGATTGCCTTCAGCAGTCATAAATTCCGGAACAAGCATTATAAAAAACCAGGAAATAAGAAAAGTATAAACTTCCAGGCGCGAGCTGGAAATTTTTTTAAATATCCTTTGATAGGCCAAACGAAGAAAACGCCATAAAGAATAAATAAAGCCGAATAAAAAAGCAACGCCGGAAACGGGGTCAAGCAAGGGATAGGGCGGATAATTGTGTCGCCAATTTTGGTCGCCCCAGAAAGTATATTTAGCCAGACTTAATCCGAAACTCCTCAAGAATGCCTTTATCGGATGGCCGTCGTTAATTTCAGAATTAAAAACAGAAACCGATCCCGTTCTTGATTCCCATGATTCCGGATGGGCAATGAAAAAGGTATAAAGCATGGGAGCTGCCGATAGGGTGCAAAAGACAATAAAAGTCACGATTTGTTTCCAATATTCTTTAATAAAATTTCGGCGGGTGAGAAGAATGGCAACAAATGTTGCCACCAAAATTAAGGGGGCAATTCTAAAAGCGATATAAGAATGAAGTCCCAGGCCAAAAATCAGTCCGCCGAGGGCAAAATCAATTGTTTTTCTGGTGCGCAGGCCTCGGAATAGAAAATAAAAAGAGAAGACCAATATCACCGGAAGCATATTGGCGCGAAAAGAAATGCGAGAAAAATTAATAGCCCAAAAAGAAGTGGCCACCAAAAAAGCACTCATCAGACCAACCCGGTTCTTTTTAAATATTTCTTTTGCCAGAAGAAATGTCCCCCAGATGGTCAAAGTGCCGCAGATAATGGAGGGAAGTTTCAATGTTAGGACGCTAGTGCCCCAAATATTAAAACAAAGGGCGATTAAATTCATAAACAACCCTTCGCGGCCGTTGTTAGCCGGGTAAAACCATTGATATTCTCCCGTGTCATTGGCAGTCTGGGCGTCGATGCCGTTGACTGCTTCATCCGGATAAACGCCAGGCGGAGCATCGTTAATGTTCCAAGTTCTCAAAAATAAGCCCAAGATGACGATAAGAAACAATAATAGATAAGCTCTAAATTTTGTTTTCATATTTTCTTTTATTATATCACAAAAATTGGCATCCACAATTTGATGATTGTGCAAAACAATCACCAAGGGCATTGGCCGCGTAAAAATTTATAAAAACATTCCAGAGCCAAAAGAATAGGGAGAACAATCCGATAGTCAGAAAAAGCTTTTTGTTGTATAATTTAAGCAGATTAAGAAAATTTTATGAATTCCCAGGGAGGAGAAGAAATTTTGGATTTAAAAGAAACAGAAAATACAATAAAAAAGATCGACGAGGAAGACGACTCCGAATTTGAAGTCGGCGTGCTTAGGGTGGGGAAAAAAGAAGAAAAAGACTATTATCCGGATACGGTAAATAAAAAAGAAGAGCCGACGGAAGCGGAAACGATTAAAAAAATAGAAATTGAAAAGTTGCAAGAAGAACTGAAAATCTTAGAAGATGAATACAAAAAGATAAAAGAAAGAAATGATGCTTCTTCCGCCAAATTCAAAATTTTATTTAAAAGTTTCTCTCTTGGTTCAGCAAAAGAGGAAGAAAAATATCTTCTGGATTCCATAGAAGCAATCAAGAAAAAAATAGCAGCTCTCGAGGTTGAGGAAAGCGAAACTTCTAATCCGGAATTAAATTTAGAAACCGAAAGACTTCAAAAATCGGAAGTGAAAAAGCCCAAAGAGAATAAAAAAGACTTAGAGAAAATTTTAGAAAATAATTTTGCTTCCAGATCTTCTGAAAAAGATATATTAAAAGTTTTTCATGGCGGTCCTGAGGATCATCCGGAAAAACCGGTTACGAATATAGAAAAAGAAATGCAGGCGATGTTTAAGGATATAACGGGAAAATTGTCCGAAAAAAGCATTCTCAACTGGCAATTATTGAAAGGCTTAAGATTTAGCGAAATAAAAGACAAAGCCGGTGATAAGCTTTTTTTGGCGGCAGATGAAGTGCTCGAGGAATATCAGGATAATCTGGGAGAGGAAGCAAAGCCTAAAAATGAGGAAACCATGGTCAAATGGGCGGAAAGAATGGTGAAGGCCGTTATGAAAAAAAAGGAAATGGAAGGGGAAATGAAAGCGGCTTAAATAATTTTTTAAGATAAAAATATGCCAGACGAAACAAAAAATAATCTTGAACCAATTGAAGAAGGCGATCTTAATCTGAAAGAGAAATTTATTGGCGGAGCGGAGATAAAATCGGAAGAACCAAAAAGTGAAAAGAATATAGGAGTAGAAAGTATGGAAAATATCCCAACTGCTGAAATTTCTCCGGAAAGAAAAGAGGGAAGGGCGGAAAAAGAAGAAGCCTACAATAAAATTCTTTCCAAGGTTTCTTCTGCCACTCCGGCAATTGATAGCGAAGTGGAGGCCGATGCGGGAATCGTTGGCAAGCAGGAAGACGAAGAAAATAAGATCAATGCTCTGGTGAATATGGCGGAAACCAAAGGCGTAGCTCATGCGGTGAAAGTAGCCAGGCATTATGAGGACAATTATCTGTTGGACGAGTTTCATGACCGTCTTTTAGCCGATGAACTGCACAATGCTTTGGTACAAAAAGGACTAATAAAAGAAATATAAAAAATAAAATAAACAATGGAAGGACTTAACTCTATTTTGACTGTTATCATATTTTTATCCGGATGTGCCGCCCTTCTCAGCGGCGCCTGGATGGTGGTTTTGAGCTTTTTGGGTTTTCGGGCAGAGGTTAACCAGTCAATGAATCTTGATTTGGAAATAATCCGCGTTTCCAGGCCGGAAAAAAGAGAGGAGGAAGGAGGAAAAAAAACCCAGGAAATGTGGAAGGAAGAAATCGGTGCTATGGAACAGCTTCTGACCGCCCTTTCTTCCATAAAAGATATCAGAGGGATAAAATCGCGGCTCCTTTATGGTTCTCCATGCGTGTCTTTTGAGATTGCCAACAGTTCCAAAAGTGAAGAGATTGTTTTTTATATTGCCGTCCCCAGAAAATTTAAAGAAAGCGTTGAAAAACAAATTCACAGCTTTTTTCCCAATGCGTCACTGGAAAAGGCTTCGGATTACAACATCTTTTTCCCGGGATCGGTTACCTGCGCTTCCATTTTGAAATTAAAAAATAAATTTACTCTGCCCATAAAAACTTATGAAAATCTGGAAATAGATCCTCTAAACGCCATAACCAACGCGATGAGCAGGCTGGAAACCATAAAAGAAGGAGCGGCCATCCAACTTGTTCTCAAGCCTGCCGGTGTTGCCTGGAGATCAAAAGGCAAATATATTGCCCAGGAAATGCAACAGGGAAAAAGGTTAAAAGATGTTAACCGGTCTACTCTGGCCAAGGCGGGATTGGGAATGGGAAGGGCGATGTCGGAAGTGATCAGTTCTCCTAAAAAAGATGATTTGCCCAGTGACAAAAAAACCGTTCAGCTTACTCCCGAAGAACAGGAATTGGTCAAAAGCATTGAAGCCAAATCCAGCAAAACCGGATTCAAGGTTAACATTCGACTGGTGGCTTCGGCTGCCAATGAAGAAAGAGCACAAACTATTTTAGCTCAGATGGAGAATACTTTCTCCCAATTTGAAAACGGCAATATCAACAGTTTTCAAATTAACAAAAGGATGAAAAAGAAAGACATTGCCTATAATTTTATTTTCAGAAATTTCAAAGAAGAAGAATCAATGATTCTCAATAACGAGGAAATTGCCAGTGTTTTTCATTTGCCTATTTCTGTGACGGAAGCGCCGAAGATAAAATGGCTGAAATCCAATGCCGCCCCTCCGCCTATTAATATTCCGGAGGAAGGAATAACACTCGGGTTTAACGATTACAGAGGAGAAAAAACTACCATCAGAATAAAAGACCAGGACAGAAGAAGGCATCTTTACGCTATTGGTCAGACCGGGGTAGGAAAGTCTAATTTTCTTCAAGAAATGGCCAAGCAGGATGCCAAGGAAGGCCGCGGCTTTTGTTTCATGGATCCTCATGGCGATGCTATAGAGGACATTTTGACGGCCATCCCCAAAGAAAGGGCGGAAGATGTTATTGTTTTTGATCCATCTGATACACAAAGGCCTTTCGGACTCAATATGATGGAATATGATCCGACTCATCCGGAACAGAAAACTTTTGTCATAAATGAGATGATAGGCATCTTTGACCAATTGTATGATCTTAAAGCCACTGGCGGGCCAATGTTTGAGCAGTATATGAGAAACGCCATGCTTTTGGTTATGGATGATCCCGATTCCGGTTCCACTCTTATGGAAATCCCCAAAGTTCTTTCTGATGAAGGATTCAGGGCGCTAAAACTGTCCAAGTGCAAAAATCCGGTGGTAATTGATTTCTGGACCAAGGAAGCGGAAAAAGCCGGCGGGGAAGCGGCGCTGGCCAATATGGTGCCTTACATTACCTCCAAGCTGACGACTTTCATTTCCAATGATATGATGCGGCCGATCATCGCCCAACAAAAAAGCACCATTAATTTTCGAGAGGTGATGGATAACAAGAAAATACTGCTTATCAATCTTTCCAAAGGAAAAATCGGGGAAATTAATGCCAGACTTCTGGGTATGGTGATAGTGGGAAAAATTTTGATGGCTGCCCTTAGCCGGGTGACTACGTCGGAAGAAGAACGAGTTGATTTTTATCTTTATCTGGATGAATTTCAAAATGTTACTACCAATTCCATTTCCCAAATTCTTTCCGAAGCCAGAAAATACCGACTTTGTCTTATTCTGGCCCATCAATTTATCGGCCAGCTGAAAGAAGAAATATCCAAAGCTGTTTTCGGTAATATCGGTTCAATGATATCTTTCCGAGTCGGTCCTGAGGATGCTGAGTTTTTGGAAAAGAATTTTGCGCCAACCTTTTCCAGGCAAGATTTGGTGAATGTGGATAACTACCACGGCTTTGCCAGGATTTTAGTGGATAATGTTTTGACCAAGCCGTTTAATATCTCTACTTTTCCTCCGACAAGCGGCAATCAGGAAATTGCCAATGCCTTAAAGGAGCTTTCCCGGCTTAAATATGGAAGAGATGAGGCTATCGTAAACAGGGAAATAATGCAGCGCACAAAACTGACAGTAAAAACCGACTCGTTTTAGGAAAATTAAAAAAATTTCAAAACAAAAAACGCTCCAATTGCTCGGAGCGTTTTTTTATAAGAATATGATTTATTCCTTTATGGTTTTTATTCCCGATTCTTCAGAGAAATAAATGATGCCGTTATTCTTATCAACGGTTATATCAGTGGCGTTTTTGATGCTTTCACTATAATACTGGTTGATTATGTCGCCTCCCGTTCCCAATTTTATGATTCTGGCGTTAGTTTTATCGAGGATATACAGATTTTCGCTTTCTGGCTGAGTATATATTTTATCAATGATAATAGGAGTGGCGGTTTCTTCCAAAATAAACTCCTGATTTTTTCCTTGAAAGAATTTTTGAATGTTTTTCCCGTCAGTGAGGAAAATATTGTCGCTTATTGTCAGATCTTTGGAGTTGGAAATGTCAGCCTCTTTTTTCAGCCAATTGGTTTTTTCTCCGAAGCCTCCTTCAGCCCGCGGATAACGATAAATCTGATTATTTTTGCTGTCTAAAAGATAAGCGTAAGTAAGATAGCAGCCAGCATTTTTGATTTGGGCATTTTCCGGAATGGAAATATTATTTTCCTGGAATTTTTTGGCGGTGGCGCTGAAAGAAAGAATGCGGTTGTTTTTTAGCAGAAACAGCAAATTGAGATCGTCCATTTTAAATACTATCTCCGGAGAT
>Ga0116156_10003387_pt1 | contig 13947 bp, 16 predicted proteins | sample AD_UKC045_MetaG_FD_89891 | JGI IMG/M metagenome (GOLD analysis project Ga0116156, IMG submission 89891) | Active sludge microbial communities of municipal wastewater-treating anaerobic digesters from USA - AD_UKC045_MetaG | ecosystem: Engineered > Bioreactor > Anaerobic > Digestate | place: USA... | reverse complement strand
CTTAAGAAACGTATCAAGAAATCTCTTGAAGCTTAATGAAAGTTAGTGTGGGGGCGGCACAAATAGAAAATTCTAATGTCCAACATCCAAAAATACAATAACAAAATTAAACAAAATATTATGAAGAATACAAAATTTTGAACGTTAATCATTTTAATTATCTTCTTGTTCGGTAGCTTTGGTGCTTATTTTATCAGTAGCTTAACCAGTGGCACCACTGATCTGCAGTTAGAAAATAAAGAAATTGAGATAACGTCGCCAACTCAAGAAGAAGAAGATGATGAATCGGTATTAGTATTTTATTCGAGTACTTGCCCACATTGCGAGATTGTCAAAAAATATTTAAAAGATAATGCAGAAAATTTAACCTTAACAGTTAAAACCTTAAAAATTGACGATCCAAAAACCGATAAAGATAATTTGGCGTTGGCACTAAAAAAAGCCCAAGAATGTAATTTGGGTGAGAATTGAGGTGTACCACTAATGTATTATGCAGGTGATTGTTTAATGGGTGATCAACCAATTATTGATTATCTCAACCAAAAAAAATCGAATTAAAAAAATGGCCTATTGGCCATTTTTTAATTGTTGCTGATAAAGTTTGTGATGATACTCAATAGCAAAACGATGAGATTCATTTTGGATAGCGATTAATAAGTTTTTTAATCCTGGCTTTAACTCGCTAAGCAATATATATTGAATTTGATGATTAATGTAGACCAATAATTGTTTTTTACCTTTAGCTAGTGATCCTAACAAAACATCCTTAAAATCGTCATTTTGGGTAAAAATTGATATCGCAGCATTAAGCTGTGCGATCCCGCCATCAATTAAAATCAAATCGGGCTTTCGTCAATGAGGGTTATTGACACGACGTCAAAACGCTTCCTTAAGCATAAGGGTATCATTGGGTGATAAATTGGTATAGCGAATTTTAAATTTTTTATATTCTTTTTTATTGGGATTACCACCAGAAAAAAATACGAGTGAGGCGGTAGCAAATTTCCCAGCAATATTAGAAACATCATACATTTCAATATCTTGAATTAAATGAGTTGTTTGAAAAATTTTGCTGAGTTCAATTAATGACTCTTGGAAGTCGTTGACTTGAGTGTGAACAAATTTATTATGTTTCACAATGTTATCAATAGCTAAGATTTGCTGTTTTATTAAGTTGGCTTGTTCAAATTCTTGTTTGGCAATAAAATGATTAACTTGTAAATATAATTTATTTAAAAATGTTTTGTTAGGCAAAGTTAAAAAATCTTTTAAATGATTAATATTGTTCAAATAAGTAAAACGATCGGTTTTACTGGCAGTTTGAGATGATAAACAACAAAACCCTGGGCATAAATTAATTTGGCTGTTAATGCATGGTTTTTGGTGGTTGTGTTGACAAGTACAAAATGGAAAAATAAAACGTAATAATTTTAACAATATTTTTAAATGAGTGCCCGATGTAAATGGGCCAATCAAAGTGCCACTGGTTACTTGTTGATTGTGAGTAATCAATACTTTGGGGAAAGTATCAGCCGTAATGTGAACAAAAAAATAGTTTTTATTGTCTTTAAAAATAACATTAACGCGTGGTAAATGTTTTTTTATCAATTTTGATTCTAATAATAATGCTGCCACATCATTTTGAGTGATGCGTCAGGTTAAATGATTGGCATATTTGGCAATAGTTTTATTCTTGGCTAGATTTTCGTCTAAATAAGATTTTAATCGTTGGTTCAAATCCGTTGCTTTACCAATATAAACAATTTCGCGTTGATTAGAAAAAATATAAACCCCGGGCAATTTGGGACTAGTTTTAATTTTGTTAATTATCGACTGGTTCATAAATTATGATAACTTAATAATATTTAGCAATGAATGACCAGTCATTTCAATTGGTGGTTTGATATCAAAAATGTCTAATATCGTTGGACTAATATCGGCTAAAATGCCAATGGCGGTTTTTTCATGGGCTAGCACTTCAGCTTGAGTCAGCGATTGTGGATTTTTCCATTGATTAGCCACAAAATGAATTGGCACAAAACTATCATTGTGACTGGCTTCGGCTTCACCAGTAAATGGATTTTTCATTTTTTCAATATTACCATGGTCAGCCGAAACAAGAAATACATAGTCGTGCTTTAATCCATAATTAATTAATTGCTCTAATTCGTGATTTAATATTGAAATAGTTGTTTTGGCAACATCCATATCGCCGGTATGACCAGCCATATCGGCATTTGGATAATTAATTAACAAAAAATCATAAATGTTTTCATCAATAATTTGCTGAGCACGTTCGGTAATATTAGCAGCGGCTAAGTAAGGATTTTCTTTAAAATTAAGGGTTGGATCAGAGGGTAAAATAAATCAATATTCATTTTGGAATGGTTTAGGATTTAAACCATTAAAATAATAAGTAACGTGTAATGATTTTATAGCTTCGCTAAGATGGGCTTGACGTTTTTGATGCTGTGCTAAAACCGCTGACAAACATTGGTCAATTTTTTCATTAGGGAAAGCCACGGCAATATTTAATTCTTTTTTGAGTTCGGCTAAACTCGCAATTTGCAAATTAGTAATACCAGCACGATTTTTCAAAAGTTTATCTGCTAAATATTCAAATGGAAAAGAGTTGGGTTTTAAATTAAAAAATATTAAGCCATCGTTAGTATCAATGGGCCGAAAAGAATTTTCTACCGCAAATGATTCTATAAATTCATCACTAATGTTTTTGTTTTTTAAAGTTAATAAATAATCGTTTAAATTATTAACCATTGTTGGTTTTTTATTAATTAAAAAACTGTAAAACTTATCTAAATATAATTCACTGTGCTCGTTTAATGCATAAAAACGACCGCTAATTGATCCAATGTTTATGGCGCCTAAATGGTTAGCTTCGTTTTGAAGCTTGGCAATTAAATCAATTACTTCATTCCGAGGGCTGTCTTTGCCATCGGAAATTAAATGGATACATAAATTATTAAGTCCATTGCTCCTGGCCATATAAATTAATGAGATCAGATGGTCTAAAGACGAAATTGTTTCATTCGAACTAATCATCCCAATCAGATGTAAACAGCTATTGTTGGTTTTGACATGATTAATCGTGCTTAATAATACTGGGTTAGCCAAAAAAGACCCATCTTGAATACTTTGATCAACTCGAGTTTTAGTTTGATAAACGGTTTTCCCGGAGCCAATAATTAAATGACCAACTTCACTTGAACCTTCTTCCAAAAATTTCAGCCCACTAGCTATACCCGAGGTTTGTAAAGCATAATATGGATAATTTTGTTTTAATGTTTCAAAAAATGGAGCTTTATATAAAAATAATGGATTGGTATGGTCTTGTTTGCCAATCCCCCAACCATCAATTATAATTAAACAAACTTTTTGATTTTTCATATCTAAGCTAAAATAAATTATTACTAATATTATATCATAAAGATTGATTAAAAACAAAAGTTTTGATAAACTAAAAGTATGATTAAAAAATAATTTATGAATTTAAGCATAATCATACCAGCTTTCAACGCTGAACACTTTATACAGACCAACATTCAAAAACTGATTGATAAATTCAATGATAGCGAAATTATCGTAGTAAACGATGGCAGTTTTGATAAAACTTTAGAGCAATTGGCAATTTTTAATAACCGCATCAAGATTATTAATCATTCTAAAAATCTCGGCAAGGGAGCAGCTATTCGCCATGGCTTTGATTTAGCAACTGGTGATATTATTATTTTTACTGATGCTGATTTGCCTTATGGATTAGAAAATATTGCTAAGCTATATGAGCAATTTCAAACTACATCATCGGATATTGTGATTGGCTATCGCCATCGTTTTCAAGATAGTTTTTTAAGAAATGTTACTCATTCAGCCATAAATATCATCATTCGACTTTTGTTTTGATGAGATATTTATGATACTCAATGTGGATTAAAAGGTTTTAAAAAAACATTTATCGATAAGGTGAAAGACAAAATGTGTATTAATAACTTTACAATTGACATTGAACTATTACGTTTAGCACAAATACATCACCAAAAGATTAGTAAATTACCAGTAGTTATGAACACCACCAAAAATACTACCACTATTAAATTAAAAGATGTTATTATTATGTTTTTTGATATTTTGAAAATTCGTTTTAATAAAAATTATTTTTAATTATGATGTGAAAAAAACAAATAGGTAACTTAGTTAAATCGCCTTGATTAATTAGCCTATTAATTATGCTATTGATTTATATTTTTTTATTTGCCCAAATACCTTGAAATTTAATCTTCACGGACACTATGGTTGCCGGTGGTGACACTGGCTCACATAATTACATTGCTTATAAGTTGGCTTCGATATTTCCAACTATAAAAACCTGAACTCATGATTGATATGGTGGTTTTCCTTTTTTATATTTTTATCCGCCACTTATGTTTGTGATCTCCACGCTTTTGAGTTTTATTCTTAAATTAAATGTTGCTTTTAAACTAACCACCCTTTTGGGTACTTTATTATTACCAATTTGCGTTTATTTTGGATTAAAATTTTTAAAATTCAAAAATTTTATACCAGAAATTGGCGCTGTGGGTTCGATTATGTTCTTATTTTTAGAAGATTTCAGTATTTATGGCGCTAATATTCCGAGCACCCTGGCCGGTGAATTCTCTTATTCGTTTTCATTTGCTCTATTTTTTCTATTCTTTGGATTGTTCGACAGAGGTATGAGAGAAAATAAATATTTAATACCAAATACTTTAGTATTGGCCATTATGGCCTTATCTCACCCGTTCCCAGTGATTAGTGCCACCTTATATGCCACGTTGTTGATGGTGGTTAGCCAAAATCGACTTAAAAAAGCAATTTATGCGCTTAAAGTTTTTGGATTAGCTTTTGGTATAACGGCCTTTTGATCAATCCCTTTTTTATATTATAGATCTTATACCAGCGTGATGAGTTGATATAGAACTATTAAATTAAGTGAAATGTTTCCCGCCACGTTGCAACTGTTTTGATTAGCATCAATAGTTGGATTGTTCTTTTTAATTAAAAATCATAACAAGAAAATTCTAAATTTTTTAATATTGAGTTTGAGTAATTTAGTGTTGTTTTTAGTCATTAACAATTCACCAATTTATAATACTCGATTTCTACCATTCTTTATTATGAGTTATATTTTGATGGGTTCAATTGGCCTTGGTTATCTAATAAAAGAAATAACTATCAAATCAAAATTGTTCAATATAGTATTAGTAGTAATAATAATTTTGTGAAATTTAATATTAATTGATCCAAATTTTATTCTTGGTAAAAACACAAAAGTCAAATCAATTGTAAAATACATACCATTCTGAATGGAATGAAATTATAAGGGGTTTGAAGATAAAGAGGCGTATCGAAGTGGCGCGTTACCTTTATTTGAATACTTAAAGAGTTTACCTTATGGTAAAATTATGTGAGAATATCGTCCCGAATATGATACGTTTGGCACACCTCGTTTCTTAGAAAATTTACCAGTTTTGACTGGCAAACCAACTTTTGAAGGATTGTTGATCGAGTCATCGGTTTTCGGCCCATTTCATTTTATTAATCAAACCGAAACCACCCAAAGTCCAACGTCAGCCATTGCTGGCTTTGAATACCCGCCATTTGATTTTAAAAAGGGAGTAGAACACTTAAAGATGGCTAATGCACGTTATTTTGTGGCCTATACCGATAATATAAAACAATTAGCTAAAGAAAATATGACTTGGTTAAATAATGTCGGCCCATTTTCGGTCTATGAATTACCAGCTAATAACTTAGTTGATGTTTATAATGATTTTCAAATCGTTAAAAAACAAAAGGATTGGATAAAAGAATCGATCAGTTGGTATAAAGGAGAGAATATTAATCAGCCAATTGTATTTTATCAAAATAATTGACAAAAAAATATTTTAGAAAAATCTGATCGTCAAACCGATATTTTACCTGTAAAAATCAATGAACTTAAAGAAAATAAATTAACTTTTTCGACGGAAAATATTGGTAAATTACATTTGATCAAAATCTCTTATTTCCCGACTTGAAAAGTGAAGGGCGGTTATGGACCATTTTTGGTTTCGCCATCCTTTATCGGAGTTGTGCCTACTGAAAAAAATGTAGTCGTTTATTTTGCCAAAGGATTGATTGATAATCTGTCTTATCTAATCACTTATTTATCGATTTTGATCGTGACAATAAAGGTCTTTCGTCCAAAATGGCTTAAATGACTGTAATTGTTTAAGCAATTAATTAGTATAATCATATTTGATTAAGCAACCAATTTGTGGTATAATAAAGTTAACAAAAATATAATATCAAAATATGATAGAACTACCAAAGATCAAAAAAGAACCAACCAGGGTTGATCAAAAACCAGAGAAAGTTTCTAATTTAGATAATAAAAGCCCAATAGAAACCGAGCCAGCTACAAATAAAGCTGAAACTGTTACTGATGAACTAGAAGAAAAAGAAAAACCATCTAAAAAGCAAAAAATTGAAGATGCCCATATTATAAATTCAAAGGATGATAAATACTATAAACACCTTTTAAAAGCTAAAAACCTTGATGAAATTGTAACAGTAATTGATAACAAAAAAATCGAAACGAATGATCAAGAACTACAAGAAAAAATGGAATTGGCAACGTTAAATTTAAAAAAATTAGAACACAATATAAACAAAATGCTTGAAGTTTTTAAGGAAGACGCCAGCGAAGAAGAAAAACAAAGATACGTTCAAAGTTTAATCGAAAAAGGAAATGATCCATTTGATCCATTGATAGAAATTAATGATAGACGAATAATCAATATGGCGACTAGGTTAATGTTAGAAGATAAAAATATTAATGAATTTTTTGAAACTTATTTTGGTACTCAAGCTTCTTTTGACAGAGAGGAATGATTGTTAAATATGTCTCAGCAAACTGGTTCGGAAGAATTGAAACAAAATATTAATGATTTATTAGAAAAAATCCGAGAAACTAGAGCCAATCCACCCGAGGTACCATATTTTGATCTTATTGATTTTCTGCAAAAACTACAAAAGTCCGAAGAATCACTGCGTACCCCTGATACCAACTGGCTTAAACAAATTCTCGATCGAATTGATGTTGTAAATTTGAAACAGGAAATCGAAAAAAATATTATCAATAATAAAGATAACACCGAAAACTATAAAGCAATCACTTCTTTTTATGATAAATATTTAAATGCTGGCTTTAACCCAAACACATTAGCTGACATTGATAGTAAAGAGTTGGTAAACGATCTAAACAACTTTATACAAGATTTTTTGAGTGTGGATGAACACACAGAAAGCGATATACAAACAATAGTAGATTTTCTAAAAGAATTGAATGCCAATGAATTACCGGACAACCCAAGCGAAGATGATAATGCCGAAGATGCTCTGCCAGATGGGCTAAGACCACAACGACCAACCACCGCTACCACTAATGCTGGTGATACCCGAATGCCATCGACGAATCAAGAACTAAACAGACATCAAAGTGTTTCTCCTGGCTTTTGATCAACGATGAAAACTTTGACTGCCTGGAAAGGATTGGAATTTTTGTTTTCATTTTCGACTGGTTTGTTATTTGCCCCGGTAACAGCTGCTATTTGGGCTTCAAAACAACGCGTTGAACTTAAAAAAAGTGGCAAAGAAGTTACGACGAAACTTGATTTGAGTGGACTTGAAGAACTGTGATCAACTTTTGATCGATCAAAAAAAAGCAGCCCCAATGAAAAAAAGGGGGATAAAAAATAACAATTTAATTTAGATATTTACCACAATTAATACAAAAATCAGAAGCTGGATTAACGTCCAGTTTTTTGATTTCAATATCTTGGTGACACTTTTCACAAATACCAAAAGTGCCAGTTTTTATTTTATGCAAGGCCTCGACTATTTCTTTTAATCGAGCTTCCAATAATGATTCAGCGCATAATTTGTTCAAATATTCACTAACTTCTAAAGCATTGTCTTCTTCAGACAAACCAATGCTGGGCATAAAAGAATCAAAATCATGAGGATCATTTTTCTTGGCAACGCCAAAATTAGATAATTCTTGTTGAATTTTCTTTTTTTCTGATTCTAATTGAGCCTGGTAAGTCGTAATTTGTGTATTGTTAAGCATAATAAAGCGGTTTTAATATTGTTACAATGTATATTGTTTCAAATTTATAAACTTTTGTCAATGACTAACTTTTCATTTTTATGACTAATTATTGACTATTGCTAAAAAAATGATATAATAATATAAATTAAGCGGGTGTCGTATAGTGGCTATTATATCTCCTTGCCATGGAGAAGACGGCAGTCCGATTCTGCTCACCCGCTCATTCAGTAAAAAATTATATTTTACAAATTGAAATGGAATATTTAATTTAATGGCTAATTAACAAAATAAATAATTTTTTGTTTATGCCAGCTAAAATATTTTCGGCAACAACCTTAGGGTTGGATGCGGTTTTGATAGAAGTTGAGACGGATGTGTCAAAAGGAATGCATTCTTTTGATATAGTTGGCTTGGCCGATAGTGCTATTAAGGAATCACGACAAAGGGTTGGTTCGGCCATTAATAATTTGAAGTTGGAATCGCCTCTCAGAATTAATAAAAAAGTGATCGTGAATTTAGTGCCAGCTAATATTAAAAAAGCTGGTTCGAGTTTTGATTTGCCAATTAGCATTGCTTTTCTGATCGCTAGCCAACAATTAGCAGTTAATAAAGAACGACTGAATAATATGTTATTTATTGGCGAAATCACTTTAGATGGATTATTAAAACCAGTGAATGGGGTAATTAGTATTACCGAAATGGCTGAGAATAAGGGATTTAAAGAAATTATAATTCCTAAAGAAAATGAAATGGAAGCATTAATGATTAAAAAAGAAATAAAAGTCATCGCTCTAAATAGCGTAAAAGAAGTAATCGATTATCTGGAAAATAAATTAACCTATGCGGAAAGCAAAATAAATATCGACGATTTTTTAAATAGTTATTCGCCAACCAACGAAGTTGATTTTGGTGATATTCGTGGTCAATATACCGCTAAACGGGCGATGATGATTAGTGCTAGTGGTGGTCATAACTTAATTATGGTTGGCTCACCTGGATCTGGCAAAACACTATTGGCTAAAGCTTTGGCCAATATTTTACCGCCATTAACATTACCAGAAGCATTGGAAATAACCAAAATCTATAGTGCTGCCGGACATTTAAATTCTCAAAATCCATTAATTAATAAAAGGCCATTTCGATCGCCTCATCATAGTGCCTCAGTGGCGTCAATTGTTGGTGGAGGCACAGTGCCAAAACCAGGAGAAATTAGTTTGGCTCATCGTGGTATTTTGTTTTTAGATGAAATTCCAGAATTTAATAGATTAGTCCTTGAGAGTTTACGCCAACCACTTGAGGAGGGCAATGTAACAATCACGCGAGTTGAAGACAGCTTAACTTTTCCAGCTAAATTTATATTGATATCCGCTATGAATCCTTGTCCGTGTGGATGGTTGAATGATGATCGTCACGAATGTAACTGCACCGCTAATAATATTCTCAAATACCAGAAAAAAATATCGGGGCCAATTTTGGATCGTATCGATTTACAGATCAATATCAATAGTGTTGATTTCGAAAAAGCATTCCAACCAAGTAATAAAAATGAAAATCAACAGATAAAGAAGAAGATTGTTGATGCTCGTCAAAAACAATTATCGAGATTCAAAGATAATCAACGCCATATTTTGCTAAATGGTGAAATGAATGTCAAAGATATTGAGCTTTATTGTCCGCTTAATAATGAACTAAAAATGATTTTAAAAACGGCTATGGATAAATATGCTTTAACAATGAGATCACTCCATAAAATAATCAAGATCAGCCGAACGATAGCTGACCTTGAAGAGAGTAACGATATTTTACCAAAACACATAACTGAAGCCCTACAATACAAAACTGGTTTTAATGAATTTATGCATTAACTACATTGATTTTAATCATTAATTCCTTTTGATCACGCAAAATTTTAAGTTTTATAACATCGCCGATGCAAACATCTTTCAAATATTCACTGATTGGATGTTTTAGATTGATTTGTTGATTATTTATCTCTAAAATAATATCTCCTTCTTTAAGCCCGTTTTTCTCAGCTAAACTACCCGTCATAATGCTTGGTTGACTGGTATCATAGATTATAAAAGCACCATAATTAACTGGTAAATTGTAAGTTTGCTTGGTTAAATCATCAATAATAATATATCTAACGCCCAGTGAAACTTGTTTGATGGCTCCGAATGATTTTAGGTCACGAATAATTTTTTTGACAGGATTAATGGGTATTGCCAGTCCAATATTTTCAACACCACTAACCGCCAAAGTAGTAATACCAATAACTTGACCGCGCATATTGATTAATGGCCCGCCAGAATTACCAGGATTAATAGCCGCATCGGTTTGAATCAATCCCTTGTATTCTAAAATACCTCGATAATTGCTATCAGCTTTCACGTATCGAGATAGCCCGGAAACAATACCTTTCGAAACTGTTTTTTCAAATTCATCTAAAACGTTGCCAATAGTAATAACTGTTTCGCCTAAGGAGATGTTGGTTGCATCACCTAATGTCACTGTAGGAAAAATTTGTTTTTTATCACTTTGTAATTTAAGCACCGCAATATCATTAACGTCATCATAATGAAATAGGGCACAGTCAAAAAATTTATCGTTTCAGAGTATTTTATAGACCAATTGGCGATTAGAAATTGGATGAAAATTAGTGACTATCAAGCCATTGGTAGTAGCAATAAAACCTGACGAATTTCCAACTTTTTCAAAATACTCATCTTTAATGCTAATCGTAACACTGTGATTTAATAGTTGGCTAATTGGTTTGAGAGCAAAAATACTAACAATGGTTGGTAGATTTTTGCGAATGATTTGAATAATTTTTTGATCACTGGTTTCTGATCTCAGTAATTGGTCAAGCATATTGATAAAGTTTTAGGTTTTTATTAATTAAAATATACCATAATCAAAAAATAAAAACAAGATAAAAAATCAAAAAATAAAAACTTTAATCTTTATATCCGAGCGGAGATTAGCACTACCTTTGACTTTTACTAAAAAATTTGATAGAATTATAAAAATTGAATTATGTTTAAATTAGTCAAAAAATTTGTGGCTTTGATGTTGACAACTTGATTGGGTCTATATGTTTGTCAAAAGATTTTTACGGAGATAGCCATAACTAAAGATTTAAAAACATTATTGATGTTTTTGGCGGTTTTTTCGGCTTTAACATTAATTATAAAACCAATTCTTGATATATTGTTGAAGCCATTGATGGTCTTAACATTGGGATTACTCTCGATTATTGTCAATATGGGAATAGTGATGTTAACCAATAATTTTACCAAGGCTTTGACTATCAATAACAATTTTACCTTGTTCAAAGTAACTTTTATCATTGGTTTAATTAGCTTTGCCGTTAATTTAGTAGTTGGTTTAAACAGCAATTAAATCGCTTACATAAAATATAATAAAAATTCATTATGATACATAAAATCATTTCGATAGTACAAATTGTCAGTTCGATTATTTTAATTGTTCTAATAATGATGCAACAAAAAGGTGGTGGGTTATCTGGCTTTTTAGGTGGATCTTCAACTAATTATATGAAAAAGCGAGGTTTAGAAAAATCACTTCATATTTTTACTATTGTATTGATGACGATATTTATTGTCGCTTCGATTATGATTTTTGTAGTAAAATAGTGTCTAAACATTAAACCAAAACATGTTTAAGTTTAAAAAAATCAATCGCTTGTGAAATGACTTTTCAATTAAAGAAAAGCTTATGGCTTTTTTGTTTTTAATGCTAATCATAATAAGTTTGATAAAAATTATATCCTGAACCTTAGACAAAATTACTGTTTGAAAACCAGTGCCCGGCGGAGTTTTGAATTATGGCACTTGAGAATCACCAAAAACTTTAAACCCAATTATTAGCCAAAACAATGACGCTGAACAAGAATTGATTAATATGGTCTATAGCGGTATTATTGAAGAAGATGGTCAAGGTGGATTTGAAAATAATTTGGCCGAAGATATTATTATCAATGAGTCAAGAACTGTTTACGAGATTTATTTAAGGGACAATGTATATTTTCATGATGGCGTAAAATTAACTGCTGATGATGTCGTTTTTACTATGAACACAATAAAAAACTACGATTACAAGAGTCCTTATTTTAGTTTGTTCAAGGATACAAAGGTTGAAAAACTTGGTGAATTGATGATAAAAATAACCGTGCCAGTTTCACAGTCAAATTTCTACAATTATTTGGGGTTTAAAATTATGCCTAAGCATTTATGAGAATCGGTCACGCCTGAGCAGTTTTCAGTCCATGAGTTAAATATCAAGCCAATCGGTTCAGGTCCATATATGATATCCAAGGTTGAAAAAAATAAAGTAGGCAACATTATTAATATGACACTTAAGCGTAACAAAAGATATTTTAAAAATTCATTTATTGAAAAAATTAATGTCAAGTTTTTCGCAAATAGTGAAGAGGCTTTTGCTGCTTTTGTGAAAGGCAATATCGATATGATAAAAGAATTGACTCCTTACCAAAAAGATTTAATTCATCAAAAAAATCGAATTCGATTAAACCATTTAAAATTGCCACGCTATTACGCTATATTTTTAAATCAAAAAAACCCGTTGTTGACAAATCGAACACTAAACGAAATACTTGATATGGCGGTGAATAAACAAGCTATTATCGAAACTATATTTTTTGGCGACGCTGAGTTACTTAATGCTCCAATTGCTAGTAGTTTTATTGGTTACCATGAAAAGTTAAACAAAAATATTTACAATTTGGAATTGGCTAAAAGTAAATTAAAAGATCTTGGCTATGTAGATAAAGATGGTGATGGTGTTTTAGAAAAATGAAATGGTAAAACTAAAACTAACTTAGAGTTTTCTTTATTATTACCATCTAATAATGAGCTGATACATTTAGCTGATATGGTCAAAAAAGATTGAGAACAACTTGGTGCTAAAATTAATTTACAAATTGTGCCATTGCAAGAATTATACAAAGATTATTTAAAAAATAGGAATTACGATGCCTTATTGTTCGGTGAAACCTATACAATTAATCCTGATTTATATTATTTTTGACATTCTAACCAAACGAGTGATTTAGGTCTTAATTTATCGGTCTATAAAAATTCAGAGGTTGATGCCATTCTAGAAATCAATCATACCACTAGCGATAAAGCTCAAATTACTAAAAATTTAATCGAATTACAAGAGTTAATTTATTCGGACAGACCAGCCATATTTTTGAATAGCCCAGATTATATCAGCGCCTATTATAAAAAGTTAAAAATTGATGATAATCAAATTTATAATTCATTCTCAAATTCGTTAGCAAATATTGACAAATGATATATTAATCAAAGACGATCGTTCAAATAACGTTTGATATCAACTCGTTTTCATAAAGTTTTTATCTACTGTATATAATGACCAACCGGTCATAATAAATTTTGGTAATTAAAATAAAGCCAAAGTGGCCCAAAGAAAATCTATAACAACCAATAATTAATATTTAAATAAAAGCCAAAAATAAAAAATACACTATATTGATTTTTGACTTATCTGTTGAGGTGTCTGGGTAAACATTGGGAACGTTAACTTATTTTTGCTAATATACCCATATAATTTATTCTTGCCGAGGTGGCCCCGCTTCGCTCCCCCACACTAACTTTACAATAGAACGGTAATATTAGTTAAGGGCTATAAACATTTTAAACAAATTATATTATGTATTTAGTAAAGTTAATGTGGGGGCTAGACGCTTCGCTCCCCCACACTAACTTTACAATAGAACGGTAATATTAGTTAAG
>Ga0116156_10003384_pt1 | contig 13954 bp, 14 predicted proteins | sample AD_UKC045_MetaG_FD_89891 | JGI IMG/M metagenome (GOLD analysis project Ga0116156, IMG submission 89891) | Active sludge microbial communities of municipal wastewater-treating anaerobic digesters from USA - AD_UKC045_MetaG | ecosystem: Engineered > Bioreactor > Anaerobic > Digestate | place: USA... | reverse complement strand
ACGCAACTCGTTGATTCTACGACCAATTGGGAGGCTTTATATGCTCAAAACAAAAAATGGGGTCAGTTCATTGATGAATTTAGAATAGCTTTATACGATGAGCCGACCCAAAATAATGCCATACATTATCAAATCAACGGTATTTTGTAAATAATTCACTTGTTTTAATAGAAAAATAGAAAATGATTAAAGAGTTTAATGGAGAGGGAAAGATATAATTTTATCGACGACCCTTTCTTTTAAACAATATTTGAATTCCCAATAAGATAAGAACAATTACATAAAGAACCAAAATACAAGTAAAGGTTAACAAAATGTCCTTGAAAGATTTAATATGCCCACTAAAAATAGCACAAATAAAGATTATCAATGCGATAAATGTTCCCCAAAAAATTATTTTATCTTTACGCAAACTATTATAAAATAATAAAAAAACATCATAACCAGTGTGACCAACCACCTTAAGATGTTCTTCTGTCGCTTCTGACTCTTTATCAAAGGTGGTACCCCCAGAATTAGCATCTATGTTGGATAATAAAAAAAAGCTCTTATCTTTATCTTCAGATTGGCTTGTGGTTGGATTGTTATCAATTTGTTTTTTCATCTTATTCTAATATGGATGTTCGAATATTGTTAAAAATGCCCCAAGTTTTATCTGAGAAATTGCGAATATCATTTAACACAATGCTCGTGTTATCTAATTTTTGAGTAAAAATGTCTATATCAAAAAATAAGCTTATTTCTGGTAAATCCTTCTCAATATTCTGTGCTTCCGTGAAGAAATTAATAAGCTGAGATTTTTTCATTGCTCCAAGTTGAGTATTAAAAAAAGTATCGCCATCTTTAAAGTTTAGAGGAAAGCCAACATCCGTCAGTTTTCCGCTATATAATTTCTCCAAAGATTGTATGTCTTTGAAATAATGCTGTTCAAGAATATGAACTAACTCTTCAAATGTTTTCTCAACAGGGATAGCAATGGTAGTTTTTATTCCTAATCTAGAAAAATTCTTTGGAATAAAGTTTTCAATAGAAAATAAAGTTTTAAAGAATTTTTGACTCTTGTCAGAGAAATAATTTTGTGTCGGTGGAAAAACAACAACATAGCCACAATTTTTAAAAGATACAAAAGCTTTCTCGTTTTCTCCATCTTGAGTTACTTTGAAATCCACCCTGTTGGAAGATATTGACCAAAATTTAAATTCTGTTTGTTGTTTAAATTGTTCAGCTAGTGTCCCTTTAACATCCAAAAAGGAAGGCATTGGCTCATACCTTAATTCTAGAATTTGTTGATATTTTATATTGTTATCCTGTTTCATCTTTTCCTCCTCATAACTTTCCGAATAAAAGACAAATAAATTTTTGTCATACTTATATTTTGTTGTTTATTATACTTTGCTATATAATTACAGTCAATCAAAGTATTTGCGCATAAGAAAAAATATAGAAAAAAGCGAGGAAAATGTGGCGAAAAAGATGAATTCAGAACAATTAACCCAATATTATCGCTGGCAATTTTTACGTCTTAACCCAGAATATAGAAAATTTTACGAACTAATTCAAAAAGAAATTGCTGTTATGGAGAAAAATCAAAACATCCATCCTGAGGCGAAAAGACAAATTATTAATACAGACATTCTATCCGACCTTTATAAATTCTACGGTTTAAATCAACCTGTAAATTATAAGCTAAAAAATCTACCGAGCGGTGCTTTCATAGACGGACAGAATCGGGGAGGAATAAAAAAGATATCCCTGCAAGATTTCAAGCAAGAACATCCGCATATTGAATATTTAGAATATCCTCCGTATCTCTTAGAACGTAACGAGAATGGCTGGCTTCTTCCAGTCGCCATCCAAGTTATAATTGATTTAAAATCTCCAATCCAAGACATTAAAAAAGATTTTAACGAAGTTATTAAAAGTGCAAAGTTATATCCCAAAAGAGCAATTATTGGTAGAACTCGGGCGGTCAGTTCTGTTGTAACATTGAATAGATACCTGCAAGTATTTAAAATGAGATATTACAAAAAAATGAAGAATATCACAGTCGCCAAAAAAGTTTTCAAATTAAAAGAAATCCGCCTGCCTGATGGACAAAGAAGCAATGATGGCGAAATCCGCAGAGGAGAAGATTTAACCAATAAAGCCTTTGAAGAAGCAAAAGCACTTGTTTTTGGTGGTTATAAAAAGATATCTTTTAATCCCTCCACGGCACGTCTTAAAAATCCTCCTTGTAGAACGTAATCTACCACATAGTTCTCTACTGCAATAAATCCGTTTTTCTTTTATATTTCAAGTGTGAAAGATACAAAACAACAGTCAAAAATTGAGTGGTCAAAACTCTATGGAAGAAGCGTGACCGACGAGGAATACAAAGAAATCTGTTTTAATTTAAAAGGTTTCTTCTCAACATTAAAACAATGGGACGATGAAGAAAAGGAAGGGTTAAAAAATGAACGAACTAATAATAACAGAAATATCCATTACTCCAATTAAGCCTAAAGACGGATTAGTTGGGTTTTGCAAGTTCGTGGTTAATAATCAGTTTTATTGTGGGGATGTGGCGATTTATACGTCTCCTAAAAGCTCGTTGGGTTTTAGATTGGTTTTTCCTCAGAAGCGATTGGCTTCTGGATGTGTGGTTGATTGTTTTCACCCTATTTCTAAAGATATAGAGCAAATTGTTTCACAAATTATCATCAAAAAATATATTGAGTTAATGGATAATTTCAGCAATATCGCAAGTTGATTCTTAAAAAGTGATGAGGATGTGATATGAAAAAAAGAAGAAGCATTCCCTTTGCCCCAATCTTTAAAGATGTTCTTTTTAGCGATGCCTGGCATAACTTATCTCACTCAGAGCAACTAATTTATATTTATATCAAAGCTAATCACAACGGGTCAAATAACGGAGAAATTCCATTTACGTATTCACAGGTAAAGAGAAGTTTCTCAAGTGCAACAATTTCTAAAGCACTAAAAGGATTGATTAATAAAGGTTGGCTTAAAAAAACAGAGTATGGCGGCTTATTCCGAAAGAAATGCCTTTATAAACTTACATTAACCTATGACCATATTTTTAATGCATAGCCTATGGCTATATATACATAAGGCTTTAGAAATTAAAGAGTCATCAGGCATAATTGATATGTGTGGACACTTTAAAAATTAAAGTATGTGGAGAATTTAAACAATTTGGACAGTTTCAAATTTAAAGTATGACAGTTTAAAAAATAAAGTTGAGGTGAAAAATGTTAACGCCCATAAAAGCAATTAGAGCAAAATGTCTTGAATGTTCAAGCGGTCAGCCTTCAGAGGTTAGGAAGTGTGATATTCCAGAATGTCCGCTTCTCCCCTATCGCTTTGGCAAAAACCCGAACAGAACGGGCATAGGCAAAAAGAATGGCTTGTTTGGCAGAAAAACATCTGCTGAATTAACAAAAACAAATTAAACAAAAAAATAAGGATAAATCAGACAGGAGAAAATCTTTTATGGAAAATAACGAAGTGAAGCAACGTTTTATTGAATTGCGGGCAAAAGGCAATAGCTATGACAAAATCGCTCAAGAATTAGGAATATCAAAACAAACGTTAATTAACTGGAGCAAAGAATTTGAATTTATGATACTAAATCTCAAAACAATCGCTTTGGAAGCTTTACAGGAAGAATTTTATGTAACAAAAGAAAAACGAATCAAAGTTGTTGGAGAAATTTTAAAAGCAATAAAAGAAGAACTGAGCAAACGTGATTTAGCGGTTCTATCCACAGAAAAACTTTTAGATTTTCTTATAAAATATTATTTAATTATAAAAGGCGAAGAAATTGAAATTGTGTTTCAAAAAAAAGCTGAAGAGTTTGATAATTCAGTATTTGACCAATCAAAAAAATGGCGAGCTTAGAACTGAAATTTTACTGTTTTTTTACCAATACAATGTTAAATTATATAAAACAACTTATAAAATGTTACGGAATAATTTTATGTCTTTAAAAACCTTTCCGATAGGCATACTTATAATAATCTTAATTCTAATTTATTTTTCTAGAAAAAATAATATCCCCACCCATTCCAACAATTCTACAGATGCCCTTGACCAAGACGACTATGAAAACCAACAAGAATTTGAAAGAAAAAGCGGTATTCACGCAATTGTAAACAGGGCTCAAAAATATTATCCAGATAAAGACTGTAAAAAAGCCTTTTTTATTTTTAAAGAGGCTGTTTTATTAGCCCCAGATGCACCACAATCAATATCAAAACAAAAAGCAATTGATTTAACTGATGTCGGGTTTGCTTGTTGGGCGATGTGGTATTGTTTTGACTCTCTTTATTCAGACGAAACAGAGGAAGAACAATGGCAATCTCTTTGGGAAAACAAAGATTTCTTAGAATTATTTAATCTTGTCGATAGAAAATCTCCCATTACTGCAAAGCGTATCAAAGAAACCATCGACAAATACGAAGAAGAAAGTAAAAAGATAGCCACAATTGATAAGCTTGAAGGGGAAATATTCTTGCTTGCACAAGAAGATACTCCTAATGTTTCGCTTATTGCTAAAAAATTAAAAGAATTTTGTTCAATTTGTGAAACAGAGAAACGCTGGTGGCAACTTCGTGATTTAGCTAATCGGTTGATAAAAACTAACATAAGCCACGATTTTTCGTGGTCTTTATATAATAATGCCATTCAGGTACGGGCTCAATCAGGAGGCGGCTTAGCAACTATTTATGAGCCAATGGCTATGTTAAGAAAAAAAGAAAATAACTTTTATGATGCCATAAAACTATTTTTATTGGCTTATTTAGATTCGGAATCTCCGACAAAGAATGCTGAAAATCAAATACAAATTTGTCTTAGAAAAATAGGGTTCAAAGATAATTCACAAGAAATTAAAGACAAGTTATTCAAAACTGTCAAATCAGAAGGAATAAATGAGGCATTAAAAATATTATATTCTAATCGCCGATAAGAGGGTTTAAAATGTATTCCATTATCTACGCCAGAGTATCAAGCAAAGAACAAGAGCAAGAAGGCTATTCTATTCCTGCCCAACTAAAACTCTTGAATGAGTATGCTTTAAATAATAACCATAAAATAATTAAAGAATTTGTTGATGTTGAGACCGCCAAACGGGCTGGTCGTGAGAACTTTAATTTAATGATTGAGTTCTTAAAGAAGAATCCGAACATTAAAGCCATTCTTTGTGAGAAAACTGACCGATTATCCCGCAATTTTCGTGACATCGCTACATTAGATGAGTTAATTAATCAACAAGACTTGCGGATTATCTTGGTCAAAGAAAATACTATTATCAGTCGAGATTCAAAATCCCACGAAAAGTTCATCTTTGGAATTAAGGCTTTAATGGCAAAGAATTATATTGATAACCTCTCTGAAGAAACTCGCAAAGGAATGCTGGAAAAAGCAGAGCAAGGAATATATCCCGCCTCTGCTCCTTTAGGGTATAAGAATTGTGAAGCTAAGAAAGACGGCAGGCTTCTTAAATATCTTGAGATAGATGAACAAAGAGCCCCCATTATTCAGAAACTTTTTCGACTATATTCCACAGGGGATTATTCTTTAGCACTTCTTCAAAAGCAAGCTTACGAGGAAGGATTAAGAAATAAAGGTGGAGGAAAAGTTGTTAAGGCGACAATCCATAAAATGCTACATAATCCGTTGTATTATGGGGCTTTTTTCTGGAATGGGGAATTATATCAAGGCTCTCATACGCCATTGATATCAAAAGAGCTATTCGATGCCGTGCAACAAGCCTTTGAAGAACAAAACAAGCCAAGATTAACCAAAAGACATTTTGCTTATTCAGGACTTATGGTTTGCGGAAAATGCGGGTGTGCGATTACTGCTGAGATAAAAAAAGATAAATATATTTATTATCACTGCACTGGATTCAAGGGGAAATGCCAAGAAAAATATATACGAGAAGAAGAATTAACAAAACAATTCGCAGAGATAGTAAAAAGAATACATATTAACGACGATACGCTCATTAATTGTAAGAAAGCCCTTTTAGATAGTCATAAAGACGAACTTGAGTTTCATCAGAAACGCATTCAAATCTTTAATACTCAGAAAACTAAATTAGAGCAACGCCTTCATCAAATTTATATTGATAAAATTGATGGCAAGATTTCGGAAGAGTTTTTTAGCAGAATGACGAGTGCTTGGGAGGAAGAATTAAATCAAATACGAACAGCAATAACTAAACACGAGAATTCAGATGGCAATTATTTATCGCAAGGAGTGCATATTTTAGAACTCTGTAACAAGGCTCACCGCTTATATTTACAACAAACACCCATAAAGAACTCAAAACTGCTTCACTTTATACTTTCGAACTGCACTCTAAATGATGCAAGTCTTTGCCCCACATATAGAAAGCCCTTCGACTTACTTGCCGAAGGGCTTCATCGTTCAAACTGGGGTCGATGGCTTCATGAAGTGCGCAACCTAATGATCAGCCTACCGACACCGTTTAATCCGATGTATTATCAAAGCGCGTGATTAAAGTCAGCTAAATTTGCTTCCTTAAAATCACGGCTAATTTACCATAAATCGCTGTATTAAAAACCTGCCCACCGTAAGTGATGTCCTGCCAAACCTCAAAAAATGGATGCTTGATATCGTAAAGTTGACCGAGTTTGCTTGTCCAATCACCATTTTCGAGTTGGCGCGCGGCATGGGTGACCTGATTGGATTCATCGATATATAAAGCGACTTTCTTAAACCCAGCCTCTAAAGCCGCATCCTGACAACGTTCATACCCTAAAGTTGAATACGCATTGATAAAATTCTGAAGGGAAGTATCCCCAGCAGGCTCAAGCGGCCAGAAGCTCAATCCTAATGGATTTGGCCACCACCATGTCTCGTCATCTTCGGCCGCCCACGCAATGCAGTTATAATCTTTCGAGCATGGGCTTGTAATCGCAATAGTCATACTCAATACCCATGGGAGTTGGCCCAATCAAGCCATGCTCGTGTCATTTTGCGTAAATTACCGCGTTGATCTGGTTGTATGGGATTCTCACCGGTGATTGCTGATAAAGCCCAAAACCAATGAGCAGGATTCCGTTCCAATTCACTAAAAATAAGCGGCAATATTTTTTCACCCATACCGATGATCCTCTGGTAGGCCGGGTGCATACAAATCTTATCCAATGACGAATAGAGGCTTGTTTCTTGTTCCCATTGGGTCACTAAAAGGCTAAATTCAATCCTGTCCTTCCGGGAAACAGGACTATTATAATGCTCACAAATATCCCAAAGTTCGGAACCTTGGGAAGAATACCCCGGATCCAGCGCGATCGCTGTATCGTTTTCCAGAGAAACCAAATCATCAACTAAAGTAAATTTACTCATTTAAACAATTCCTTTGTCTTATCAGTCAAGCTCTTATCAAAAATTTGATTCTTATATTCCCTCAACTGATTCAATATCACCCAAATTTTATCCGTATCAGGGGCCATGGAAACGCCCTTAAAAACATCAAGGTCGAATATCAGCGGCAATTTGTTCGTATCCGGTTTGATTGCTTCAATGGTTTCAATAACTATCGCCGTCGCACCGATTTCCTCATTAGGTATTGCCAGCCGGACAAAAAATCCTGCTAATCCTTGCGGAATACCAGTTGCCACTTCAGGAGCCGTCAGGATATATTCTTTAAAATCAGAAAATGGCAACGGCAATTCAATCCGGTTTATATATCTCAAAGCGATTCTTGAAACAGAATTGGGCTTGGCAATTTTGGCGTATTGCGCCCAAAGCCTTTTTGCTTCAGTATTAAATTCTTCCCACTTTGAATACGGACGAAGTTTGTTAAACGTGAAGCCGTCGAGGCGGACTTGGACAATACTTTTTCCGTCCACGGCGTGAAATAAATAGCCATCTATCTTTTCGGGAGAGGCCTTAAACTCAGGAGCGCTTCCGCTCTTGAATTGCACCCCGCCCTCAAAAGACCTTCTTTCTTTTCTGACGGGGTAATCAGATTTAACAAATTCTTGAAATTCTTGAAGGTGATTTAGAAAAATGTCTGGGGACAAGTTTGTTTTTATATCAAGAATGGCTTCAATTATTGGTGGATTATTGTATGGTTTCATCGTCTTTTTGGTTAAATAAGTAGCTTGTCTTTAGTATCTATATATTATACCAGAAAACTTATCTAAGTCATTCAAAAATATCATTCTGAATCGTTTTTCTTGAACTTTTTTCCGCAGTCAGGGCATTCGGCCTCATTATCAAAAAATAAGCTACATGGCACATCGGCTCCGCAGTAGGGGCACTTAACGACATCCGCGCCCATAGTAAAATCATATTCCATAAATTCATCAAGCGGATCATCCATAGGTCAAATATACTTGGACACATAATCCTTGGGCAACATACAATCGTCAGCCCCTTCTAATACAGTCGCGCGATACTTCTCTGAAGGCACGCCTTTTTTCTCGCCGATTCGAAAATATACCCATGCGTCATAATCCTTGCCTTCAGCATCATGCACTTTCACGATCTTTTTACCATAGCTTTTGGGAAATCCTTCATACCGGTCTAATTTGGTTAAATCATCATCTGTCACTTCAAACAGCCCACCCCAAACCATCTGGCCATCGGCGGCGACAATATTTGCCACTGCTTTATAGCCCCATTTCTTCGACTGCCCGTCATATCTAAACTCGGCGTTATTCAGACATACAGCTTTTATAAAGCGGTTATCCGGGCATCTTTCTCGCATCTGCGTGTGTTTCATATTTGAACCGTATGCAAAATAATAGATAGCCATTTTAACGCTCCGCCCAGAAAGATTCTATGATCTGGATTTCTTCTTTTGTTAGGCCGTAAAGCTTATAGACCATCTGATTAATCTCACTCTCGTATTCTTTAACCTTGGCTTGCTTTGAAACGCTTGCGAGAAAATCATCACTTTCGGTAATCGTCAATATTCTCTCAACAATAGCGATAAATGGCCTCTGGTATTCAATCTCCAATTCTTTTAATGGTAATTTCTTTAAATGAATTCCTTTGATATAAGGGAAAACGTCAGGATTCGTAATCATCTTTTTATTAAAGTAAAAATTCATTAATTTTGAATTTAACAAGGCAGTAACAAATTTCAAACTAAGGTTATTACCATTTTTGCTATAGAGATTATAAATACTTTGGTCAGTGTAATATTGCCTATCATCATACGCTGCCAATAAAATATTACCCGTTTTTCTAACCAGTACTTTCTCCGATTGTTTAAATATCTCTTCATCTACTCCAGTATGAAAAAGTGACAGTTTAAACAAAATAAAGCAATTAGGAAAATGAATACTGTATTTAGTAATATTTTTGCCTACAAGAAATTTTTTGTACCCATTTTTTTGCATATTTATAATTGGAGCGCTTGCCCTCTTTATTCCAATATTTGCCTCTAAAAATGTTTCTAATGTCTTTGAGCCATTTTCAATATGTTGCAAAATATTGTCTTCCTTTGAATTGCTCTTTAAATTAATTATTCCTTCGTCAGTCTTATTCCACTCAGACTGCAGATATTTCACAGCAGTGGTTAAACTTAAATTTAAATCATCTTTTCTTACTACTTCCACCGTTTGCACAGGAGAATAATTATTAGATATAAAGAGAATAATTGAGTCAGTCACAGCTTCGAATATCTTATTCCCGAATGTCAATATTTTGTTAATTCGAAAATTGGTTAACAGATATTTTCTGATCTTTCGCAAATATTCGTTCTGCAAAAAAGTGCTTGGGATAATATAAGTTAATGTTCCAAATTTAGATAACAAGTTCGCCCCTCTTTCAAGAAACAGAGCAAAGCTATTTATTTTATATTCGGCGGAATTAGAATAAATTTTCTGATACATCAGAATTTCTCGACTATCTATGGAAACTTTTTGTTTGCCTTTATATGTAATATACGGAGGATTGGCGATCACAACATCAAATCCCTCTTTATCCTCAAATACATCTATAAATTCAAGTTTCCAGATGAAAAATGGCTTAGCTTTCTTGGGATCATGTAGGTTTCTTAAAACATCGTTTATTTTTGCCTCTGCAAGAAACTTTGTTCCCCAATTCGAGAAGTATTTCTCGCGGTTTTTTTCATCAAACATATTAAGCTTGGCCTCTTCAGACTTCCGGTGGCTGGCAAGCTCTTTTCTGCGTTTCTCTAAGGCAGTTTTAATCAGCCAATCCTTAATATCGTTAATTTCTTTTCGCTTACACCGCTTCTCCTCGTCATCATGAATATCAAAATACTCTTCAACTTTCTTTTTCAATTCAGCTATTTTTTCCTGTTTTTTTGTGTCTTTAAATAGGCCCAGCTCCTGCTTTTCGTCATCACCATTATAAAATCTGACTCCCTCAAATTCCTCAAGAAGAGAGTTGCCGCACATCAAGCGGTAGTCTAAGTTAGGCAAAGGCTCGATTTCTTTTATTTCATAATCAACAACAAGGGTGAGCCATAAACGCAGTTTCGCTATCTCAATAGCGCCCGGATCAATATCAACGCCATAGATACAGTTATGAATCGTGTCCTTTTTAAGCTGATATTCCGACTTCTTGGAAAGCTTCGAAGGATAAAGGACACGCAATAATAACCGCAGGCGAACGATCTCGTTAAGCATGCCTACCAAAAACGCCCCTGATCCACAGGCGGGATCGCATATCTTGATAGCTTCTAAGAAGCTGTCCAACTCAACAGCTTCTTTGTCAGAGATAAGATTGTCACCCTCTCTAAGCGACTTAACGAATTTTTCTATCTTTTCTTTTCCAAGCTTAGAATTAGAATCAAGATAATTGACCAAACTTTCTTGGCACATGTAATAAACGATTTCGCGGGGCGTATAATATGTGCCTGTTCCTTTACGCAAGTTTTCTGGAAGCAGGTTCTCAAAAACCTTCCCAAGCATTTCCGGGTCAACCGCGATTTCTTTATCGTCCGGACTCTCTTCCTCAACAGTGAAGTTAAACCTTTCAAACACATCAAAAATGTTCTTAAAGATATTGTTGTCGAGATATATGAAGCTATTTTTCCAGTCGTATTCTGCTTCAAACAGGCCGCCGTTTAAAAACGGAATGCGGCTATTAAACTCTTTGGAGAAACTCGGATCAGCCGAATTCCTGCGGGGATTGTTTAGCGTCCCGTAAAATAGCGATTCAAGGTAATCGTTGAAAAAATTAGACTTCTTGGTTATTGCTTCCTTGAACTGGTTTATCAAGAAGTTTTTATCTCCGGCTCCCCAGTTCTGCCCGGCCGGAACACCCATCCAGCCTTTTTTCTGAATGAAATAAATAAAGACAATCTGGCCAAGAAGTTTTTTGGCAAAATTCTCTGTATTAATATCATTCTTTGAGGCTTCGTTCGTAAAGGTGTGATTTGATGAGAGGTCTTTCACAAGGCTTTCAAAAAGCTTGCGATACTCGAGGTAAAATTCTTTAGTGACTTTTTCAACCGAGAAGGCATCTTTAATTTTTTCTATTGAAGAGAATTCGTTATCACCAATACGCTGAAGAAATGTCTTGTTTGTGAATTCGCGACTTACGAAATAGGTAAAACGCCTGAAACTACTCCATTGGCGCCTGTTACCGATCGTCTCCGGATATATAAGCGAGAATCTGAAATTGCCGTTCTGGTCATAAAATATAACGATACCCGCATCGGATTGCGTGTCTTTAAGTATCTTCTTGCCCTTTTCATACTGCGCTTTTTTGCCGCTTCTTTCAGAAAGCGACTGCTTCACCTGAAACGCGCAGACAATCAGTTTCTCTGTTTTTGAAAACTGTATTTCACCGAGCTTCAACCCGCCCTTAAAGTTTTCATCGTCATAATGCCGAACATCTTCTTGGCGAGGTGAAAACGACCTGTTTTTATCGCGGAAAAATCGGCTGAATTTTTCCGGCGCAAAACTATCAATTATGTCCTGTAGAATTTCTTTGCTCATAGTTTTTGATTTTCAATTGCGATAATGATTTCTTTCGATAAATCCTTGCGCCTTGCTTTTTCTTTCTGCAAATAGTCCTCACCGAGTTCTTTCTTCAAAGCGGTAATTTCGATTGCGGTCTTCTTCTGCTTTGCCTCATCAGAGCTTTCCATATTGGCTATTCGACGAAGGGTAAAATCGGACAGTGTTCCAAAATCCAAGATGTCTTCCCGCAATACCCTCAAAAAGTCTTTATGGGGCATTATGTGATCGGTATGAACCTGATTAATCAATGTGGTAAGGTTATTTAATGCCTTCTGCTCAAGGCTTTGCTCACTAGGCGGGATAGTACGAAATTCTTTAAACTTCTTTATATTCTCATAGGATGTCCAGAAATTATCGCTTAGATTTAATCCTTTTTCATCTTCCGGGCAGGCGATTTTAGTAAAAACATCCTCAAATCCTGCCTGATAAACATCCGGCTTATCTTCGTTGTCGTATCTAACGCCATGGATGTAGAGCCTTCCCTTACGCATGAATACCAGTAGCTCATTCTCGCCGTATTGCTTAGCCACCTTGATTCTTGGAGGGTATTTCCTTAAAGCGGAAATGAGGTCCGGATGCGCTTTTTTAATCTTCAAAAATTCCTTCAGAGCTTTTGTATAAAAACTTTCTTCTTCCTGCTCATCCGGATTCTGCTGAATTCTGTTAAAAAGCCCTGACGGGGTCGGCTCCTCATCTATATCAAATATTTTGGCATCCTCGCCGAGCGTATTATGGATCAAAAACATCTTGTTGCTGGCGATTTCGCGCGACTTAACAAGCTCGGCACCCTTTTCAGTTGGGAAGAAGTTAACGATATATAGCTCATCAAAGACCTTCCGACTGATACGATTAATACGTCCTACGCGCTGGATAACCCGGACAGGGTTCCATGGAATATCGTAGTTAATTACAAGTCCAGCTCGGTTGAGGTTAAAGCCTTCCGATATCTTGTCAGAAGCAAGCAGAATGTCATACTCGTCTTCCTGATCCGGATAAGAGGCGTCAAAATCTTTATTAATTTGAGAAATTCGATGAGTAGACAGATCGCCCGCAACAACGAGAACTTTTTTGCTGAAGTTTCTTTCCAAAATGGGGGCCAGATATTTAACCGTATCGAGATATTCTGAAAATATTACGATTTTTCGTTTCGGCTCGCCTTTGAGCGGTTTCTGTTTCATTTCCCGCTTGATGTTTTCAAGCAAGCACTCGGTTTTGGGGTCATTTTTTACCAAATCCAATTTTGACAACTGCAACAAGATGGCGTCAAACAGTTTCAAATCCGACTTTATATGCTCGATAAAATCTTCCTTGTATTTAAACTCTTTGAGCTTATAAACCTTATGATTTTTGGGATACTCGCCGTTATTGATCTTCTCGGTATATTCAGCCAAGGATGTTTCTATATCATCCAGATCAAAGTCATAAATCTTTTCGAGAAGAGAACGATCCAGAATGTATTCACCCTTGAGACAATCGCCTTTCCCTGTTTTCTTTATAAATTCGAGTATTCTTTCGGTGATGCGTTTAAAATTCTTAATACTCTGCTCAAAAGACCCGAAAGAACTCTCGAAGCGCTTCACAAGCAACCGGCGCATAAAATCATATAAGTTGCGCTGTTGAATGAACTGGCGGTTGTCTTTTTCAGACAGCTTTTCTTCTGTGATCTTTTCTTTTTCGATTTCATATTCAAACGGCCGGTAGATAGCGCCTTTGAACTGTCCGCCATCCTCCGGATCACCAAAATAATCGCCTATAACTTGATCGTAAAAAACAGACTGTTCTTTTGTTAATTCAAAGAACCACTCTCTTGGATCCGCGACTTTGGATAAATTTTTGACCTCATCTTTATAGTAGGGATTATGCTGAAGATCGAGGCGGTTTCGGCGAATCGTTACCGGCTCAATCACGTCCCGAATCTGCTTGGCAAGGTAATGAGACCGTTGCGCTACTTTATCTAACTGGATAGTATT
>Ga0116156_10003378_pt1 | contig 13967 bp, 8 predicted proteins | sample AD_UKC045_MetaG_FD_89891 | JGI IMG/M metagenome (GOLD analysis project Ga0116156, IMG submission 89891) | Active sludge microbial communities of municipal wastewater-treating anaerobic digesters from USA - AD_UKC045_MetaG | ecosystem: Engineered > Bioreactor > Anaerobic > Digestate | place: USA... | reverse complement strand
TAATTACATTAAAAAGTGTGCCAGAGCATGCTTTATTGCTCATAAGGAAAGTTGATACTGTTTTAAATGTTGATATTTTACTGATTTTAGACATTTTTTTTGTCCTTAATATCTCATAACCGATAATGAATAAATACGTTTAAGTCAAATTTTTGTTTTATTAAAAAGTATGATTTGTAAAATCAGAACTCCTGACCCCCTCATAGTTTTTATTTCACAGCTTATCAAATGAAAACTCTTATTTTAAAGGTGAGTAACCAATTCGTCATTAGTTATTAGTCATTAGTCATTAGTCATTAGTAGTTACAAACCAATAACTAATGACGAATAAAATAATATATTCTAAATGCAAAATTATTCTTTACAAAGCAAATCTTCTAACTCCTTTATTTTCGTTATGGGGGACTGAGTTCTGAAGTTATTCGAATGACTTGTTTCTTGTCATGCTATCAGCTTGCTGATAGTATGACTTATTAAATAACAATCACTTAGATTTAAAGCATTTCTCTAATCAAAAGTGAAGAATCGCCATAACTTAAAAAACGGTAATCATTTTCTAATGCTTCGCTATATACTTTTTTCCAGAAATCTTTTCCTAAAAATGCAGCTACTAATAAAACCAAAGTCGTTTTGGGAAGATGATAATTAGTAATAAGAGTATCTACAATTCTGAATTTAAATCCGGGAATAATAAATAAAGAAGTGTCAGTAGAAATTCTGCTTAAATTATGAATTTTAAGGAAATCAATTATTATTTCCAATGCCTTTTCAGTCGAGGTAATTAAATTTTCTTTTTCATATAAATAACTATCCCACTGAGCAACGGCTAAATCAATACCTTTATTAATTTTAGCAGATATAACAGGAAGAGATTCCAAAACTCTGAGTGAGGTTGTGCCAGTTGCAATAATTCTTTTTCCATTTTTTTTTGCATCAAGAAGTTCTTCAACAGCGCTAAGCGAAATAGAAAAACTTTCTTTATGCATAGAATGATCAAAAATGTTGTCTGATTGTATTGGCTTAAATGTTCCGAGTCCTATATTTAAATTTAATTTAGCAATTTTTATATCATTTTGACTAAGATTATTCAAAATATCTTCAGTAAAATGCAAGCCGGCAGTGGGCGAAGCAACAGAGCCAAACTTTTTAGCATAAACCGTTTGGTAACGGGTCGCATCTTCTTCGTCAGCACTACGCTTAATATAAGGAGGAAGAGGAACCTTGCCGTAAGCACCTAAAATTTCATTGAAATTAAAATATTCTTTATTCCATGAAAACTTAACTACAGCTTCTGCCCTGTCTTTTTCGAGTATTTTTGCATTTAAGACAATATCTTCACCATTTATAGCAAAATTTGCTGTAAATTCATCGTTTTCTCTTACTCTTTTCCCTCCAATAAGGCAGTTCCATACAGTTGATTTTAAAAGATTAGCTTTAGGGCTGTCTTGTTGATTAATCTCATTAGAAATATTTTGAATTTCATTATTAGATGATAAATCGTAAAAAAAATTATTCAAAGAAGTAACCAAAACATCCATTTTTGGCTCAAGGCAAAAAATTTCAACTTTTCCGCCATTTTTTTTGTTAAAATGCAAGCGAGCTGAAATCACCTTTGTTTCATTTATGAAAAGCAGTGCAGGTTTTGGTATTAATTTCGGAATATCAAAAAAGTGATGATGTTCAATTGATTGATTTGAGCAGTTAGCAAGAAGCAATTTACTTTGTTGCCTGTTTTCCAACGGCTTTTGGGCTATTTTTTCAGGGGACAAATCAAAATAAAAGTCTGCTAAATTTATACTATTAATAATCTTTTCTAAACTTTCTTTATAATCAATTTCCATCTTTTGGCTTAGTATTAGGTATTTCTTTATATTCAATTCTTTGGTGGCTCATACCAGTCAGATTCCTGAGACAGGTTTGTTTAATAATTTGCAGTTCTTTAAAAGTAAGGTCGCTTTCATCGAATTGCCCATCAAGAAGTTTATCCTGAATAGACTTATCCAAAGCATTAACAAATTTATCTTTGTCGTTTGATGCGAGCCGAGAAATAGCTTCAGCAGAATCACAAATCATTACAATAGCAGTTTCTTTCGAATTCGGTTTTGGTCCGGGATAGCGGTAATCGCTTTCTTTAATTTCTATTTCCGGATTATCTTCAATTGCTTTAGCATAAAAATGCTTAATTAATGATGTTCCGTGGTGCATTGGAATAAAATCAATAATGCGTTGGGGCAGTTTATATTCTTTTGCAAGTTTAACTCCATCGCTAATATGCTGCCTAATTGAATCGGTACTTTTCCTTGGGGTAAGTAAATTATGCTTGTTATCGTCATCAATCTGATTTTCAATAAAATACTCTGGTTTAATAATCTTTCCAATGTCGTGATAATAAGCCCCAACGCGGGTAAGAAGATTATTGGCTCCAATAGCAATAGCGCAGCGTTCTGCAACAACAGCCATAGCCATAGTATGCTGATAGCTGCCCGGTGCGATTTCGTTCATTTTTGCGAGCAATGGATGATTGGTATTATTGTATTCAGATAATTTTAAATCGGTTGTTATTGATGTTAATCTTTCTAAAATGAAAAGCAAGCCGAATGTAATAAATGGAGAAAGTGCAGAATTAACTGCTGTTATGCCAAGCCGATACCCAATAGTTACCAAATCTGCTGAACGTTCAAATCCGAAAGAAAGTACTGGAATTAAGAAGCCGAGAAAAATATATAAAAAGGATTGGAAAATCTGTGTTCTGCTTTGTATGTCTCTTACGGTATAAGCTGCAAGAGTGCCGGCAAAAAGCATTGCAGTTCCGGTATCGTAGTCATTTCCACGTATTCCTGCGACCATTAGTGCCATTGTAACAGTTATATAAAAGGCAGTTCGCGAATCGAAAACTATGGCGCAAAGCATTGAAAGAGCAGGAAGAAAAATTATGTATTCTACGGGGAAATTTGCAGGGATTTCCATTGAAAGCCAGGAAAGGAATGAAGCAATAACCAATACAATGCATATTATAGCCACCTGCATATTGTCGTAGAAAATTCTTTTTCTTATATAAAATAAATAAATTACCAATATTGATAAAAGAAGCAAAACGTGCCCAAATCTTCCGATAAATGACCAGGGTGAATACGTTAATTCATTGAGCATAAAACGTGAGCGATTGTGCGAATTTATTTTTTTAAGCGTTTCCTTAGAAATCGTTTCGCCTTTTCTTACGATAATATCACCTTTTTTTACAATACCTTCTGTTAATGGAACTGATAGAGAAGCTATTTCTTCATTCTGCTTTGTAAGTTCTGGAGACCATTTCAAATTTGGAAGCAATGCTTTCGATAAAAACTGAAAAGCAACATTTTGATAACCTTCCTGAAGATTTTGTTGAAAATGCTTTTCAGCTTTATCAACTATGTTTGTTGAATCTGTTAAACTATGGGTGGGTAAAATGAATTCTTCTTTATTGGACACTCGGACAGCAATATCATTCTTTTTTATATTTTCAGTATGAATATCAACGTAACCGGATTTATATATTTTATCAAAGAAACTTTGAAGTGCTTTTTGAATTTTCTTCAATTCACGTTTTTTTACTTCAATTTTATTTGTTTCAGTTAGCTTAGTATTTTTTAAATCAAGTAACTCAAATATTGAATCGTTTATAATACTTGATTTTGCAATGTATTCATCTATTGCTATATTGATTTGGTTCGATGCTTTTAAAGCAGCAGTTTCATCAAAAGAGAAAACAGGAAGTGCCTTCTCAACAGCTTCGTCTATGTCGTGCTGAAGTTCATCTTTAGTTTTGTAAATAGGAAAGGTGAAATCTGCTTCCAAAGTCTGATTTGTCCAGCCCATTCCTACATCTAATCCCATCTCACTTATTTCATACGCCTTCTTGTTTATATGAATTGAGAAAAAGAAAGTGCATATTATTATTGTAACCAAGAGAATAAGAAACTTAATCCTAATATTATGTCTCTTGCCCTTATATTCGGAATAAGAGTTTGCTAATGCTTCATTCCTTAACTTGCTAAATAATGTTTCCTTAGTTTTACTCATTCTAAAGATTTTATAATATATTTATAAATAATCAATTACAAATATAATAAAATATAAGAATATTAATGATTAATAAATCATACAAATTTCAAATAAAAAATAATATCAGTAGTAATTGAAAAACGCTAATTTTATACAAATATATACGAAGTGAGGAATCTCAAATGTTTTGGTAGCAAAAACTTTTGAGATTCCTCGCTGCGCTCGGAATTACTGAATACATTAAACTTATTGTTATCGGTTTGGTATTAGTTCATTTCACTAAAAGTTCTGAAAATAAAAAAGCCATTTTAGGTATAATAAAATGGCTTTATAAATTTGCTTGAAATATCAGATTACTTCTTTTTGGGGTTTGTTAGTTGTCCGCCTTGGGAATTTGCAGGTTGTCCACCTTCTTTTACCTCTAATAATTCAACTTCAAAAATCAAAGTGGCACCGGGTTCAATTGCAGGTGGAGCGCCTCTGTCACCATAAGCTAAATCGGCTGGAATATAAAACATATATTTTGCCCCTTCAGACATAAGCTGCAAGCCCTCTGTCCAACCTTTAATAACGCCAGTAACTGGGAATTCAATTGGTTCACCTCTTTCAACTGAACTATCAAACACTTTCCCATCAATAAGTTTTCCGGTATAATGAACTTTTACAATATTTTCAGTTGTAGGTTTTTTGCCGGTTCCTTCTTTAATAACTTTATATTGTAAACCACTTGGAGTTACTTTGACTCCTGCTTCTTTTTTATTTTTTTCTAAGAAAATCTGTCCTGTAGCTTTATTTTTATCAGATGATTCTTTTGCTTTCTTTTGTTGTACTTGCATTTGTTCCTGTTGAAAATTTTGAATAGTTGATTGCATTTCCTGGTCGCTTATTAATTGGTTTTGTTTGTATAAGCCATTTCGAACTCCTTCAAATAAAATATCTTTATTTAATTCCAAAGAATCTTTCAATATATTATTATGGACATATTGCCCAAGATTCAAGCCCAAACTATAAGCTATAGAATCCTGATGGGTTTTGAGTTGAACTGGTTTTTGCGAATAAGCACTTACAGAAGAAAAAATTACTGTAAATACTATAATTAAAATTATTTTGTTAAGCATAAATACTCCTAAATAAATATTTCTAAATTAATATTACTTCTTCTACTAAATTAATACTAAATTTTTGAAAAACCTGAACTTTTATTTCATTTGCAAGATTTAATATATCAATCGGTTTGGCAGTCCCATAGTTTACTAAAACCAAAGAATGATTATTCCAAATCCCAGTACCATTTTTAATTATTCCTTTTAATTTGCAATTTTCAATCAGCCATGCAGCAGGTATTTTAATGCTATCTAACATATCATAAAAAGGTATTTCCGAATATTTTTCTTTTATCTCAAAAAATTGTTCTTTACTAATTACTGGATTCTTAAAATAAGAGCCGACATTTCCAAAAGCAGATACTTCTGGCAGCTTATCCCTTCTTATTCTTGAAACACATTCGTAAATATAGTGCGGGTCTGGATTCTTTATTCCATTTTTTTCAATTTCTTTTCTTATGTCTTTGTATTCAATTTTTACATTCGGTATTTTTGATAATCTATAAACAACAGAAGTAACAATAAAATTATTATTAAGTTCCTTTTTAAAAATTGAACTTCTATATGAAAAATCGCAGTCTTTTGCTAATAATTCTATAAATTTTTTACTGCTAATTTCATAACCTTTGACTGAATATAAAAAATCTTTTTGCTCACTGCCATAAGCTCCGATATTTTGAATAGGAGCGGCGCCGATTTTTCCCGGTATCAATGCAAGATTTTCCAAACCATAATGCCCGTTTTTCAATGTCATACGGACGAATTCATCCCAAAATTCTCCTGCACCAGCTTCAATTAAAACATAATCATCTATTTCATCTAATTTCCGAATACCTCTATTTGAAATATTTACAATAAGTCCATCGTAATCCTGTGTGAAAAGGACATTTGAGCCGGCACCAAGAATGAAGCGTTTATTCTCAATAAATATTTGACTTTCTAATAATTCAGGTATTTCTGTTTCATCTGTGATTTCTACAAAATGCTTAGTTTTAACATCAAGAGCGAAAGTATTGAGTTTCTTTAAAGAAATATTTTCAAAAAATTCCATAAAATTGTTTGGTTTGATTTTTTTCCATGTAATTGGACATTATATATTTAAATTGTGTTTACAGCTTTATTTTACTGATAAATAATAGAAATGGAATTTTAAAAATTTACTTCATTTCTATATCAAAAATAAACAAACAACAATTTAAGAAATTTTTTCAAAATAAAATTCAGTATAACTACGTATTGAGAATATTATTCATTTAATAATTAAATCAAATAGAAAAGACAATTCAACAAAGTGTTCTTATGTAAATAAAAAAAGCTAAAATCGTAAGACAAACAAGTTTATAGTATGACTTGCTTCTCATTTAGTTCATTTCTCCAAAATTAAACAACTTCGTTTATATACGCTTTCTAATGACACCGCTACTTTTACCTCATAAAAATTTTTCGCAAGATGACAGTCAAAATTGAATTATTAGAACTTCCCAAAAAATATTTAAATAACTCACCTTACGCAATTCCTCTTTTGAGAAATGAAAAAGTGTAGTGTTAAAACATTTTTTAATCCACTTTTCTTATTCCCCTCTTGTGAGAGGCAGGGATGTGTTCTTGGTTTTTCATACTAAATTAATTCTTTTCAAGACTGTGATTGTTGTGAATAATACGGTTCTTATGATAATAAATTCAGTTTAATCATATACATCATATTTTAAAGAATTACTTCTTGTTCCCAGATTCATTATTGAAAAAAAGAAAAAGAGCACTCCCCTGCCCCTCTCAAGAGGGGAATGGGTAAAGTGAGTTAAATAAAAGTAAACTTATATGATTTTTTTAATATTTACCATATTATAAATAATACAGATTATTTAGAGTTTTGAATATATTATTTGTTTTGTATTTATTTATTTTTTATATTAATTTTTTTATATGCAAATAAAGGAATATCTATAATATATAAAACATAAAAATTGATAATACAGAAATAGTATTTTTTTTAAATATAAGAGGTAACTTATGAGGTTTTTTAAATTTTTACTTATTATTTCAATTTCAGTATGTTTTACTTTCATTAATAATTTCGAGGTTAAAGCCCAAAGTGAAGCAAATCGATTGGCATTCGGTTTTAATTTTGGAGGAGTAAAATACTGGGGAGAATTTACTGACAATCAGTTCTGGCTCGGAGGTGATTTGTTCTTTAGGTATAATATTACTTCTGATATTTCATTAATGGCGGTTGGCGGACTTGCTCAGGCAAGATACAAAACCGGCAACGATATTATCGCTCTTTATCCAGATTATTTCGGAGAGAGCAAAAGAGTCGGTGATTTTTATAAAAATACAAATATAAGAATTAACGACAAGAATCAAATAAGATTGAACACTTATGAGTTATATCTCAGTTATAACTTTTTTCCCCATGAAAGATTTGTTCCTTACCTTTTTGTAGGTGCCGGAATGTTAAACTGGGAACCACGTTCAGGTGATACTGGCTATGACGGAGCATTACCAAACAATGCAGATAAAAAATATGACAAAACTAAATTTGTCTTTCCTGTTGGCTTCGGTTTTGAAACTTATCTGACTGATAATTTGGTTTTGAACGGAAGAGGAACTTTAAGAATTACCGGCACCGATTATCTTGATGATTACAAAATCGATGGCTCAGAAAATGACATTTTCCTCACATTCGGACTTGGTGTATCATATTATATTTTGGGAGATGCCGACTATGACAAGGACGGCCTAACTAATGACAGAGAAAAAGCAATAGGCACAGACCCAAAAAATCCAGATACTGATGGAGACGGATTAAAAGACGGAGAAGAAGTTGATACTTATAAAACCAATCCATTAAAACAGGATACCGATGATGATGGGCTTAACGATTTCGATGAAATTACTAAGCATAAAACTAATCCAATTCAAGCTGATACAGATTTTGACGGACTTAAAGACGGTGAAGAAATCACACGTAAAACTGACCCCTTAGTTCCTGATACTGATAATGATAGCTTATTAGATGGTGATGAAGTAATCAAATACCAAACCGACCCTCTCAAAGCCGATACTGATGAAGATGGACTTTCTGACGGACTTGAAATTACTCAGTATAACACTAATCCAAAAGCAAAAGATACTGATAACGACTTGCTTTCCGATGGCGACGAGGTCAATAAGTATAAAACTAATCCTTCTGTTGACGACACTGATTCTGACGGACTTAAAGATGGTGAAGAAGTAAATCAGTATAAAACCGACCCACTGAAGCCAGATACTGATGGAGATAGTTTAAACGACGGAAGTGAAGTAAAGCAATATAAAACCGACCCACTGAAGCCAGATACTGACAGCGATGGTTTATCTGATGGCGATGAAGTGAATAAGTATAAAACGAATCCTTTGCTAAGCGATTCAGATAATGACGGACTAAAAGACGGCGATGAGTTAAATAATTACAAGACTGACCCGCTAAAAGCCGATACTGACGGCGATGGACTTAAAGACGGCGATGAAGTTTTAACTTATAAGACCGACCCTCTCAAAGCCGATACAGATGGAGACGTCCTTAATGACGGCGATGAAATTAACAAATACAAAACTAATCCACTTCTTAGCGATACCGATAATGACAAACTCAGTGATGGAGCCGAAGTAAATACGACAAAGACAGACCCATTAAATCCGGATACTGATGGCGATAATGTAATTGATGGTGAAGATGACTGCCCGCTTGTTGCCGGTGAAAAAAGTGATCTTAAAGGTAAAAATGGATGCCCGCAGCCACCAAAAATTGGCACAAAAACAGACTTCCCAGATATTTTGTTTATCGTAAATTCTGATAACTTTAATTTTGAAATTTCTGCTACTGTAACAAGTCTTGCTAAAGTCTTGGCTTATGTTAATCAATGCGATGGCCTTCAGGTAATCATTGAAGGGCATGCTTCTGAAGAAGGTAATGCTAAAAGAAATCAGGAACTTTCTGAACTTAGAGCTAAAAAAGTAAAAGAATGGCTTATTGAACAAGGTGTTAAACCAGAAAAATTCTCCGGTACTCTTGGTTTCGGTTCTTCTCAGCCCAAAATTGCAGAACCTAAAGGTAAAGCATTAAAGAATATTTCTAAAACTGAACTTGAAAATATAAGGAAGCAAAACAGACGAATTACTATTAAAGTAACAAAAACCTGCGATTAATCTTTTTTATACAACAATCCTTGATTTTATCAGGGATTGTTGTCTTTTTTTGAAGATTCTAGCTTTAAACAAAAACTACAACAAGTATATAAGTTTAATCTGTCCTAATGAGGCGAATATAAACAAAGACGTTTACTTCTTTTGGGAAAAAATGGTAAATGTATATTGTTTTACGTTCTAACTTTTAGCAAGGGGTTGCAACCACTTGTCAAAAAGCTTCGACCATCAAGCTCCAACTCCTTCAAAAATTAAACTTCTGAAGCAGATTGAAAAATTATTTGTTATTTCTTCTCTTAAATAAATCTATTGATTTTATAAAATTTATTATTAAATTTGATAATTGATTTGATAATTTATACAATTTGAAATATTTACAAAATAACCAAGAAATTATTTTTCAATAAACGAATAAAAAAATGAAAACATTTCCACTCTGCTTTGTTTTATCTTTTCTTTTATGTATGAATTGTATTTATGCAAGCGATACATTAGTAATTAAAGATAATTTATTTCAAATTGATTCAATAAATAAATTAGCTCTTGTAAATCAAAACATTGAGCAGATGAATTTATCGTTCCCAATAACTACCATTAAATTAAATGGTTACTATAATTTTAAGAGCAGTATAGATTCATTAAATTATGGTATTGCCTATAAAGTGGAAAATTCAAAAAAACAAACTTTCACTCTGTATTTTACGCAACTCCCTATTATATGTATTTTTACAAATTATAATATTGAAGATTCAAATAAAGTTATTGGAAATCTCTTTATGTCTGAAAGCAATGAGAATTTAACAACTTCGGTTGTTGGAATAAGGCATAGGGGTTTTTTCGCGAATATGGTTCCCAAAAAGTCGTATAGATTTGAGTTATGGAGCGATTCAACCGGCGAAAATTCACAAGATGTATCTCTTTTAAAAATGAGAAACGATGACGATTGGAATTTGCTTGCTATGTTTAATGAACCAATGAAAATCAACAACAAGACCTGCTTTGAATTATGGAGACAAATTGATACTCTGTATTATCAGGATGCTGAGCCAAAGGCAGTTAATGGTAGCCATCTCGAATTTGTTGAATTGTTCATAAATAAAAAATATCAGGGAATTTATGCATTGGAAGAGCCGATGGACAGAAAGCAACTGAAATTAAAGAAAACACAAGGCAACGATATAAATGGCGAGCTTTATAAAGGTATTGATTTAGGTGCATCAAATTTTACTAAATTTCCACCTTGCAACAACAACAGCGAAACCTGGAGCGGTTTTGAATTTAAATATCCTGATGAATTTATTGACTGGTCGCATATTTACGATTTTGTCGATTTTGTTATGAATGAAGACGATGTTACATTTTACGAGAACTACGAAAAAAGATTTTATTTAAAAAATGCTGTAAACTACTTTATTTTTCTCAATCTTTTAAGAGCAACAGACAACAAGGGAAAAAATATTTTTATTGCAAAATATAATCAGGACGGTCCTTATTTTTACGTTCCCTGGGATTTAGACGGAACTTTCGGCACAATTTGGAACGGTATGAGAGAAAACATTACTAACGACATTGTTTCAAATGGTTTTTATAATCGACTTTTAAGAGACAAAAGGGAAAATGGCTTTTGTGAATTGCTAACTAAAAGGTGGAACGAACTAAGGCAATTTATCATTCAAAAAGAATATCTTATTAAACTTTTAAAGGAAAACCACTATTATTTAGATTCAAATGGTGTTTACGATAGGGAAGCAATTGTTTGGAAATATTTTTATAATTTTGACAAAACGTATTGGGATTATGTTAGCTCCTGGTTAGAAAGTCGCTTAGCTTATTTAGACAAAGTGTTTAATAATCCATCTTTATTAACATCAATCTCACAAACTTTTGAAAATAAGTATGAAGAATTTTGTATAAATTACTCCCAAGAAAGTTCTATTATTGAAATTGATTTAAAAGAAAGCAGCTATCCTTTCAGTTTAAAAATCTATAATTCTGCTGGAATCTTAGTTTTTTCAAAAGACAAAATAAATAACAATTTACTTCATATTCCAAATTTACAAACGGGAGCTTATTTTGCAATCGTATTTACTGGTAATGAAATAAAAACAGGCAAATTGATTGTATTTTAAATTTTTATTTTCAATTTAATGCCAAATTTTCGAATAATTAAGAAAATTACTAAATATTAATTTTCATCGCAAATTATTATCATTAAAGAATTAACGTTGTTATTCAATTAACGTTAAAATGATATTTTAAAGATTTATTTGTTTATAACAATTTAAAATCATAGTTTTGAATTTATTTTTGGAGCAAAAATGATGGAACAAAATAAACAAAAAAAACTAGTACTTATAGTAGATGACGACGTTGATTTTTTAACGCAAAATAAAATGTTGTTAGCCAACGAAGGATTTGAGGTTGTAACAGCTGAAGGACAGGTAGAAGCTGAAAAAGCACTTAAAGAAATAAATCCAGATTTAGTAATATCTGATTTAATGATGGAAAACTTCGACGGCGGTTTTTGGATTTCCGAAACAGTTAAGAAGAAAAATCCGACTACACCAGTAATTTTGGTTACTTCTGTAACCCGTGAACTCGGATTGAAGTTTGATACTACTACTGAAGATGAACGTAGCTGGATTAAAGCAGATAAATTGCTTAACAAACCAATACGTTTTGAACAGTTATTAAAAGAAGTTCAAAAATTGTTAAAATAAGATGTTGAAGAACAAAAACATATTACTCGGAATAACCGGCTCAATTGCAGCTTATAAAGCACCTCTGATTATCCGTGAATTAATAAAAATGGAAAATCAGGTAATGGCAATTATGACACCTTCTGCTTTAAAGTTTATAACTAAGCTTACGATATCAAATATCACAAAAAGCCGTGTTTTCGAAGATATGTTTGAAGAAGATAATCAAACCAGTGGTGCATGGCATATTCACCTTGCCCACTGGTGCGATGCTATGCTTATTGCACCCTGCACTGCGACAACTATATCTCGCCTTTCTACCGGTCTTTGCGATAACGCTTTGACTACTGTTGCAATCGCCCTTCCTAAAAACAAGCCACTTATTCTAGCTCCTGCTATGGATAGCGATATGTGGCATAACTCAATTACTCAAAATAATGTAAAGAAATTAATAGATTTTGGCGTTAAAATCATTCCACCTGAAGAAGGCGAGCTTTCGTCAGGATTATCGGGTGATGGAAGGTTAGCAGCTATCCCCAATATTATTCAATCTTTAGATGAATTATTATCTTTTGATTCTCCCAAAGAGAATTCTAATTCCAAAAAATCTAAGGTAATGGAAGTTACTCTGGAACAAAAGGACAATACTACTTCAGCGATGAATATTCAGCAGACTATTGAAAAACCAATTTATTCAATTGATGATGCAGTTGAAAAAGACAAATGGACAACTGAGCTTGAATATACTAAATTAAAAGAATCTGTCCAGTCAGAGAAAAAAAAAAGTAGTTTAGCAGGCAAAAAGGTTTTAATTACTGCAGGGCCAACTCAGGAAAAAATCGATGCAGTGCGGTTTATCTCGAATTATTCGTCTGGTAAAATGGGATTTGCTTTAGCAAAAGTTGCTGCTTCTCTCGGAGCCGATGTGGTTCTAATTTCCGGGCCAGTTTCACTAAAAACCCCAAGCAATGTCCGTAGAATTGATATAATTTCTGCTAAAGATATGCTTGATGCTGTAAATACCGAATATCCAAATACAGATATTTTCATTTTTGCTGCTGCTGTTGCTGATTTCACTCCACTTTCTACCTTTCAGGGAAAAATAAAAAAATCTAATGAAAATTATCACCTAACTTTACCTTTAAAGCAAACTGATGATATTTTAGCTACAATTGGCTTAAGAAAAAAAAATAACCAAATTGTTGTTGGTTTTGCCTTAGAAAGTAATAATGAATTAGAAAATGCCAGAAAAAAACTAAAAGAAAAAAATTGCGATTTTATTGTTCTCAATTCTGCTAATAAACCTAACAGCGGTTTCCAAGGTGATATGAATACCATTACTATTTTAGAAAAAGATGGAACCCTTATTAATTTCCCAACTTTAACAAAGGAAGAATGTGCCTTGGAGATTTTCAAGCAAATCCTTTAGGAGATTTTAATAACTCAATTTTAGCTTGCATTCAAAACCCCAAATAAAATAAAATGCCTTATTTAAATGAAGTTCTTCCTTTATTAGGGGGTTGCCAATGACATCTTTACATTTGTCTGTCATTCTGAAGCGTTGTGAAGAATCTCAAACTCTGTGCTGACAATGACTTCTGAGATTCCTCACTTCGTTTCGGAATGACAGGGTAAACTTATGTCATTTCCATTTAAAATAAAAGTCTTCATTTATCTGGGGGTTGCCAATGACATCTTTACTAGTCATTTTGGAGTATGCCAGAATCCATCTTACTTTTTGGATATTTGTAAAAAAACTAATGACTAATAACTAATGACTTATTTATAATACTTTTTTCAAAATTTAACTTCTAATCTCACATTACGCATTCCCCCTCTTGAGAGGAGCAGGGGTGTGTTCTTTTTCCTTTTTCCAATAATGGATCTGGGAACAAGATGTAATTCTTTAAACAATGATTTAGTTATAGATGAATTTATT
>Ga0116156_10003375_pt1 | contig 13973 bp, 9 predicted proteins | sample AD_UKC045_MetaG_FD_89891 | JGI IMG/M metagenome (GOLD analysis project Ga0116156, IMG submission 89891) | Active sludge microbial communities of municipal wastewater-treating anaerobic digesters from USA - AD_UKC045_MetaG | ecosystem: Engineered > Bioreactor > Anaerobic > Digestate | place: USA... | reverse complement strand
GTGGTTGTTGCTGATCATCACACGGAGTGTGATGGCTACTTTGACGAGGCGACAGTTCTGCTAAGCCGCCGCCGCGGGCCTGGCCAGACCGGGAACAGGCCCATCTCCACAGCGATCTCCGCTAGCACGTGTCTGAAACCTGGGCGACTTGGCGCTATCGGTTTGCTTTTCCGAAAAAAGCGGCAAGAGTTTAGATGAATGGGCTGGAGAATATAGGTTGCCCTTTCCGATTTGTGAAACGCTTTGAACGAAGTCCCCCAGTTCGGGACGATCAAAGTACGAATCGAAACGGTTGTAGGGATGCGTCGCGTCGCCAACCGGAGGGTGCGTCACTGGTCGTTTTGCCCTGGATCAGGGAGGTTGTTCCGATGACTGTATCAGCTCCCCACTACCTCCTGTTTTCGGAATCCCAGACTCGACCATCAGCGGCAGGCGCTCGCCGGGGGCAGCTGGACGGCGGCCAATGGCGTTTTGTCCTGGAGACCGTCGATGGCAAGACGCGGTTCGAGGCGGGGGACGAGGAGTCGGAAGCGGAGGAGAGCCGGCTAGCGCTGCTGGCAGTGGTCCGCGGTTTAGAAGCGTTGGCGCAGCCGTCGCGAGTGACGGTGGTCACGACCAGCCGCTACGTCAGCCGCGGTTTCCTGTTCGGCTTGCAGGACTGGCGCGCCAACGGATGGCGCTGGGAACGGTTCGGCGAGATGACGCCGATCAAGAATCGGGATCTTTGGCAACGGATCGATCGAGCCATGCAGTTTCATCAAGTGGAGTGTCGTGTTTGGCGATTCGACATGCCCGACACGCCGGCCACGGCCCCGGAGCCGGCAACTTCTCCGGCCGCGGACCGGCGCTGCGGCTCCGCTCGCTTGCCACGGCGGAAACCGCGGGCACGGCGGCGCCCGGTCACGCCGGACCGGCACGTCACTGCGTCTTGGGGACAGGTGGTCCGGGACATCTGGCATCGCTGTCGCTGTCGAGTCCTGGGTGGTTTCCGGCTGGAGGCCGCCTAGCCGGGCGAGCGGGCACGAGCCCAGAAGCCCGGCATTTTTGGAGAAGCCCGGTTTCTGACGAGATCACGAAAAAGGCCGGCGTCAGCACGAGGAAGTTTTCCGGAAGCGGAACCTGCACCCTTACCGTCGCAGGAAAAACGGGTATCATCAAGGAGGCATTTTCGGTGCGCACACAGTTGTCGTTGAGTGGTGTCGGCGCGGTCGTCAACGGAACGCATGCCAATCCGGCCGAGTTGCTGGGGCCGCACGATCTGGAAACGGAAGGGCGTCAAGTCACGGCGGTGCGAGTGTTCATGCCGAATATGCGGCAGGTGTGGGTGGTACACCCGGCGCATCAAACGGCCCTGCCGATGCGGCGGATCCATCCGGCGGGTCTGTACGAAGCGATCTGCCCTTGGCCCGGCGACGAACAAAAGAGGCGGTACCAACTGCGGGTCGCGGATGACCATGGTGAGATGAGAACGATCGAAGACCCCTACGCATTTCCTTCCCTGTTTTCCGGTTACGACCTGCACCTGCTCGGCGAGGGAAGCCACTACCGCGCCTACGACAAATTGGGGGCGCATGCCCGCACCCTCGACGGCGTGCCGGGCGTCAACTTTGCCGTCTGGGCCCCCAACGCGGCCAGCGTCAGCGTGGTCGGCGACTTTAACCAGTGGGACGACCGCCGGCATCGGCTGCGGCACCACGGGGCCAACGGAATTTGGGAGCTGTTCCTGCCGGGCATCGGCGAAGGCGAATTGTACAAGTACCGCATCCAGACGCGCGACGGCCAGACGTTGGAGAAAGCGGACCCGTATGCTTTCGGCGCCGAGGTCCCGCCGCATTCGGCCTCCGTGGTCCGCAACCTGAACCGCTACGCGTGGGCTGACGAGGCGTGGCTCAAGCACCGCCGCGAGACCAGCTTCCTGCACCAACCGATCTCCATTTACGAGGTACACCTGGGCAGTTGGCAGCGGCGCGAGGGCGCGTGGCTGGGATACCGGGAAGTGGCTCAACGGCTGGTCGAGTACTGCCGCCGCATGAATTTCACGCACATCGAACTGTTGCCGGTTTCGGAGCATCCGTTCTACGGGAGTTGGGGATACCAGCCGATCAGCTATTATGCGGTGACCGGCCGCTACGGCAGTCCGGAAGATTTCATGTACCTGGTCGACTACTGCCATCAGAATGGGATCGGCGTGATCGTCGATTGGGTGCCGGCGCACTTTCCCGGCGACGCCCACGGCCTGGCCCGCTTCGACGGCACCGCGCTGTACGAACACGAGGACCCGCGACTGGGCGAGCATCCCGACTGGGGCACCAAGGTGTTCAACTACGGCCGCAACGAAGTGCGGAACTTCCTGATCGCCAATGCCCTTTTCTGGCTGGACAAGTACCACGTCGACGGTCTGCGCGTGGACGCGGTGGCCTCGATGCTGTACCTGGATTACAGCCGCCAACCCGGCCAGTGGCTGCCCAACGAGTTCGGGGGCAATGAGAACTTGCAGGCCAGCAGCATGCTGCGGGAATTCAACCGCGTTACGCACGCTCAATTCCCCGGCATCCTGACCATCGCCGAGGAGTCCACGGCTTGGAGCGGCGTCTCGCGGCCGATCGACTTCGGCGGCCTGGGGTTCAGCATGAAGTGGAACATGGGCTGGATGAACGACACGCTGCGGTACATGCGCCGCGAGCCCATTCATCGCCGGCATCACCAGAACGACTTGACGTTCAGCCTGCTGTACGCCTTCACCGAGAACTTCGTCCTGCCGTTCTCGCACGACGAGGTCGTCCACATGAAGGGCTCGCTGATCAGCCAGATGCCGGGCGACCTGTGGCAGAAATTCGCCAATCTGCGGCTGCTGCTGTCCTACCAGTGGACGCATCCCGGCAAGAAGCTGTTGTTCATGGGCGGTGAAATCGCCCAGTGGCACGAATGGAACCATGAGCAACAGCTGCAGTGGGAGCTGTTGCAGTGGCCGAACCACGAGGGCATGCAGCATCTGCTGGCCGACCTGAACGCGATCTACCGGCGCGAGCCGGCGCTGCACGAACTGGAGTTCGAGCATGCGGGGTTCGAGTGGATCGACTGCCACAACGCGGCGGAAAGCGTGCTCTGCTACTTGAGAAAGGCCCAAGACCCCGAAGACTTCGTCGTGGTCTGCTGCAACTTCACCCCCGTCGTGCGCGAGAGCTACGCCGTCGGTGTTCCGCGGGGTGGCACCTACCGGGAGATCTTCAACAGCGACTCCCAGTACTACAACGGCAGCAATGTCGGCAACGCCCAGCAGGTGACCGCTCTGCAACCCGGCTTCCACGGCCGCCCCTACGGCCTGCGGATCACCCTGCCCCCGCTGGCTGCCGTGGTCTTCAAGCCGCAAGCGGAAGGCTAAGCAGCGTTCGAGAAAGAACTGTCCGATTTCTGCGTGGCGTAAGCTTCCAGCTTGCGGCAGATAGCGGGATCGCAAGCTGGAAGCTTACGCCACTTATTTCTCGAACGTTGCTAACAGCGTTCGAGAAATATCTGTCCAGTGTTTCTTGCCGATCATCACACGGAGTGTGATGGCTACTTTGACGAGGCGACAGTCATTTCTCGAACGTTGCTAGCCCGGATTATCCGTAAGGCGGTCTTGCCAGCGACCAGCCCCGCCCCTTTGCCCCAGTCCCGACGCACGCTAGAATCGCGTGCGACCGGGGCGGAGGATAGGGGTGGTGGGAAGCAACCTGAACGCCGTCCCCGAACCTGGAAGCAAGTGGCAGCCGGCAGGCGATAGACCGTGAGCACAGACCCAAACCCGTCATCGACCGCTACGCCCGTAGATGGCTCGGCATCCGCGGATGGCGATTCCGATCGCTCCGGCTCGCGAGGGGGCTGTCGCCGGCACCTGTTTCTCACGGCCATCGTCGTGTTGGCCGGAGTTGCGGCCCTTGTGTGGCGTGCAACTCGCCCCGTCGATACCACGCCGCCCGAGGCCGTCCTGGTCAAGGTCGAGCCGAACAAGCCGCTGTTTTCAGAACACGAGCAGCGAGTGACCTTCGTGCTTCGCGACGACCAAGGCGGGATTCCCACGTTCTTTGTTTTTGAGGGCGAGGATCGGAAGGCCACGGCCCTGGGAATCAACACGCTGCGCGGCACACCCAACGAGCGAGGTGTGGAGATCCGTTTTGAGGCCATCCGCTTCCGTCGCGATGAAGCCGAGCCGGATCAGCTCTGGGTGCGTGCCGTGGGGATCGCCAATGAGACAGAAGGCAAGACGCCGATTTCACGGAGTCAACTGGAACGGGGCGAGTCGCTGGATCTTCACTTTCATGACGAGATCCAGGTCCCCTACGTGGCGCACGTCATCTACGACATCTACATGACGATCCAGTACGACCCCCGGACACAACAACTCACACTCACCAACGCCTCGGGCAGCATCCGCTGGAAGATGCTGGGGAGCGATGCCTTTGACGAAGGCAAGCTGGAGACCGTCATTCGCGGACAAAAAGGCGAGTACGCGGAGAAGCCGCTGCTGAAGTTCTAGCGTCATCGTAGGCCGCTCGCTCCGCGAGCGGAACCCCGCTCGCAGAGCGAGCGGCCTACGGTGCGTTGCGATCGTCAGTCCGCGTGAGGAGCGTTTTTCATGTCTCAGATTCCTGATCTCAACACGGCTGTGGCGCCTGCCGCCGATCGCACAAGCTCCCGCTTGCTCTCCCTGGATGCTCTGCGGGGCTTCGATATGTTCTGGATCGTCGGCGGTTCGATCATCATCCGAGGCCTGGCCAAGGCCAGCGGCCATCCCTGGCTGATGTGGCTGTCCGTGCAGATGGAGCACGTCGAGTGGGAGGGTTTCCACTTCATCGATCTGATCTTCCCCTTGTTCCTGTTCCTGATCGGAGTGGCGATTCCGTACTCGCTGGGCAAACGACTGGCTCGCGGCGACAGCCTGCAGCGGATCTACGGCCACATCGTGCTCCGCGTGGCGATCCTGGTTGTGCTGGGAATGATGGTCAACGGCAGCCTGCTCAGCTACGACCCGGCACAGTTCGAGCTGTCGTACAGCGTCTTGCAGATGCTCGCCCTGGGCTACCTGGTGGCCACGATCCTGTTCTTGAATCTGCGGCTGCGGGGCCAGATCGTCGCCACCGCCGCGATGTTGGTCGGCTACTGGGCCCTGCTGGCGTTCGTGCCGGGACCGGGTCACGAGCTGGGCCAGGTCGCCGCGGGCTGTAACGTGGGCGACTGGGTGACGGAAGCCTTGGTAGGCCAGTGGCGAGGCCACCAGGTGGGCTGGATCGTCGGCATCCTGGGCCACGCCTCGACCGCGATGCTCGGCGTGTTCGCGGGCCAGTTGTTGCGGTCGTCGCGGTCGGGGGCCAGCAAGTTCTTATGGTTGACGCTGGGGGGATTCGCCGCCCTGGCCGCCGCTTTGGTCTGGAGCGGCTGGGTCGCGCGGCAGTGGCCTGATCTGACCCTGTTCGGCGCCAGCTGGACCGAGTGGCCCGTGTGGTGCCCGATCATCAAGAACCGTTGGACCAGCGCGTACGTGCTGTATGCCGGCGGATGGAGTCTGTTGCTGCTCGCCCTGTTCTACCTGGTCATTGACGTGTGGGGCCTGCGCCGCTGGGCGCTGCCCTGGGTCGTGATCGGCGCCAATTCGATCTTTGCCTACATGTGCTGGCAACTGGGTCACGGCGCCTTGCGGCAGGCGGCCGAGGTATTTCTGAGCGGTCTGAAGCGCTATGTGGGTGCGGCTTGGTACGAACCCATCGCCTGGGCCGGGGCCACGGCTCTCCTGTGGCTGCTGTTGTGGTACCTGTACCGAAACAAGACGTTCATCCGAGCTTGACGCGACCTCTAGGGATTTGTAGTTCTGGGGCTCATGGGTAAGTGGGCCAAAATCCTCGACGCATGCCGTCGAGTGCTTTAGGTTTGGGCCTACGCACACCGCCAGCTCGACCCTCGCTTTGATCCTCGACGCTTGCCGTCGAGTTGTTCAGGCTGACTCTCCAAATCGGTTTTCCTGGGGTGGTCGGAGCTGGCCGTGGGGCACCAACCTGAAGCACTCGACGACAAGCGTCGAGGATCAGGAGGCTACTGGCGCGAGAAGCCGTGCCGTCCCAGTCGCTGTCCGCAGGACCAGTATTCGTTGTGCAGGTAGCAGAGGAAGTCCAGCCTGTCGACCAGAACGCGGCCGCTGGCGTCCAGGGCTTCCTCCGCCACGTGCTCGGCCAGCACCTCGCCCAGAAACAGGTCGTGATCTCCCACCTCCTGAATGCTGAGTACACGACACTCGACATTCAGAGGACATTCGCCAACCAGCGGCGGCCGGACTTTCGTGGCGGGCACCGGCGTCAGATGAAACTCGGCGAACTTGTCCACCTCGCGGCCCGAAACGGTGCCGCAGAGGTCCACGGTCTTCACCATCTTGGACGTGGGGAAATTGACCACGTATTGGCGTGTGGCGGTGATCAGCTGATGGGAGTAACGCGGCTTGGCGATCGCAATTCCCAGGATGACGGGCTGCGCGCCGATGCCGATGCTGATGTTGAACACCTCGCCCAGCGTAATGATGTTGGGACGGCCGGCTTCGCTCACCGACGTCACCAGCGCCGCCGGCGACGGATACGCGGGCCGGAACGGCTTCACGAGTCGTTTGTTCATTCCTCGGTCCTTCCATTGCGTTGCTGCGTTCCGTCAGAATTGGTGGGCCGGATGAGAACTCGGCGCGGCGCCGAACACGGAATCGACGCCGGTGCAAGGAAAAGGAACGTTCGACTCTCCGCAGAAAGCGATCGCCCTCTCGTTTGGCCACCGGGGATGGTCCGGCCCCTTACGAACGAGTTGCCGCTTCGGCACGTTCGAGGACACGAACAATCTTGTCTACGGTTGCCACATCAGGCGTAGATTCCCCCTTCTCGAGACGGCTGAGTGTTTCTTGCCGAATCCCAGCACGCCGAGCCAGTTCGGACTGCGTCAAGCCGGCGGCCTTCCTCCGACGTATAGTTTTGCGAGCCAGAGACGCCCGAGCATACGGCACGGCGGGGTAGTTGCCGCGGGAGTCGGGCTCGGGCAACGCGGGCAGGGCGGCATCCTCCGCCGTTCGCGCCACCGCCTGCAATCGCTCGTATTCCGAACGCTCCAAGATGACAAACGTCTTGCCTGCCAAGGTCAGCGTTTGAACCTCGCTTGCCATTCTTCGCCTCTTATTCATCGTAAAACCCGTCTCGGTGTCCGATCTTCTCCACGACGACCGCTGCCCTTTCCACCCGAAACTGAACTCGGTAGTCTCCAGTTCGGATGCGGAAACGACCCGCCAGATTGCCGCTCAGGGACTTCACACCGCTCACCTCCGGCCAATGCTGTAATCGCTCAAGGATTCGCAAGACGCGGGCGTGTATAGGCTCCTTCAGAGCCTCCAGTTCGGCCGCGGCGTTGGGTGTCAACAGCACGTCCATCTAGGGATTCTCGCCGGTCCCCGCACAAACATCAAGGGCAGTCACCCATCTTTCGGGCGTCCTTCCCGCATATTCATTTCCCGGCCAGATAGTGAGCGAACACCTCCGCACTGCTCAGAGCCCGGTTGTATACACGTGCGTCCCGCACGCTGCCGTTGAAATGGCCGTAGGATCCCAGCCAGCCAAATCGCAACGGCTCGGCGTTGGCTCGGATGGTCGTGGTCACGCTCTTTCCCGTGCCCGCCTCGCGGCCGTTCAGGTACACCCGCATCGTGGCCCCGTCGTAGGTGGCGGCCACGTGGCACCACTGGCCCGGCGTCAGGCAGCGGTCGGTCGGGTTGTAGATGTGCCGCGCGCCGTCGGGGGCGTCCAGCTCGAACCACACGGTGCCGCCGGGGCGGATGTGCATCCCGTAGGTGCCGGTCGCTTCGTAGCCCTTACCCAGCAGCGCAGGATACCAGACGTCGGTCGGCTCGTACTTGGCCCAGACCACCAGCGACAAGGGGCCGTCGAGGTCGAAGGCTTTCGCGTGGCCAAGGTCCACGTATTGCTGCCGGCTGTCTTGCAGACGCACCACAAACCGCGTTCCGTCCCTCTCTCGCGAGGCTCCATTGACCAGTTTGCCGGTCAAGTCTACGTCCGTCGAGTACACCACGTCGCCCTGCCTCTCGTCCAACTTCCAACTCGCCACCAATCCCTGCGCGTCGAGCCGCTCAAGCTCCTCGCGGTTGGGTAGTTTCGCGGGGATCGTGTCGGCAGCGTCCAGCGTCAGTTCGCGGAGGGCCGCCGGAGACTCGAACGCGCCGAAGCTGGGCGACCACATCGGCTGGTCGTCCGACAGGCCGGATCGGCGAGCCACGTTCAGGCAAAATCGCCCGCCGGATTGCAGGCCCATCTGCGCCAAAGGCAGCGCCAGGCTCACCACGCACCCTTCTTGCCCTCGTCCGGTCGATGTCGTGATGTTCGCCGGCAGTCCATCCAATGTTGCGACCCCCAACGCATTCACGAGCAGGCTGTGTACTTGGCGGCCCGGCTCGTTCGCAAACAGCACCTGCCAGTAGTCCCCGCTCGCGATGTCCGCGGCGGACCGAAGCTGGTTTGGGTCACAACGTTCCGCGAGTTGGACGTACAGATACTGCCCATCGTGGAGCAGCCATGCCGCCGTTTTTCGGCGCGTGGGCTCGGCGGTCCGCGAGCGCCATCCCGTCAGTGCCAGCGACTCCGCCTCGTCGATCTTCGCCGGGTCGCCCTTCAACGATCCTCTGGACGCGAACGGCACCCGCAGCAGCGAGGCCCCTTTGCCGTATCGCGACTTGACGTGTTCCACATATTGTTGCCGACCGGCGGTCATGTAATCCCAGACGCCCAGTTCGAACAAAGTCACCCGCTGCTTCTGCTCAGGCGTCTGCGCCGCCGCCTTCGCTTCCTCCAGCAACTTGCCGAGTGCCTCCATACGCTTCGCATTGCCCAGGTAGCCCCACGCCAATTCCTCCGTCTGGTGATGGTGGCCCTCGATCCTGCCCGTGGCTATCGCCTCGGGGTAGTTGGCCGGATCGCCGTATGCCTTCTCGACCGTGTCGTAGAACTTGCGCATTGGACTTGCCGCCGGACCGTACTGGCGCGCGAAGAACTCGTCCAGCAGCGTGTCCACGTTCAAGCTGGGGTCATCCATCAGCCGGTAAGTGATGTAGGCTTCCACCTCCTGCCCGTAGCCGCAGTGGAACGCTCCGCGATAGTCATACTGCCGGAACAGGGCGAATTGCTCGCCGACAGCGCGGGCAAAGAAGCCCGGGAAGCAGTGGAACCGGCCGTTGTTCGCGACCTCGACGGGGAACGTATAGTACAGCCACAGGTACAGCGTACGGCCGGGATACGCCTCGCGCCACGCTTTGAGCAGTTCCACCTCGTGCTCGTACGAGGCGCGGTCGTAGTTCAAGCGATTGCAGGCGAAGCAATACTGGACGAGCACGTTCGGCTCCAGTTGGAACTTCTGCGGCGGTGCTCCGTGGGTCATGTAGGCCAGGCAGACAATGTGTTTGTCAGGGTGCTTCGGCGCGACGAGCTTGGCGACCTCGTTGACGAACTGGAAAAAGTAGTCGCTGTGGCGGCCGTTGGTGAAGAAAGGGCTGTCGGCGTCGCGGCCCGTGAGCCATTTCTGGCAATCGGCGCACTTGCAGAACTGAGCGTTGTCCATCGGCTCGACGCAGAAACAGTCGCCGCCTGCCTGGGCCCCCGGATAGTTCTTGCCGGTCTCGAAGAACTCGCAAGCATCCTGCGCAACCTGCTCGACCAGGCCGCGGCTCGTGTAGCACATCTGCGGCGGCTGACCTTTGTAGCCCTGGGCGAACCAGTCGGCGTGCCGGCCCTCGAACAGCTGCTCCTGCCCCTTCTCCTCGGCCCAGAATCGGCGGTAGTAGCCGTACAGCGAGTGGTTGCCGGGGCACACCTCGCCGCCTTCGCGGTGCCGCAGGCGGAAGAGCGTGTTCCAGCCGCGCTTGGCGAGGGTGTAACCACCGCCGTCGAAGCGTTTGTGCAGTTCCGGATAGGCCGCCGCCTCCCACCTCTTCTGCCCTTCACTGCCCGCCGGCCACAGCCCGGTGTACTGGTCGTAGTTCTCGCTCGCGGGGTACGCGGCATAACGGTACTTCATGAAAGGCGCACGCTGCAGCTGGCTGCCGGTGACCGTCAGCGTCGCTTGCCGCGGGCAGTCCGTCCCGAACTCCGTCGCGGTGAACCACCGGACGTTGCAGTGGCGCTCCAGGAAATCGTAGACGGCGTACATCGTCCCTTGCTCGTCCCAAATGCCGGGCCAGGTGTCGATCGCCTGCTGGTTCGGCGTTTGGTGGTATTGCACGGTGCCGTGGTCGTCCTTGTCGCGTCCCACCAACACCAGGGCCTCAGGGCCAAAACGGATGATGTATTCCTGCTTCTGCAACTGATCGGGCCGGATCCCCAACGCCCGCACCGGCGCGCTATCGCCGACCAGGATGGCCACTCCGTCGACCGGCTTGTCATCCTGGACGATGAGGAAGTCCCCGCCGGTGATCTGCTTGAGGTGCCATTGCAGTTCGTAAGCCGCGAACTGCGCCGCCCGCGCCGGCTGCTTGGCGACCACAATCGTCGCTGCGGCTTTGCCGTCCCTGGCCAGCGTCACCTGCACCTCGGCCGGCGCGGCGAAGGCCGGTCCCGTCGCTGTCGCCGCGAGCGAACAAACAAAGAGTGATGTCGTCGTGATTGAGAAAGAACAAAGACTACGCTTGGACATACCACTGCTCCTGAAACAATCGTGCGGCGCGACCGTAAGGCATCCCGCGCCGCGATCTTATCACGGTGCCACGATCTGCGGACCCGCCAGATAGGCCTCGCTGATTTCGAGGCGGTTTTCCGCCTCGCCACTGTTCATGCCGAACGAGATCCGGCGGACTTGTCCCAGATCGAGACGGCCATTGTCGTCCGGCGCGTTGGCGCTGCTGAGCGTCAGATCGGCAAAGCCGACTTCGGCGGCGTGCCACTGGCCGTCCGCCGGCACGACGTTCCCGGCCGTCAAGTAGCCCACGCCGCGATCGCCCTCCCACAGAAACACCCGGACCGTGGCCGGACGCTCGCAACGGGCCCGCAGGACCAGGGCCGAATAGCGGCTGAGGTCCACGTCGTCCGGCAACGTGAAGTAGGGATACACCCAGCGGTCGCCCTGGGTAAAGCTGACGTCGAGCCGCAGCGAGCCGTCCGGCTGCGGCTCCAGGTTCATGCGGCCGTACGTGGGGACGTTCGGCTTCCAACGCGCCGCTTCGCCCAACGGCAACCGCACGTGCCGCGCGTGCCGCCCCAGACACTGGGCGATGGTCGGTTGGCCGATCAACTTGACTACCAGAGGCGATGCTTGCTGCGCCGCGTCGCCGGCCGGCCGCACGGTCACGGCGATCTCGTTGTGACGCGTGAACGCGGCACTCAAGTCCACGTCCCACGCGGCGTCCGCAAACCCGGATGCCGGGGCCTTGACCGCACAGGGGTTTTCGCTCAGGACTCGGCCCGCGGCTTCGCCAAAGTCCAACTCCAACCGCAGACCGGCCGCTTGCTGGGCCAGATTGAACGCACGGACGACCACGCGCATCTTGCCGGGCTCCTGGCTCACCAGGCGGTATCCCGCCGTCTCGGCTTTGACCGCCGCCGGGTCGATTTGCCAGCGGAGGACGATCGGCGACGCCGGACGGCGGGGACGCGGCGCTGTCTGTCCCAGCTGCCACAATCGCCGGGCCGTGCTGGCCGTGTCCAGCCGCTGCGCCGACGGTCCTGGTTCAAGCCAGACGTACGCCAGGCCGTCGGTCAGCGGCACCTCGCCCTCCGCCGTCACCGCCAGTGGCCGGCCGTCGAGTCCTTCGCTGCGGGCGACGGGCAGTCCGACCGCGATCTTCGCCGACTGCCCCTCGCCGCCGGTCGCCACGACTGCCACGGTCTCGCGGTCGTCCCCGAACACCCGCGCCGCGGGCAGCGAGTCGCACAAACGCAAATCGCCCAGATACTGCTTGCCGCCCAGCACGCGCGCCGCTTGGGCATAGGCGGCAAACGAACGCAGCGGCGCCCCGTGCCGGTCCATCATGCCGAAGTTGTTGTCGTTCTCCTCGTAGAACGGGTACACGAAGGCAAAGTACCGCCCGATGCCGCAGGCCCGCGCCTCGACGGCCTTGCGCGTGATGTCCAGCGCGCTGGCAACGTCTTGCTTTACGGGTGGCCGGCCCGGCCCGCGCTTCCACGGCCGGCCGCACTCGGTGATCCACAGCGGCATGTCCGGGCGGCCGTGAGCCGCCAGCCAATCGCGGTACTTGCCGACCAGTTCCTCCATCCGCGCCGCCCGGTCGTAGGTGTGAAAGCTGAACACGTCCACACTGTCCAACACCCCGCACTCCGCGGCCGTGTCCAAGAAGCCGCGGTGATGGTGGGCCATGACGCCGCCGACCAGTGTCAAGTCCGCGGCCTCGCGATCCACCGCGTACCCCAATGTTTTCACCAACGCCACGTACTGGTCCGCCGGCAGCAAGTCGCCGAAGAAGATGTCCGGCTCGTTCCAGACCTCCAGCGCGCCCCAGGTCTTGCGCCAGCGCCGAGTGATCTCGCGCCACGCGGCTTCCGTGCCGATGAGGTCCTCCGGATACTTGCCGACCGTGCCGCTCCAGGCCGTCGCGTTGTGGAACATCTCCAGCACGGGGACGCCCTGCTGGGTGTGCAGTTGCCGCACCGTCTCGTAGCCGTTGCGGCCCTGCCAGTCGAACCGGTCCCGCGCCGGTTGGATTTCGCCCCAATTCAACCGCTCGCGCGACATGGCGATCCCGCTGCGGCGGAGGATGCGGACCAGACTCTCGCGCAGCTCGCCGCTTCGCACCAGCCAGGACATCGCACTGTCGATACAGAAAAACGCGTCCGGCGTCGGCGAGGACGATGGCAAAGCCACGACGCCGAACCGCTGGCCGATCCCGGCGAATTCGATTTCGTGGTAGCCTTGGCCCAGCGTGACCGTGGCCGCGACCGTCTCCGCATCCGGCCGCTCGATGGTTCCGGCCCCGACCTCGCGGTCCTGGAAATCGCGGATCGTATAGCGGATCTCCCCGCCGGGCATTCCTCCCTCCACGCGCCAGCGGAGCGCGGCCGGTTGACCGGGCTCGACAAACAGGGATTCGGCTCGTTCCGGCCGCAGCGCCGTTCCGGCTGTTTCCGCCGTCACGGCCAGGGACATCAACGTCAGAATGAAGCTCGTCATCATGTCTTCCCCTCGATGTTCTTGAGAATGACTCCAAGTGTGGCAAGCCTTGCCGGCGACGGCAAGCCCCGGCAAGCTCTACCAGGATCTGATCCGCGCGAAGCATAGAGCGGAAGAGTCTCCAGGAACCGTTCAACGGTCTGATAGAATCAGTCCTGGACCGCGAAACTCCGCGCCCTTGCAGTTCCATCTTCTGCGGCCGGTTTCGACCGCGTTTCACGATCCCTCCGCTACGGGTGCCAGACATCTCCTGGCGTTCCAGGAAAGCCGGCGTGGCCCTGCTGTGTGACGGACGGGCGTGGCCCTGCGTGTGGCACGGCTTACTTCGTTAGCCGTCCGGAAGTCCGACGGAAGCCTGCCTCAGGATGCGCCACGCTGGTTTTCGACGGCGAACGAATTCCCTCGATATCGACGCGGGTCAGCAGCGCAGGCACGGCCAACAAGTAGGCCGTGCCACTCGACCGCGTCGCGAGCCGCCGAATGCCTACGCCTTGCCCGTGGACACGACAAAGGACCTGTCCCCGTTCTCCTCGCGCGCGAGTCACCGTCGAGGGCGACGGTCTTGTCGGGTTACAGGCGGAGGCAGACCATCCGCACCGGTTCAGTCTGCCGACCGCGATCTCACGAGGCGTTGATCACTTGGTGGCATACGGCTGTGGCAATCCGATCCGGCTATACGTGTCGGCGAAGTGCTTCGCCAAGTGTTCGCGATACAACGGCTGGATGCGAGCGCGTCGTCGCCCGTGCTGACACAAGGCGGTCAACAAGTCGAGCCGAACCGCGTGCAAGGG
>Ga0116156_10003371_pt1 | contig 13987 bp, 2 predicted proteins | sample AD_UKC045_MetaG_FD_89891 | JGI IMG/M metagenome (GOLD analysis project Ga0116156, IMG submission 89891) | Active sludge microbial communities of municipal wastewater-treating anaerobic digesters from USA - AD_UKC045_MetaG | ecosystem: Engineered > Bioreactor > Anaerobic > Digestate | place: USA... | reverse complement strand
GGCGCGGGTCTCCGACCCCATCGTTCGGCGCGGGTCTCCGACCCCATCGTTCGGCGCGGGTCTCCGACCCCATCGTTCGGCGCGGGTCTCCGACCCCATCGTTCGGCGCGGGTCTCCGACCCCGACGAAACCGTCGACCGTAGGTCTCCGAGTTCGGTTCTGTTAGCGGTTCCCTTTCCCGGCACAGAACGCCCGTCGCGGGTTACTGACAGCTTTTCGCGTCGGCAGTAGGAACGAAAAACCACCTGGGGCATCGGGAACGGCTGCAGGAACTGCTCAACCGAGGACGGCCGGATATCCGTCTTGTCGAGAAGCACGAGCTGGTTCCGGCGCTGGAGCAAGAACTTGGAGTTCCCGTACGGATCGAAAGCCGCGGGCCTCGCGCGGGGGACAAGGCGTGGCGGCAGCCTCCGGTTGGGCCGGCGCGGACGTGAAACTTGCCTCACTCGCCGCCGCCGGACGGGCCGCGGCAGTAAGCAGCGCTCGAGAAATAACTGTCAGATTGTCGCCTTTCGCTCCGCGAAAGGGCGTACTTTCGCAGAGCAAAAGACGACACTTGTTTCTCGAACGCGGCTAACCCGAACTGACGTTTGCCTGCTGGCCCGACCTTGTGTAGGGGTGCTTCACTTTCGCCCTTCGGTGGACTACAATACTGGCCTGTCTTGGGGAGAAGTGCGTTATGTCGGTTTCCTTGACGCTGCAGCAGTTCGTCGACCAGCTTTCCGAGTGCGGCCTGATGTCGGCGGAGGAAGTGTCGTCCTTTCAACAGAGTTCGCCCTCCGCAGAGCGGTTGCAGGCTCCGAAGGAGCTTGCCCAGGCCCTCGTGGACGGCGGCAAGCTGACGAAGTTCCAAGCGACCAACGTGCTGCACGGCAAGGCCAAGAACCTGGTGATTGGCGAGTACCTCGTTCTGGACAAATTGGGCCAAGGAGGCATGGGGATCGTCGTCAAGGCGCGGCACCGCCGGATGGATCGGCTGGTGGCCCTCAAGGTTTTGTCTGCGGCGGCGATGAAATCCCCGAGCCTCGTGCAGCGCTTCTATCGCGAGGTCAAAGCCGCCGCCCGACTGATCCATCCCAATATCGTCATGGCCTACGATGCCGGCGAATATGAAGGCATTCACTATCTGGTGATGGAATATGTGGACGGCCAGAACATGGCCCGCATCGTCAGTCATTGTGGACCGTTGCCGGTAGCGTACGCCGTCGACTGCATGCAGCAGGCGGCGCGGGGGCTGCAATACGCCCACGACAATGGCGTGATCCACCGCGACATCAAGCCCGGCAACCTCCTGGTCGTCGACTTCAGGCTGCCCGATGCGGGCGAGCCGGCGCCGAACCAGGCGGAACTGCCGACCGTGGATGTATCCATGCCCGCGATGGCCAAGGGCCGGGCCCTGCTGCACCACAAGCCGGGGACCGTCAAGATCCTGGACATGGGCCTGGCCCGCATCACCGGCGCCGCCGCCATGCTGGATGACAGCGGCGATCGGCTGACGGAGAGCGGGCAGGTGATGGGGACCTGCGACTATATGGCGCCGGAGCAGGCGGAAAGCGCGCATGGCGCGGACCACCGTGCGGACATTTACTCGCTGGGCTGTACGCTGTACCGCCTGTTGACCGGCAAATCGCCCTATGCCGCGGACACGCTGGTCCAGCTGCTGGTGGCGCATCAGAAAGCGCCGATTCCCTCGTTGCGAGCCGTCCGGACGGACGTCCCGGAGGAACTCGACGCCGTTTACCGCAGGATGGTCGCCAAGGATCCGCGGGACCGCCCGCAGTCGATGACGGAGGTGATCGCGGCGTTGGAAGAGTGCACGTCGGGCCGCCAAGCGGTTGCAGCCGCCCGGCCCCAGCCGGCCGTCGAGGCCACCCGGCCCCAGCCGGCCGTCGACACCGCGCCCGCCCGGACGGCTCCGCCGCAGGTCCTGGAGCCCACGCCCCTGCCAACCACCGCGGGGAGCACGCAGGAGACATTCGCGATCCGGGTCGGCGAAGGGACCAAAAAGCACAAGCCGCGAGGGCAGAAGTCGGGCGTCCGCGCCAAGCCCAAATCACCCGCGGAAGAGGAACCGGCGGCAGCGTTGCCGCTGGGTCTGATCATCGGGGCTGCCGTGGGTTTGCTGGTCGTGGCCCTGTTGCTGGTCGTGGCGATCATCACCGTGCAGCGGCGGAAAGCGGCGGATGAGACGCCCGAACCGGTCGCCTCGGCGGAGGCCGATGCCGCGCCAGGCGAGGACGGCGCGGAGGAGGACGGCGGGCAGCCACAACCCGCTCCGGCCGCCACCGAGACGCCGGAGCATCCTTCGACACCGTCCCCGCCGCCCGCCCCGAAGAGCGAATCGCCATCGTCGCCGGCCCAACCGCCTTCCCCAACCGCGCCGCCGCCCTCGCCGGCGCCGCCGACCGCCGCTGACGCTTGGCAGGCCGCTTGGGATGCCGCAGACAGCCAAGCCAAAAAGCTTCTGGCCGAAGGCCGTTACGGCGCCGCAGCGGCCGAACTGCAAGCGCTGGTGCAGCGATTTCCCGACACAGCAATGAAAGAGCGAGTGTCCTTCGCGGTGCAAGGCATCGACGCCCAGGCCCAGGCGGCCTACCGGTCCACGCAAGTCCAAGTTCAGCAATGGCTGGCCGAAAAGAAATTCTCCGAAGCGAGAGCGGCCGTCCAGCAGGTGTTGGACGTCCACGGCTGGGCTGGAACGGCCGATCCGGCCCGCGCCCTGCTGGCCGAAATCGACACGGCGGCGCGGGCGGCCGGGGCGACCGCGCCACCGCCGGCGACGGAGGCGGCAGAGAAAGTCGCCAAACCGGAGCCGGCAGTGCTGCCGCCGGAGGTCGATCGCCCGGCGAGCGCCGCGGAACTCCGCTATGACGAGGCCCTGAAGCCGGTCGAAGCGTTGGCGGCCAGTTGGGATTTCCGGCAGGCGGCCGCCACGCTCGACGACCTGACCTTCGACGAACCGGCGCTCCAGAAACGGGCGGCCCAGCGCCGTGACGAGCTGCAGCGACTGGCCCGCTTGAAAGAGAAGATCATCGCCAAGCTGACCGCGGCGGACCCGCCCTTGGACAAGATGGCCCTCTTGCTCCGCGGGGCCAATGGTCAGGTGACCGCCGCCAATGACGCCGGCATCGAGGCTACGCTGCCCGGCGGCAAGACGGAGACGCATCCCTGGTCCCGGTTGAATGACAAGACTTGCGGCAAGCTGTTGCAGCAGGCGGTCAGCCGGGACAGCGGCGAGGACTGGCTGGCGGCGGGCCTGTTGATGCTGGTCTGCAAAGACGTGACGACGGCAGAGAAGTGCTTTGACAACGCCGCCGCGGCGGGCATTTCCGTCGCGCCCTACCTGGAACCGCTGGCTGCGTCGGCGTTCGTCCAGGCACGAGGCATGATCGAAAGCGGCAAATTCGACGAAGCCAAGTCGCTGCTGGCACAGATCGAAGCCAAGTATGGCCGGACGGATTGGATGGCGGCGAATCAGGGGAGATACGCGGCGCTGCAGAAGCTCGCCAAGAGCCGGATCGCGGAGGCCGGGGCGGAAAAACTGTTCGCCGAGGCCGTCAAGCAGTTCAAGCTTGGCGACCTGTTCGCGCTCAAACCGTTGGTCGACAAGCTCCGCAGCGAGCACGCGGGCAGCGTGGCCGTCACCGACACGCAACGTCGCCCTTCCTTCGCCGAGTTGGCGCAGGCCGTGGCCGACTTGGGCCAGCGACTGGTCGTCAGCACGGACGGCAAGGGCGATTACCGGAGCATTCAAGAGGCGATCACTGCGGCGCCGCCGAAAAGCATCATCGAGATCCGCGCCAACGGACCGTTCTATGAAAAAGTGTCGATCCCGGCCAACCGCCCCGGCCTGGTGCTCCGCGGCGGCGAGGGATTCTGGCCTCAGATCCGTTCCGGCGCAACGGCGGGGACGATCAGTGAACTGGTGACCGTCGCCGCCCCCGGCGTCACGCTGGAGCATCTGGCTCTGGTCCACGCTGAACCGGCGGGGAACGTCCTGCAGGCCCTGGTGCCGTGTCGTGTGCGTCAAGTCATTCTCGCCGGGCGGAGCACGCGTCCGGAGTTCCACGCGGGAGTCGAAATGGACACGGTGTTTTGCGCCACCGAGTACCCCTTGATCGCCAGAAACGGTCCCTCCGCCATCCGCAATTCAATCGTCCTGCACGGCTTGGATCTGAGCGGCACGGCCGCCATGGAAATCGACAATGTGCTCGTCGCCGGCGCGGGGGCGGAGGTCCGTTGCCCCGGCCAATTCTCGAAGTGCATCGTGATGGGGCCGGTCACGTTGTACAGCGAGGGTGCGAGCATGTCCGACTCGATCATTTGCGGCGATTTGAAGGCCACACAGGCGGGCTGCAAGATCCAGCATTGCGACATCTCGGGCAAATGCGTGGATTTTGCCAAACCGGGCCCCAGCTGTTTCAGCGCTGATCCCCAGTTCGCCGACCGCAAGAATCTCGATTACCGGCTGCTGCCGACGAGTCCCTGCCTGCGGAAGGCCGCGGACGGCGGGGACCTGGGCGTTCGCTGGACGCCGGAAATGGCGGCCCTGATCCGCCAAGCGGTCTTGCTCCGACAGGAAGGGATGCTGCAATTCTAATCCCAGGCATCGTCTGCTCGACATTTCCCACAAATCAAATATGATAGGGGGCCTCCCTGGAGTGCCTAGTATGCCGTTCTCGTTCCAAGACTGCATACAGCAGTTGACATCCCTCGAACTCGTTTCCGAGGACGAGATCCAGGCCGCGCTGGCGAATCTGCCGGACGAGCCGGAAGCTCGCAGCGCCGAGCAACTGCTTCGGGAGCTTGTCAAGCAGAGCAAGCTGACGGCGCACCAGGCCCGCGTGGTGCTCGAAGGCCGGGCGAAGAGCCTGATGCTGGGAAGCTACGTCGTTCTGGACGAACTGGGCAAGGGCGGCATGGGCGAGGTGTTCAAGGCCCAGCACCGCTTGATGGATCGGGTCGTGGCGCTGAAGGTGGTTTCCGGGGGCCTCGTCCAATCGCCGGACGCGCTGCAACGATTTCACCGCGAAGTCCGGGCGGCGGCCAAGCTGACGCACCCCAACGTGGTGGCCGCCTACGATGCGGCGGACGTGGAAGGCGGCCATTTTCTGGTCATGGAGTATGTCGATGGCCACGACCTTTCGTCGCTGGTCAAAAAGCAGGGCCCCCTGCCGTTGGGCCAGGCGGTGGACTGCATTTTGCAGGCGGCCCGCGGCCTTGAGTACGCCCATCAGCAGGGCGTGGTGCATCGCGACATCAAGCCGTCGAATCTGCTGCTGGACCGCAACGGCACGGTCAAGATCCTGGACATGGGCTTGGCGCGGATCTCGACCGATGCGGCACCGGGACAAGTTGTGGCTCACCAGGCCGAACTCACGTCTTCGGGCGTGATCCTGGGAACGATCGACTATATGGCCCCGGAGCAGGCCCAGAACACCCGCCTTGCCGATCAGCGTGCGGACATTTACAGCTTGGGCATTACGTTTTACTACCTGCTCACCGGCCGTCCTGCGTACGGCGGTGACAGCCTGATCTCCAAGCTGTTGGCGCATCAGACGCACCCGATTCCCGTGCTGCAGGAAGTCATCCCCGAGACGCCGGCGGCGCTGGACGACATCTTCCGCAAGATGGTGGCCAAGCAGCCGCAGGATCGCTACCAGACCATGACCGAAGTCGTGGCCGCCTTGGAAACGTTTCAGGCTCCCGCCGCTCCGGCCACTCGCTTGCCGCCACCCGAATCGCAGGACGCCCAATTGAGCGACTTTCTGCGGAGCCTGAATGCGCCACCTTCCGTCAAGTCGAAGTCACCGTCCGCTTCCAAGATCGCCAAGCCCGCCGCGGCGACGGCTGCCCCGGTCGCCGCGGAGGCCCCGGACGAGGACAAGACGATCGCCCTGGATTCGGGCACGCACAGGACCACGCCCGATGCGGCGCGTCCCACGCCGCCACACGAGCAGCGCCGCAAGCCGAAACATGCGCCCCATCGGGCCGGCCTGCCAGCCGGCAAACGGCGGCTCCTGATCGCCTCCGTGGTGGCGACCGTGCTGGTGGTGCTGCTGCTGGCGGCCGCAACCGTGGTCGTGCTCCGGCGCGGAGGCGACCAGACGGCGGAATCGAGTGGCGGCAAGTCCGCGGTGGACAAGCCGAAGCCCGACGCCGACGACAAACTGCCGAGGTTTTCCGGACAGACTCCGAAGCCGCGGGTCGGCAAGCCATCGAAGGACAAGTCCTGGTTGCCGCCCTGGAAACTGCCGGAGGGCGCCCCGCCCCCCGCTGTCGCTCCCTTCGACGCAGCCAAGGCTAAGGAACACCAGGAGGCCTGGGCCAAGTTCCTGAAGCTGCCCGTCGAAAAGGACAACTCGCTGGGCATGAAACTGGTCCTGCTGCCGCCCGGCGATTTTGATATGGGCACCCGCTTCGAGGATCTCGACGTGGTCCGAGCGGAGGTCCAGCGCAGCCACCCGCAGTCGCTGGGGCTGCTGGACGGCTATCTGGCCAAGCTCTCTCCGCAGCACCCCGTGCGGATCAACCAGCCGCTGACCATGTCGGCTTGCGAAGTCACCATCGGCCAGTTCCAACAGTTCGTCGACGCGACCGGATACCGCACGACCGCGCTGGCCACGGACATCGGTTGCACCCTCGTGCAGTACCTCCCCGACAGTGTGACGATCACCAAGCAGCACGTGCCGTGGCACGCGCCGCGCAGCGGCAAGGCGGATCCGAACGAGCCGGTGACGCTCGTCACTCCCGCCGACGCGCTGGCCTTCTGCGACTGGTTGTCCGCGAAAGAAAACGCCACCTACCGCCTGCCGACCGAGGAGGAGTGGGAGTACGCGTATCGGGCGGGGACTTTTCTCCGTTTCGGGTTCGTCGAACGGCTCGAGGACGCCGCGAAATTCGCGTGGACGGACGAAGGGCCGGAGGCTCCGCTCGAAAAGCGGCGCGCCTTTCCCCACCCCGTGGGCCAGAAGCAACCCAATCCCTTCGGCTTTTTCGATCTGGCGGGCAACGTCGGCGAACTGTGCGTCCCGAGCACCGGCGAGTCCATCTGCGGTCGCGGAGGCGTCTTCAAAAATCCGGCGATCCTGGATATCTACTCCCGCCGCGATGCCGCCGGCGTCGCCTCGCCCTCGCCCTACCAGGGCTTTCGCGTGGTGCGCGAGATGCCGGAGAAGTTGGAGGAGGTTCCGTCGGATCCGGACAAGGCCGAACAGTGGGCGATGAACTGGCTGACCGAGCACGGTGTGCTGGTCACCCAGAGGGCCGCCGACGCGAGTTCATCCGACTCGTCGAAAGACAAACCCGCACAGCGGGTCGATTCCGTGAGCGTCGGGGCGGCGGCCCTGTTACGTCCGGCCGAATACGCGTACCTGAAGCACCTGCGCGGAGTGCGTTCGCTGCTCGTGTCCGGGTCCAGCTTCAACGACCGCGCCGCGGCACAGCTGGCCAGCCTGCAGACGATCGAGGACCTGCGACTGGAGGGAGTCGCCCTGTCGCCGGTCGGCTGGCGCTACCTCGGCCAACTCCCCAACGTCCGCACGCTGACCCTGACGCCGCCGGTCTTCAACGACGAGATCCTGGCCGCCTTCGCCGGCTGGCCGAACCTGGAAGCCCTGGACCTGACCCAGCAGCGGATCACCGACGAGGGCCTGCGGCACCTGGCCGGCCTGCAGCACCTCCGCCGCTTGGTGCTGGACCGGACCGCCGTGACCGACGGGGGGCTGGAACATCTTCGCGAATTGAAGGAACTGATCGAGCTGGGATTGGCCGAGACCTCCGTGACGGATGCCGGGCTGGCCAACCTGGCAGGCCTGGAAGCCTTGGAATCGCTCGATCTGGCCGGCACGTCCGTCAGCGGCCAGGGGCTGGCGGCGCTCAAGAGCCTGCCGCGGCTGGCGAGGCTGAACGTGGCCGGTGCCCAGGTCACCGACGAGGGCTGTGCGGGCATCGGGCAGCTCATCCGCTTGCAGGCCCTGTATCTGTCCGACACGGATGTCGCCGACGCCGGCTTGGCCCACCTGCGCGGCTTGCGCGATCTGAACGAACTGACGCTGATGCGGACGCAATTCACTGACGCCGGACTTGCCTCCCTCAATGACCTGCGGCACCTGCGGACCCTGACGATGACGCACACCCAGGTCAGCGGCGTCGGCCTGGCTCATCTCCGCGACCTGCTCAGCCTGGAATCGCTGGAATTGATGTGGGCGAAGGTCGGGGACGAGGCGCTGCCGACGCTCGCGGGGTTCCGGCGTTTGACCAACTTGGGCCTGCACGGCAATCGACTCCGCGGCGCGGGCCTGGAACAGCTGGCCAAGCTGGACGCGCTCCAGAACCTGCGGCTGACGATGACCGACGTGCCGGCCGAGAAGGTGGAGGAGCTGCGCCGGCGGCTGCCGAAATGCAAGATCGAACACGATCAGACGCCCAACCGGGAGTTGAACGCCGCGCACGTCGCGACCTGGGACGGAAACCTGGCCTTCGCGACCCTGCAGCGGGAAGGGGCCCTGCCTGAGACCGTCACGGGACGGGAGTGGTTGAGAGGCTACCCAAAGGAACCGGTACACGTGGTGGAATTAAGCGGCGAGGGTTCCATATACAGCAATTCGTTGTTGAACGAGGTCGAGTTCCTTTCGGAGCTGCGCTACTTGAACCTGCGAAATGCCCGCTTGACGAACAACGCCCTGGGTCAGATTCGCGGGTTGAACAAGCTGCAGATGCTGATCCTCGATCAGAATCGGATTGACGACGAGGGTCTGAAGCAGCTGGAAGGACTGGAGAACCTGGACGTATTGAGCCTGCGGGGGACGCGCGTCACCGCCAGCGGCGTGCAAGCGTTGTTGGACAAGCTGCCGCGTTGTCGCGTTGAGGCGGACTTCCCGGCTCCCCGTCGCGGCGGACCGCTGACCGCCGAGGCTTACGTCGGCCGTCCGGCGTCCCTTGCCGGGCTCCGCAGCTGGACCTTGGCCTGGGACGGCTTCCGCCAGCAGCCGACTTGTGCGGCCTGCAATCCTCAGGAAGACCTGCTGGCCGCCGCAGGAGACGGGGTGGGGGCCAGCGACCGGGGCTGGTGCGGTCCTGTCATCCGCGTGTGGGCGATGAACGACGAGCCGCGTGCCGGGTTTGTCGGCGAGGCGGGAAACCGCCAGAAGGTTCTGTTCGGGCATGACCGCCGGATTCAGGCCCTGGCTTGGTCTCCCAACGGCCGCTATCTGGCCTCCACCGGCGATGACAAAACGGTACGCTTCTGGAACGTGCTCGAAGGCCGCTGCTTGCGGGCCTTCGTCCTGCCCACTCCGGGCAACGCGCTGGCCTGGTCCCCCAGCGGCGATCGACTGGTGATCGCCTGCGACAGTTCGTTGGAGTTGCTCGCGATCTCCCAGGGAACATTTCGCCACATCGCCGTCGAAGGCGTCCGCGGGGTCGATTGGGATCACGACGGGACACGGTTTTTGGCGGTGGTGGGGAACAAGATCCAGGTCTACGACGCCGCCACGCTCAAGGCGGACCGGGCCATCACGACCGGCGAACTGCCGTTGGGCACTGCCGCCTGGTCGCCGGACGGCAAGCAGATTGCCGCGGCGTATGACGGCCGCTTGGTGCGCATTTGGGACGTCGAGAGCTGCGAACTGGCGCGGCAGATCGAGGGGAAGGCGGGCGAAATCGCGGCCGTTGCCTGGTCGCCTCAGGGCGACCGCCTGGCCACCGCCGGCAGCGTGCTGTCGGTGTGGAAGGCCGCGGGAGGGGAGCGCATGTCTGTCGCCGGCCTGACCTCCGGCGCGGTGCAACCGCCCAGCTGGACGCGCACCGGAACGCAACTCGCCGTCTGCTCGCCCGCGTCGGTCGACCTGTACGATGCGGCCAAAGGCACCCTGCAGCGCAGCTACGGCAAATTGGCCCCCTTGGGCAGAGCGACGGCGGCCCTTTCGCCGGACGGTCGGCGACTGCTGACGGTCCAAGGCCAGACGGGCGTCGTGCGCGATCCGGACAGCGGCCAAGAGGTGGCTCGCTGGAACGACTTCGTCATCGAGAAGGGAAGCTTGGCATGGTCGCCCGCCGGCGACTGGATCGCGGTCCTGGGACCAGCTCAGCCCGGCAACCTGACCCTGGTCGATACCGATTCGGGAAAAACCAAGCAGCCGCCGAACACCCAGTCGATCACCGCCCGCTGTTTTGCCTGGAACATCGACGGCAGCCTGTTCGCAATCGGCGACGATCAGCTGGCGCGGGTTTGCGACACGGCCACGGGCGAAGTCCGCCAGGAGTTCCGGCACGACGTGGTGGTCCGGCACATCGCCTGGTCGCCCGACGCCAAGTGGTTGGCGACCGTGGGCGGCGATCAGCAGATCCGGCTGTGGAACCTGTCCAGCGGTCAACTGGAACGGACCGTCGCTCCGCTCGCCGCTCCCTTTTCGGCTTGCCTAGCCTGGACCCCGGATAGCACCGAGTTGACCGCGGCCCTGGACACCGGCGAGGTCTACCGAATTAACGTGGCGGCCGGAACCGTCACCGCGTTGGCGTTCCGCCTGCGCGGCACGGGCGTTCCGGACACGCTGAAGATCGCCACCCTGGCGTGGAGTCCTACGGGCGAGTGCTTGCTCGCGTCGGGGTACTCAGAAGCTGCCTTGTGGTGGCCCAAGAGCGGCGAGTTGCGGCGATTGGATCGGCTGGGCGACCAGACGGTCTGGCTGCCGGACGGCAAGCGATTGTTCCGCGGCACCTGGGAAGCGTACCTCAAGACCGGCCACGAAGCGGCCACCGGCCATCGCTTGGGCACCCTGCTGCCGCAGATCGGCGACGACCAGTGGCTGCTGGTCGGCCCCGACGGACATTACCAAGGCTCGGACAAAATCGAGGACAGCCTGGTGTACGCCGTGTTGACCGAGTCGGGCCAACAAGCAAGCTACACGCCCGCCGAGTTCGCCGCCAAATTCTCCTGGAAAAACGATCCGGCCCAAGCCCGGTTGCTGAAGATCGGACCGTAGCACGCTCATGGATGCAGCAATCACCCATGAGCGCGATCCACACACGTTACTCTTCTGATTTCGAGTTCGACGGCGCCTCTTTCTGGCGACTCGCAGCTTCAGGATTGGGGGTGGAGTTGGCGTCTTTGTCGGTGACGAAGGGCTGCTTTACGTGCGCGCCCGCAAGTGGACCGAGGTTGACCTCGACCTGGAGGGGCTGGGGATCAGTGACTTGGGCTGCGGGCGGATAGGGAGGCAGATCCCAGTCAAGCTGCATTGCGGCGAGTCCGTCGCGGACCCTGCGCAGGTCCCACACCCGGAGGCCCTCGGTGCCGCAAGCCACTGCCAGTTGCGTGCCATCGGGACTGAAGCAGAGCCCTTGCACGCGAGCGGGCCTGGGGGTGGCTTCCAGATCCGCCAGGACGCGTTTCGTACTGGTTTCGACCAACCGGACGAGATCGCGGGAGACCTTGACGGCCAAGACCTTGCCGTCGGGGGTAAAGGCCATCCGGCCGCCCAGATCGGCGATTCCTTGAATCACCGAATGCGGCTTCCAGGAATCAGTCCTCCAGAACTTGTATTCCGTAGCGGCGGTTACGAGCCACTGGCCGTCCGGGCTGAAAGCGACCGTCGCCGTCCCCTCGGCCGGCAAGTTGCGCAACAGCTTTCCGGTCTGACCGTCCCAGACTTCGACACCGTTTCCTTGGTAGTTGCCCCTGGCAACCCATTTCCCATCCGGACTGGTCGCGATGTACGCGCGCCTGGAGCCGCGACCCAGGATGGTCGTCTTGCCGAGTGCGGGATGGAGCACCACGGCGTGCCCACCGACCCGATCGTCGAAAACGAAGATGCTCCCGTCCGGGCTCATGTCCATGGAGTACGGGACACTACCGGCCGGCATCCCCAGAGGGACCGGTGGTCCAATCGCAAGCTGATTCGAGGCTTGCTGCCCGCGGCGCTGGATGGGCCATTTGTACAGCCCGCGGGTGCTACCCGTGACGAGGCTTCCATCCGTCGGGTGAAACCTCACGGCAAGCGTGCTCCCCGTGGGAAGCTGCGCCACTTCCCTGAACGTGGTCAAGTCCCACAGTCGTACACCGCCTTGGCCGTCGTCCCCTGAAGCCATCAGACGCCCGTCCGAGCTGATCGCCACGGCATGCACGGACTGCTGCGATGCTCCGCTGGCGCACGGGGTCTGGCACATGGCCCTGCTGGCCACTTCCCACAGGCCGATTTGGTGGCCATTTGCGAAGGCCAGGTACCGCCCATCCGGATCGAAACGGAGAAAGGTGCCCTCGACGGTGAGCAACTGGCTGCCATCGGCCAGACACCAGATTCGCGATGTACCGTCCCAGGCGTGCGACACCAGGAGGTTCTGCTTGGGATGAAAGGCCACATGATGCACTACCGCCTTGTGACCCTCCGAGACGCGCAGCAACTTGCCCGAGTCCGCTTCCCAGAGATAGACGCGGAAGTCGAAGCCGCCGGCGGCCAGCAACTTGCCATCCGCCCGCCAGGCGATCCCCATCAGCTCCGTCGGGTGAGAAAGGGTCTGCAGGACGCTGCCTTTCTCCAAGTCCCAGACCTGTACCGTTTGGCCCTCTGTGCTGGAAACGCCCAGTCTTCGACCGTCGGGGGCGAAGCAGATGTGAGACGTAACCGAGGTGGGAGCAAGTCGCGTGCATTCCTTCCCTGCGGCCACGTCGTAAACACGGATCGACCCGTCGGGCATGTCCACCGCCAACTGTCGGCTGTCTGGACTAAAGTCGAGGCTCCTGGATCCCCGCCCGATGGCAACGTTGAGGACGGCTTTGCGGGTCGCCAGTTCCCAGAGGCCCAGGCGGCTCGACTCGTCAGTCACATGACTAATGACGGCCAGGAATCGCCCGTCGGGACTGAATCGCACGACATGAGACGTAGCCGGACAGGACAAACGTGTGATTTCCTGGTCATCGGTGACTCGCCGGATGCGGATGTTGCCCTCCGTGTCGGGTCGGGCGTAGGAGCGCAAATCAGGAGAAAAATCAATGCCGGCCTCTGGTTGCAGTAGGCTTTCCCACTGCTTGAAAACGCGCAGGTCGGTCAGGGCCGTGCAGGCGATGGCCTGATTGCGGATTTCCATCCGTTCCTCGTTGCCCACCCCGAGACGCGGGACCAATTCGGCGGCCTTTGCCAGGGCGTCCAGGCTGTCCAGACGTTGTCCTGCACGACCGCTCCAGCGACTGGCCTTGGCTTGCGCCAAATAGGCGCCAAACAAGTGCCGAGTGGCTTCCCGCTCCGCACGGACTGCTCGATCGCGGGCCTGACGTGCCGATTCCCTTTCGCGGGTTGCCTCTTGCCGCGCGTGCCGCTCCTCCTCAAAGCTATGACGAGCGGTACGTTCCGCGCGAGTGGCCCGCACTGCCTGCGAGGATGTCCCCACCAGTCCAAGAATCAACGCCAGGGCGATCAGCAGAATGGCCGCAATGGTCGCTTTGTTGCGCTGAGCGAATTTCTTGAAGCGATAGGCGGCCGAGGGGGGGCACGCCAGCACCGGCTCGTCGCTCAGATATCGCTCGATGTCGGCCGCAAAACCATTGGCCGTCTCGTAGCGCCGCGCGCGGTCTTTCTCCAGCGCCTTCATCACGATCCAGTCCAACTCGCCGCGGACCAGCGTGCTCAGCGCCTTTGGCTCGGTCTGCCGGTTGGCGGCGATCGACGGCAGCGACTGGCTGCTACTGAGCCGGTGGCTGGGCTGCGGCGGCTGCTCCTCCCGGATGATCCGCAGCATCTCGTCGAATGCAGCCGAGCGGAGCCGCTGGCGATCCAGGGGCGTCTCGCCCGTGAGCAGCTCGTACAGCAGCACCCCCAGCGAGTAAATGTCGCTGCGGGTGTCGATGTCCAACTGGTTGAGTTTTGCCTGCTCCGGGCTCATGTAGTCGATCGTGCCGACCATTTGGCCAAGCTGCGTGAATATCGTCCGCTCGGTGAGTTGCTGTTGGGTCGCTTTGGCCACGCCAAAGTCGATGATCTTGGGCACGGGC
>Ga0116156_10003358_pt1 | contig 14009 bp, 18 predicted proteins | sample AD_UKC045_MetaG_FD_89891 | JGI IMG/M metagenome (GOLD analysis project Ga0116156, IMG submission 89891) | Active sludge microbial communities of municipal wastewater-treating anaerobic digesters from USA - AD_UKC045_MetaG | ecosystem: Engineered > Bioreactor > Anaerobic > Digestate | place: USA... | reverse complement strand
GGGATCGTCTCTCACGAGGGGGGATGCGCCGTCTGCCGGATCTGCGGCTACAGCGAGTGCGCCTGAGACGTGGCCGTAAAGAATTTGTCAAGGCGATTTTCTGCTCGAATTAATGGGAAATATTTCTTTTGTAAAAACGGCTTTCCGGCGACGGTTGGCCGTCATGATCTTTGCCGTCCCGTAAAGAAGTCAGTTTTTGAAATCCAGCTTAGATGACCTTATTAAAAATTCAAACTTGAGGCCTCCGTAAAAAACCCGCATGCCCCGCGGAGCGCCACGAAGCATGAAAATGACGTTTTCATAGTAAAGTCACGAAGGGCCCTCCCCTTCAAAAGGAGGGACGGGATGGTGATGGGTTTAATCCCCTTCCATGCCATCAGCAATCTTTGACCCATCCCCCTCCTAAACCTCTCCCTTTTGGAGAGAAATAACAAGACTTGCTTGTTATGAGGCTGTCATCTTTTATAATTTTTCCCCTGTCTTTCAGCAGGTGATGCCGGCCATTCGGAAGGCCCGGGAGGTCAACTCCGGCGGGATCAACTCCTGCCGCATCTGTTCCGTAAGTTCCGCCACTCCCAGATACTGAGCTGAGGAGGCGATGACCGGTTCGCATCGTCCGGCATCGTCCAGAGACACGGCGCCGCCCGAGGTCCAGAAGAAAAGCCGGGCGCCGGCTCTGCCCCGGACCCTTTCGTTACGGCCGATGAAGACCAGCCGTTCCCCCGGTCGGATGTCCCGGTAGAAGGTGTAGCCGATCCGCACCGTTACCGCCCCGCTGGCCGCACTCAAGAAACCCGCCCAGCCCATGGTTTCATCCAAAAGTGCCAGCGCTGGCAGGGCTGAGAGGCGGCCGCCGCTCTGGAACCGATAGAATGTGTTTCCATCCGCGACATCGAAACCCGCCGCGGCATAGGCCAGACGGGGCGTGCCGCCGTCGCCGCCTCCGAGGAGGAACCGTCTCTCCAGGCCGGGGTGGCTACGGGCGACACCGCAGACGAAGCAGTTCCGGTAGTAGGGCAGTGGTATCCCCCAATCCGCCGGATTTGATGTCCTGGCGGGGAGATAAGACCGGAAGGTATCACGCCGCTGTGGGTCGTCTATGCCGTAGCCGATGACGGCGGAAAGGTATGGGGCGTTATTCCCCGGCGCAAAGATGGTTCCCTGGATCCCTTCCGGCGCGGTCCGTACCCTGGCCTCCACATTGTCCCCGATACGGACCCCGGCGCCGCCCAGGCGAAAATCCGCCGTCAGGGGATAGGTGGGGCCTTTGTCTTTCTCCGCGTATTCTTCCCGGAGCAGAGCGGCAAGCTCCATGACGAACCCCATGGCGATGCCACCGTGGGGAATTCCTCGCCAGCCTTCCATACGTTCCTCCATGATCATGGCGGTGTGCAAACCGCCGTGATCCCGAACGATCCCGGCGTTGGCGAACAGAAATTCCCTTGTAAAATTATCCCGGTTCTTTTCGATGGGGGCGGAATGCTCCCGGCTTGACGTTGAATACATAACTACCCCTGACTATTCATGATTAGGTGAGGGCTTTGCGTAACCGCGGAAAAATGGTTCGCAAGCCGCGAATCGAATGTTTTTCGCCGTTTCGTGATTGAACTTAACGCCTCGTAATGAATAAGAATTATACGTTACCCATAGAGAAGCGAAAAAGATTTCTGGGCCGCGACGAAGTCATTTTTCAAAGGTTTATAGGCGTCGGACTCCGGAAGCGGGATGACGAAAGTCCGTCCGCCGTCATTTCCCTCGCCCCTTTCGACCAGGCCGGCCCCCGGAGGTCATCATCCCCGATGGGGGACTGTGGTTTCGCATCGTCGGCAGCGCTGATCATTAATACTTTCCATACCTGATGTCAATCCCGCCCCTTCGCATTATGTTAATATAAATATAATTAGCAATTATCTTGACTTAGCACGGCCAATTATTGTATCGGCATTCTGTCATAACTGACATAAATAGATTTTTTTAACCCAACGAGGAGGCCCGTGATGAAGGATGCAATCTTTTCCCTGAACGGGAAAGAAACCGTTTACCAGCCCGGTCAGATGGTGCTGGAAGCGGCAAGGGCGGCCGGGGTGGACATTCCCACCCTCTGTTACCTCAAGGATACGACCCCCACCGGCGCCTGCCGGATCTGCCTGGTGGAGATCGCCGGCGCCCGGACTTTGATGGCCGCCTGTTCCACCCCGGTGGCGGCGGGCATGGAGGTCTTTACGGAAACGGACCGGGTCCACAATACCCGGAAACTAAACGTGGAATTGCTTTTGTCCAGCGGCCGCCATGATTGTCTGGTCTGCGAGAAAAACGGCGATTGCCGCCTTCAGGATCTGGCGTATTATTACGGAATCAAGGAGATGCGCTTTCCACAGGATCAGGATTTCTACCCCACCGAAGAGGAAAACCCCTTCATCGTCCGTGACTTCACCCGCTGCATCCGCTGCGGGCGTTGCATTCAGGCCTGCAACGAGCTGGTGGTCAACCGGGCCATCAGCTATGGCTATCGCGGTAAAAGGAGCAAGGTCGTCACGGGCGGCGACGGCCCGTATCTGGGCAGCGAGTGCGTCTTCTGCGGCCAGTGCGTGGAGGTCTGCCCCGTCGGGGCCCTTACGGAAAAGAAGGCCCGGGGCAAGGCGCGGTCCTGGGAGACGAAGAAGATCCGCACCACCTGCCCCTATTGCGGGGTGGGCTGCCAGCAGTGGCTCCATGTGAAGGACGGCCGGATCACCAAGGTTACGGCGGTGGAGGATGGGGAGCCGAATATGGGGCGGCTGTGCGTCAAGGGACGTTTCGGATATGACTTCATCTATGCGGAGGACCGCCTCAAGACGCCCCTCATCCGGGAAAACGGGAACTTCCGGGAGGCGTCCTGGGACGAGGCCCTGGATCTCGTGGCGGAAAAATTCAAGGAGATCATCGCCAAGGACGGGCCCGACGCCATTGCCGGCGTCAGTTGCGCCCGGAGCATCAACGAAGACTCCTATCAGATGCAGAAACTGTTTCGCGCGGTGATCGGTACGAACAACATCGATCACTGCGCCCGTACCTGACACGCCCCGACAGTCGCCGGTCTGGCGACCTCTTTCGGTTCCGGGGCGATGACGAATTCCTTCCGCGATTTCGCCAAGGCCAAGATGATCCTGGTCATCGGTTCCAACATGACGGAGGCCCATCCGGTGGCGGCGTCGCTGCTGAAGATGGCGGTGATCGGCGGCGCCGAGCTGATCGTGGTGGATCCCCGGCGAACGCCTCTCGTGGACCTGGCCAGCCTGCATGTGCAGATTAAGGTCGGCTCCGACGTGGCCTTCCTTAACGGGGTGATGAACGTCCTTGTCACCGAGGATCTCTATGACAAGAACTATGTCGAATCCTGCACCATGGGTTTCGAGGAACTGAAGCAGAAGGTGCTGGAGTATCCGCCGGAGCGGGCCGCGGCGATCAGCGGGGTCGGCGCCGACGTGATCCGGAACGTGGCGCGCCGTCTCGCGGCCAACCGTCCCGCCATGCTCATGTACACCCTGGGGATCACCGAGCATATCTGTGGCGTCAACAACGTCATGTCCTGCGCGAACCTCCAGATGCTCCTGGGCAACGTCGGCTTCGAGTGCGGGGGCGTCAACCCCCTGCGGGGGCAGAACAACGTCCAGGGGGCCTGTGACATGGGGGCCCTGCCCAATGTCTTCCCGGGCTATCAGCGGGTGGACAACCCCCAGGCAAGGGAAAAATTCGCTGCTGCCTGGAAGGTGGAAAAACTTCCGGAAAAACCAGGACTGATGATTCCCCAGATGATCGACGGCCTCCTGGACGGCAAGGTGAAGGCCTTCTACATATTTGGGGAAAATCTCGCCAACACGGAGCCAGACATCCGGCACGTGGAACACTGCCTTGCCACCGCGGAGTTCCTGGTATGCCAGGACATCTTCCCCACGGAGACGACCCGGTTTGCCCACGTGGTGCTGCCGGCGGCGGCGTGGAGCGAGAACGACGGGACGTTCACCAGCAGCGAGCGCCGGGTCAACCGGGTACGCACCGCCAGCGCTCCCCCCGGGGAGGCCAAACCCAACTGGTGGATCTTCAAGGAAATCGCCCGGCGGATGGGGCATGTCTGGGAATCCGACAGCGCTCAGGATGTCTGGGACAATGAGGTTTCTCAACTGGCGCCCTCCATGGCGGGGATCAAGTATTTCCGCCTGGAAGGCAACGGCCTCCAGTGGCCGGCCCCGAGCCTGGAATCCGAGGGGACGTCTTATCTCCATAAGGACGGCTGTTTTACCTGCGGCCTGGGGGTATTCAAGGCGATCGACTGGATACCGCCGGCGGAGGTGCCCGACGGGGAATATCCCCTGGTGCTGAGTACGGGCCGCCGCCTCTACCACTACCATACCCGGACGCAAACCGGACGTTCCGACGGGCTCAATGTACTGCTCAGCGAGGAAACCGCCGATATCTCCGAGGCGGATGCGGATAAATACGGGATTGCGGACGGAGAAATGATTGCGGTGAAGTCCCGGCGCGGCCGGGTGGCCGTGAAGGCGAGGATCACCCCCCAGGTGCCGCCGGGGATGATCTGGATGGCCTTCCATTTCCGGGAGGGATGCGCCAACTGGCTCACGAATCCCGTTTACGATCCCATTACCCTGACGGCGGAATACAAGGCCTGCGCCGTGGCGGTGGAAAAGATCGCCTGACGGGAGAAGGCCGGGGAAGTATCGGGGGAAGTGAAGCGCTGCTCAGTCGGGCTTCACTTCCCCTTTTTTTTCCTGATCTGGGCTCTGTTCTCCGTCGAGAAGGGCGGTTAGTTCCCGGCTGGTCTTTTTAAGATAGGAATCGGCGTCTTTTTCCAGGCGCCGGAATTTTTCCAGGAGCGTCATGGCCGCGGGGGTTAGGGTCATCCCTTTTTTTGCCGCGTCGCTTTCGATGAGCTTGATGCCCAGACGATCCTCCGATGCCCGGAGGCGGCCCCATGCGGCCCGGTAGGACATGTTGAGCTTTTTTGCCGCGGCGTTGAGGCTGTGACATTCGGCGACGGCCTGGAGGAGTTCCTCGCGGCCGTGCCCGAAGATCACCTTGCCGTCCTTTTCGAGCCAGATCTTGTATTTGATCTCCATCCGCGTTTACCTCCATCACCTTACGGAGAGTATGTAATGAAAGGACCTTGAATAGTCAAGGTATTTGACCAGGCGGGCTCAGCTTACATAGGGAGATTTCCCCTGGCAGGCCAGGCATGAGTCGCCGTCGCGGAGGGGATAGGCCTCGCCGCATTGCGGGCACACGGCGGTGGAACCCATGCGCCTCTTGACGGTTATTTCCGGTTTTACCCGGACTTCCTGCATGCTGAGGACCGAGGCGCCGGCCTCCTTGATCTGATTCAGGAGCGCTTCCGAATCCTGTTCCCGTTTCGGTTTCAGCTTGAAGAACCAGGCATGGAATTCCGGCCAGGCCTTCAGCTTCTCCGTGTCGAGATAGACCCGGATTCCTTTACCGGACTCCTTTTCGTACAGTGTCACGGCGAAGCGCCCCAGATCGAAGACCTTCAGCCAACCGTTGCCGATGGTGCAGGGGGTGAGGAGCTGCACGGCGTCGGGGAGGCAAACCGAGGTCTCACAGACGGCATCGAAGAATTCGCCCTCCGGAAGATTTTTCAGGGCCGTCTCGACGATGAATCCGCCGATGACCAGTCCCGGGGCCATACTGCCGTGAAACGATTTAACGAGATGGACATATTCATCATATGAATAAGAACCGAATTTCATAAACTATTGTACTCCTTTCCAAATGTTGGCGCCATGAGACCTGTTTTGAAAAATGGCTTCGCCGCGGCTCAGAAATCTTTTTCGCTTCTCTATGGGTAACGTATAATTCTTATTCATTACCAGGCGTTAAGTTCAATCAAGAAAACGGCGAAAACCATTTGATTCGCCGCTTGCGAACCATTGTTCCGCGGTTATGCAAGCTCTCGCCATGATGTTCCGCTCCGGTGACCGCGCTTCCCGACGTCAGCTCCGCGGGGGATGGACGGTGATGGCAAAGGGTCAGTAGGCAAGGGACAGGCGCGGCTCCCGGACCGCCTTGCTCCGGTCGCTTCGGGCGGCATCCACCCGGGCCACGGAACGCTGCATCCATTCCCGGTCCACCCGGCCGGCCACGATGGGGATCATCTCATCGGCCAGGTACAGGGCCTCGTTGACGTCATGGGTGATATAGATCATGGGGATGCCCAACTCCTCCTTCATTTTCCGCAACTCATCCCGGAGGTCCCGGCGGGTGAATACATCGAGGGCGGAAAAAGGCTCATCCAAAAGGAGCAGCCGCGGTTCCCGGGCCAGGGCCTGGCAGATGGCGCACCGCTGGCGCTCACCGCCGGATACGGCGTTCGGTTTGCGCCGTTGCAGATGATCGATTCCGAAGCGTGCCAGCAATGTCCGGACCATCGGCTCCCGGGCGCCGGCGGCAAAGGCGGCGTTGTCATGAATGCTCAGGTGGGGGAAAAGGGGGTAATCCTGAAAGACATAGCCCAGGCGCCGTTTTTGCGGCGGGATGAAGATTCCCTTGCCGGTGTCCAGCCACACCTCGTCGCCGAACCGGATGTGTCCTTCGGCGGCCTTGTCCAGCCCGGCGATGACGCGCATCAGCGTGGTCTTGCCGGCGCCGGAGGGTCCGATGACCACCGTCAGGGCCGCCTCCGGACAGGCGATTTCCACGTCGAGGTTGAAATGGGGCAGGGGTTTGCGGATGCGGACTTGGATATTCATGACTTGCTCCTGGTCAGGCGGTGAACAACAAGGAGAAACAGGTAACAGATTGGCAGCAGTGCCATGGACATCAGGGCGGCGCTGCCGTACTGGAGGGTTTCCACGGCCTCGTAGATTGCGATGGAGGCTACCCGGGTCTGTCCAGGGACGCTGCCGCCGACCATGAGCATAACCCCGAAGGCCCCCAGGGTGTGGAGAAATACGAGGATGGCGGCGGCGGCAATGCCGTTGAGGCTGTTGGGGAGGATCACCCGGGTGAAGATGGCGGGAGGGGAGAGACCGAGGATCCGGGCGCTCTCGATGAGCCGGGGATCGATCTTTTCGAAGGCCGCCCGCATGGGCTGGAGGGCGAAGGGGATGCTGTAGATGATGGCGGCGACGACGATGCCGGCGAAGGTGAACAACAGCGGCGATCCCGTAGCCCCGGCCCACAGGCGTCCCAGAAAGCCGGCGGGACCCATGATGATGAGCAGATAGAATCCGACAACGGTGGGCGGCATGGCCAGGGGCAGATTGATGAAGGCCTCCAGGAAGGCCTTGCCCGGCAGGTGGCTGTATGCCAGCAGGCAGGCCAGGGGCGCGGTTAGGAACATCAAGACGGTAGTGGCCGTACAGGCCAGTTTTACGGAGAGGATGAGTGACGTCCAGTCCATGGCCATTATCCAGTTATTTCAATTGTTTTCATAAGTTCCGTTTTGTGTCCCCAGCCTTCGGTGGCTGGCGGATAACCTTGGCCCCCGCATCCGCCGATCATTTGTATCCGTATTTCTTCTTCACCGCTGTGGCTTCCGGAGCGGCGAGGAATTGGATGAATTTCTCCGCGGCGGGGCGCTTGGCCGTCCGCTTCAGGAGACAGGCGCTCTGCACTATCGGCGGGGCCTCAGGGATCAGGAAATGACATCCCTTCTTGCCCTCCGTCGTCAAGGCGGCGGAGAGGGCACAGAAGCCGCCGTTTACGCTGCCGGTGGCGGCATATTGGAAAGACTGGGCGATATTCTGGGCATAGACTATTTTGCCCGCGATTTTATCCGCCATACCGGCCTGCTTCAATGCCGCCATCGCCGCCGCGCCGTAGGGGGCCGTTTTCGGATTGGCGACGGCGACCTTTTGCAGTCCCGGCGCGGCCAAAACCTCCCGCCAGTCCCGAGCGCCGCACAACTCCGGCTGTTTAGCCCAGAAGACCACCTGTCCCGTGGCATAAACGAACGGCTTCTCGGCCCGGCCTTCCTTGTAAAGGAGTTCCGGGCGCTCCTGGTCGGCGGCAAGGAAGAGGTCATAAGGGGCGCCGTGGATGATCTGGGTGTAAAGCTGTCCGGTGGAGGTATAGGTCGCCTCCACCTCGATGCCGGTCTGCTGTCTGAACGACTCTACCAGTTCCTTGAAGGGGGAGATGAAATTAGCCGCCACGGCGGCATGAAGTTTTTCCTGCGCCCCGGCGGGGGTGATGAACAACAAAGAAAGGACGAGGGCTCCAAGTAATCGTTTCAATAGCTTATACCTCCTTTAACATATGTTTCGTTTGGCTTAATACAGAAATGCAACAAAAAAGTCAACCCAGGATATGTCATGGATGGCATATATCCCTTGACACCGCCGGGGCCGATTGTATAGATGGGGACGCTATCAGGAAGGGCCCTTGCGGGCGCAGGTATTTACCCCGGGTCGGATAAAAGGAGCCGAAAAGATGAGAAATGCGGAAAAAACGGAGGAAAATTTGCGGGAAATCATGGCGCGGGAAATCGCCGGAAACCCCCACGCAGGGGCAATTATCGGCGCCTTTCAGCCTCTGCTCCTGGCGAGGAGGAGATTGCTGGCGGGTGAAAAATGGCCGGCCGTGACCTTGACGGGATTCGATCCCGCCCGTTTCGGCGCCGGCATTCCGTTGCTCCGCCAGGTGCAATTTTTTTCCGCCGCCGATCCCTGGGGGGAGATAGCGGACGTGATGGCGGCTGCAATCGGGGAGGGGTTCCCGCTCCTCAACCGTGACATGGAGCATATCGCCGGGGCTGTCCGCAACGGGGATATAGATTTGCTTCCATACTTCCGGAAGCTGGTCGATGCCGGCAGGGACGAGAACCTCGTCTTTGCCTGGGCGGAGAAATTGTCGGTTTCGGCGCCGGTTCTCGAGTTCCTGCTCCGGCAGTTGTCGCGGGTCTTCCTGGAAAAGCGCCTTCCGGAAGCCGCAGCGCTGATCGGCGACAGAGAATGGCAGCACGGCTATTGCCCAGTCTGCGGTGAGTTTCCCAGTATAGCCCTCATCGAGGAGAAGATCACCCGCCGCTGGCTCCACTGCTCCGGGTGCGGACACGAGTGGATCTTCAGCCGGGTGATCTGTCCCTACTGCGAACACGAAGCCCAGCAGGGCATGGACTTCTTCTTCGTGGAAGACAGGCCCCGGGAGACAGCCTTCAGTTGCGACCAGTGCCGGCGGTATCTGGTGACCCTCAAGGGCGTCAGCGAGCTGACCGATCGTGATCTCGACGTCACGGCGATGAGCCTGGCGCACCTGGATATAGTTATGCAGGAGAAGGGCTTTTCACCGATGACGGACTCCCCGTGGCATGCCGAGAGAACCTGAGGGGGCTGCATCGCCCGTGCGCAAGGTTTTCCCCTTAAAGCTCCGGATCCGCGCCCAAGGATCGGCGGGATAGCGGGGGCGGTAGGGATTATTTGCCGGAGAGTCCCGGACTTCAGCTTCGGTAGATGATCGTCCCCACATGTTCGCCCGCCAGGGCGCGGGTGAGGTTTCCCGGCTCCAGGCCGTTGACTATCTGAAGACGGTCGATGACCTCGCTTTTCTGAAGGATCTCCAGACAGGGCCGTTCGATGATCAGGTCTTCCAGATCCCGTTCCAAAAGCTCGGCGACGGAGATTTCGGGAATGAAGGCGGCGGCGCTGTTCTTCTTCGGATCTTCCGTGTGCAAACCCCGTTCGTCCTTGACGAAGATACAGCTTTTGGCCCCGATCAGGTCGGCGAGGATCAGGGTTCCCACGTCGGTGCGGTGGACGGGGATCCGCGAGCGGGAGGTGGGGAGGGCGAAGTAATCGTAGGGCGGCATGCCGTGCATGACGGGGAGGCTGCGCTGGGCGAAATAGATGGAGAGCTTGGTCACCTCGTCGTGGCCGATCTTGATCCCCCCCCAGGGGGAGAGGAGCGTGGCTACCAGCAGGGCGTTCTGCTCGGAGATGGAGCTGCCGAACTTGGCGATGATCCCCGTGGGCATTCCCAGTTCCAGGCCGATGGAGTAGATGTGGCGGCTGCGGGTGCCGCCACCGGTGGTGATGAGCATTTTGTGCTTCTTCTTGGCGGCAGCGATCTCCTGGACAAGGGCGGGCAGGGCCTTTGCCCCCCGGTCGCAGATGGACTGACCGCCGATCTTGATGACGTTGACGTCGGGGAAGAGCCGCTGCTGGGGGGCTACATCCAGGCCGTCCAGAAATTTCCTGCCCACCAGGCTCTCCCCCATGAGCCTGCTTTTGACATGAAGCCTTTTTCCATCCCGTTCTCGATAAAGGGCCATAGATTTCCCCGTCAATGGTTTTGCAAATCGGTCTGTTCTGACTACGTATTCACCGTGTCGATGCACAGTCTCCGAAAGTTTGAGGTTATCATTCCTTGACTTCGATTTCTTCGTCCGTTTCCTTGGCGGCCTGCAGGAGCACCAGTTCGGCGCCAACGGCGCCGGCGATCTCCTCCAGTTCCTTCTTCCGCAGGTGCTCGCTGTAAAACTTCAGGTCCACATCGGCGACGGCGACGAGTTTGAAACGGGGTTTCTTTTCCTTCTCCCCGACCTTACGGCGTTCCCGATAAAAGATCTTTCCGGACATCATCACACCTCCCATCAGTTTTGATGAACTTGTAAAAAAACCTCATGCCCCGTGGAGCACCACGAAGCATGAAAATGGCATTTTCATAGTAAGTCTTGATTGAGAACGACGATGTCGTCAAGCATTCCACCATCGATAAATAAATGAACTCGCAGGAATTCTCACTTCTCCTTATACCCTTTCCTTTTTCCCCATGCTTTCCCAGCGCCGCGGCCCTGCCGGCAGGACCGGGAGGACGGCTTCATGTCCCCACAGCCGGGGCCGGAGCCATTTATTCGTCCGGATGAGGTCTCCGGGTGCGGGGAAGACGGCATCCCGCTCCAGGGAAACCACCCGGATCCCCTTTGCCGCCAACTCCTCCACCGTCACCGGATCGGTAAAGGCGCGGAGATTACCGTATTCGATAAACCGCCCGCTCCACCCCGAAGCAGTGAGACCTACGGCGGCGGCCGCGCCAATGATCCCTCCGTCGTCGCCGCCGTGTCCGGAGAGGTGGCTGACGCCGGTGGACTGCCGGGCCTCCGCCTGGGTCATGATCCGTTGCGTGCAGAGGCGCCCGAAGTTCATGAGCGCGGGCAGGGAAGGGTCGTCGGCGGGGACGAAACATAGCCCCGGGTCGCTGCCCGGGGCCGCCGATCTTTCCAGGTGGGCGATCGCCGCCGGCAGCAATGATCGCGCCGGGAAATCGCCGGGCGCTTCTATGACCACACAGGCCGAGCTGTTGTGAGAGGTGTAGGGGATGCGGGGATCCACCAGGAGCTGCTGGCGGACGACCCCCCAAACCCGGCAGCCGGCGGGAAGCCCGCTTTCCAGTCTGCGGGCCACCTTCCCGGTGCCGAATTCCGAATCCAGGACGTCGGTGTCGTCATAACCTATGTAAATGCGCATCTTTATCCCTGTCTTCACCGGAGCCGTAAAATCGGCCCCGCCCTGTCGGCTCCGGAGCGCCGGGACAACCGCTGCCCCTTCCCAATGGCCTTCCCGGCCGAAAGGATGCCGACTCCGTTTTGCCGTTTACCATACACGAGATGGCCGGACAAAGTCAAAGAATCGTTGGCTTTGCCACCTTTCCGGCCGAACCACCGGCCAACACCGCCACGCTCCCCGTCGAACCCGACCCTTGCCGACATCGCCACCCCGACAGCCCTCCACATCCTTATTATGCTATATTTACCACAAGATATTAATTTGTTTGAGGTTATATCCACTTTTCGCTTGACGCTCGGCTTAAAATGGCGTAGATATGCCGCTCTTGACATAGATCAAATTTGACATAAGATTTATTCGCTTTAATTCCAAAGAACAAGGAGGCTTCTATGGAGATTACTCGAAGGGGTTTCTTGAAGGTGTCCGGGGCGGTAGGATCGGGGATTGCCCTTTCCGGCCTGGGCATCGACTTACGCCCCGTGCATGCGTATGCGGACAAACTGAACAAGATGAACCGCGTCAAGGCATCCAAGCAGGTCTTTACGGTCTGCTGCTACTGTTCTGTCGGTTGCGGCCTGCTGTGCAGCGTGGATAAGATGACCGGCAAGATCTTCAACATCGAGGGCGACGCCGACCACCCCATCAACGAAGGGTCCCTCTGCGCCAAGGGAGCGGGCTTCTTCGATCTCACGGAGGCCAACAAGCACCGCCTGAAGAAGGTCCTCTACCGGGCCCCCATGAGCGACAAGTGGGAGGAGAAGGACTGGTCCTTCGCCATCGAGCGCATCGCCCGTCTGATCAAGGACACCCGGGATGCCGGCTTCGTGACGAAGAACGCAAAGGGCGAGCTCGTCAACCGTTGCGAAAACATAGGTCATCTGGGCAGCTCCAACGTGGATAACGAGGAGTGCTGGCTCATGAGCGTCAAGTGCCGCGCCCTGGGCCTGGTCTATATCGATCATCAGGCCCGGGTCTGACACAGCCCCTCTGTAGCGGCTCTGGGAGAGTCGTTCGGACGCGGTTCCATGACCAACCATTATTGCGATATCAAGAACAGCGATTGCATCCTCATCATGGGGAGCAACGCGGCGGAGCATCACCCCATCGCCTTCAAGTGGATCTTGCGGGCCAAGGAAAAAGGGGCCAGGGTTATCCATGTGGATCCCCGTTACACCCGCACCTCGGCGCGGTGCGATTATCACGTTCCTTATAACGATATTGCTGTTTTACAAAGCGAAATCAATAATGCAATACTGGCTTCCGCAGATTTGAACGGACATGTTTCTGTTTCGGTTGCCAATAACAAGATAGTTTTCGAGGCTGACGGGGAGTTCAGCATTCAATCGGGTGCGGACATTGGAATTAACGAGAATGAAAAATCTGTTTCCAAAGTGACAACCGGTGACAAATCCCAGCTGATAGCTATTTTTGATCAATTGATTGCCGACCTGGAAGCTGACGATACTGGGGGTATAGGCAGTGCATTGGCCAGGATTGATAATCAGTTTTACAATGTGAATGCAATAATAGCTGAAATAGGCGTCAAGATGAACAGGGTGGAGCTGACGAGCAACAGGATATTGGATGACACATTGAACTTGAGGGACCTGCTTTCGAAAAACGAAGATGCGGATATAGCTGAAGTGGTTATGAACCTTAAAATGCAGGAATATGTGTATCAGGCTTCCCTATCGGGGGGAGCGAAGATAATTCAGCCCTCACTTGTTGATTTCCTGAGGTAAAATCAATGGGTTCAGCTTTGCTGAACACCGACTTATTAAATAATGAGGTGAAAACATGGTAGTAAAAACTAAATTTTTCGGCGAGCTTGAGATAAGCGAAAAAGATATTATTATTTTTGATGAAGGGCTGCCGGGTTTTCAGGATATGCACCGCTATGCCGTGATTAATGACGAAGATAATCCATACAAGCTATTTGCGGTCCCTGGAGGAAACAAACATATGCTTTATTCTGATTCCTCCGGTTTTTGCCTATAAGGATTATGACATTGAAATAAGCGACAGTACGGTAAAGAAGCTGGGGATAGAAAAGCCTGAAGATGTAAAGCTATATGCGATTCTTACAATACCCGGCAATTTCAAGGATGCTACAGCCAATCTTAAAGCTCCGATAGTAGTGAATGTGAATAATAATAAGGCTATACAGGAGATACTTGATGATGAGAAGTACAGTATACGCCATAGAATAGTAAAGGAGTCTGATGTCTGATGCTGGTATTGACAAGGAAAAAAGATGAAGCTGTTGTTATCGGAGATGACATTGAAATAATAGTATCCGAAATATCCGAAGATAAGGTAAAAATTGCAATAAAGGCTCCAAAAAGTGTGAAGATATTCAGGAAAGAGCTGCTTGCAGCCGTTGAGGATGAAAACCTCAAGTCTGCCGATATGCCGGATCTTGATATTGACGAATTGCGTGAAGCTTTTAAAAAATAACAAAATTATTATATAAATAGTAAAAAATATTATAAAGTT
>Ga0116156_10003355_pt1 | contig 14010 bp, 6 predicted proteins | sample AD_UKC045_MetaG_FD_89891 | JGI IMG/M metagenome (GOLD analysis project Ga0116156, IMG submission 89891) | Active sludge microbial communities of municipal wastewater-treating anaerobic digesters from USA - AD_UKC045_MetaG | ecosystem: Engineered > Bioreactor > Anaerobic > Digestate | place: USA... | reverse complement strand
TACCATGCAACATTGAGTTTATGCATTCTAAATGGTACTTTTGAAAAAATAATGTAACTATTCAGCTTTCCCCTTTTTATTAAAAAATGGATAAAGCAGAATAGTTACAAAATAAAAAATTGAGGATTTTGCGCATTTCAGTATTCTTTTATCTCGTAATTGTTTGCTTTTCAGCACCTCCGCTAAAAGCAAAATCTGCGTGCGATTCTGTTTATTTTTCGAAAATTATAGAACAAGGTATTTATTTACAAAACCACCACAAACACGATGAAGTAATAACATTGGTGGATTCTATTTTGTATCTTCATAAAAATAAAGAAAACTGTCAATATGTGCTCAAGTTGCTGAATATGAAGGCATTGGTACTTGAACATAGTCAGCATTTTGAAGAAAGTATTGCCATCGCAACTGATGTTATATCCAGTGCGCAGAAGTATAAGATGTACGATATCGAAGCCAAATCTTTTCTGATTCTGGTGAGGATCCATGACTTCCTGCAAAGAGAAAATGATTTAAATAGAAATCTTGCGAAGGCAAAAGCATTGATAGATCGTCATCAACTACTGCAATTGCTCCCTGAATATTATGTACGGGCAGCTTCTTATCAGCGCTTTTTTGGTACACGCGATTCATCCCTATATTTTGCAAACCAGGCCATTTCTTGGGGTGAAAAATACGATGATTATATCAATTTGGCTGATGCCCATATGTTGGAAGGTGTTTATCATCGCGGGACTGAAAAAGCCACGCGCAGTATGTTGACATCTATTGAATATTTCAAAAAAGTAGGTGAACAGAGCGCTGTCGCAATTTCATACGTCAATGTGATAAAATCCTTACTTACACTTGGTAAAATCAGAGAGACAAACGAATACATAGATTCTGCCTCAGTTTATTTGGCCAATCTTGAAAAAACACCCAGGGTTTATGACACCAAGGAACATTTTTATGACCTGATTTCTCAGAAATATGAACAGGAAGGTAAAACAGACTCAGCCATATTTTACATCAAATTGGCCCGCATTTATAGCGACAGTAGTCAGTTCGTCACTAATGAGCAGTTTATCAATGACAAAGAAATAGAAATAGCTACACTTAAGGAAAAAGCGCTGGTCAATGAAATTTCCAAATCGCGCCGATTGTGGATCATTGGATTCATTTTGTTGTCGATGGGCCTGTTGCTTTTGGCACATTTTTATCGAAGGACACTCAGGTTTCAAAAGCTGATTTTCGGTCAGAATCATGAAATATTGACTCAAAAAAATGAGCTCACCACCTTGCTTACAAAACAGACGATGTTGCTAGCCGAAGTGCATCATCGTGTCAAAAACAACCTACAAATAGTGATCAGTTTATTGACCCTTAAAGTACAAAACTCAAAAGATCATGATACGGCAAAGTATTTGGAGGATGTAAGCATGAAAATAAGAAGTATTTCATTGATTCACGAACAATTATACAACAACGATCAATTTGATGAGATCAACGTAAATGGCTATGTCCGCCAACTCCTGGAGCAATTCAGGAATATACTATCTGCCACTGCCTATACTTCAAACATCAAAATCAATGATGGCCTTACTTTCAATATAGAAACAATGTTTCCCATCGGCATCATTTTGACAGAACTCGTTACGAATTCGATCAAACATGCCAATGTCCAATCTTCCAATACCCTCAACATCCAAATTGAGATCAAAGAAGTTGATAAAAACTACTTGTTATTTTACTCCGACAATGGCACTGGCAAATTAAACGAAAAGGCTGGCATGGGCAGTTCCATCCTTGCAGCGATGAAAAGGCAGTTGAATGCCAGAAATACAGAGTACAATAAGGGTGGTTATCACTTTGAGATGGAGTTTGTGATGAAGACGGTTTCTGTGATTGGCTAAGATGATCACTGTATTTTGACCGTATTGTCCATAGGGGCAACTCATTTTTCAATAAGTTTAAAAACACCTGGCGTCAAAAAATATTCACTGTGGAAGTCTGGTAAAGGGTATCAGTGACCACTGTGATGCCTTCAATTATGACATTTATATTTGAGGAGTATTTCTGATGCTCAATAACAAATCCATATGTTTTCTTCAATGTAAATACCAAGATCTTCTTCAATCCGAATAAAAACAGGATTGAGTCCACCGTCCACGATATATGAGCCTGAATTTTTGATCTCTTGACCCAAAATTTCCTCCCAGTATTGCAAATCTCCTTTTATGGTCATTGAATGTGTGCACACCTTTATGATTTGAGCACCAGACTTGGTATGAGTACGAATCCACGGATCGTATAAAATACCATCGGTTTTCAGATGCATGTATGCTTCCATTTTCATAAATGGATGTTTGTGTTTGAATGTCGGTCTTATCGGAATAAGCAGATGATTGAATCCCGCTTCTTTCATCCTTTGTTTACCGCTTTCAATGAGCCATTTGCTATATCCTTCACCTTGGTATTTTTTTCGCACAATGACTTGCAACCCTCCCAGGAAATTGGGTGTTACATTGTTTTCATAGTCATTTACTCCTTTTTCCAACATCCAATCCCATCCTTCGTCGGGCAACTCAGATAAAGGGCGATCCCAAAAAAAGGGAATTGTGTTTATGCTGCCAATGAGATCTTCATTTTCATCAAGTAAAAGCAGCTGGAAATCAGGAAAGTATTTTTCCAACTTTTCCCAATAGTTTTGTATGGCTTGAGATTTAAAAATAATTTTCGGGAAAGCAGAGGTGATCGATTTTCGATATTGATCGATTTGTGCATCGTTCAATTGGGATAAATTATATTGTTTCAACAATTTGAAATTCATTTAGTGAATCTAAGCATTCAAAAGTAGGCATTATCTTCAGTAAATAGCTAGGTGGATGTTTTATTTTATACGAGGTAAGAAAACTTTTAGATGGATAATTTATAAGAACTTGATATAGATGGAAGACTTGGTAAAATCCAGCTTTATTAAATATAACAGATTTTGAAAACAATATTCAAAATTGTATTCCTTTCTGAACTATTCAATCATTCTTTTGTCCTTAAGGGGAACATTTTATTGCTTTTATTTATCTAATCCAAACAACAAATTACCGATATGTATTGCTTTATCATTCTCGCTTAATCTGACCGTCATGCGCTCCATCGTTTCGTTTGGTTTCCCAAAATTAGTAAAAACCACAACCTGTATTGTAACAGGACCACTTATGGTTTGCTGTGAACTACCAAAATATTCCACTTCGATTTTATAATCTCCATCTATTGCTTTTTTGAGCAAAAACTCTTCAGGACCATAACCATCCATCAAATCATCAGAAACTGAGCCTCCAATTTTTGTATATCTATGAGAGTAGAAACATTTTTCATTCAGTGGATCGGTCACCCATAAGTCCATATCGGTGTTGTCAGCATCCCAATTTAAGACAACCCTGATGTCTGCGGGAAGGTTTATAAGGAAGCGATTATCAATAAAACCGACGTCTAAATTGTTTCTGGCTTCAACAATTATGCTGTTAATTTCTCCTATGACAATAGCTTCTATTCCTTCAAATTTATCGGCAATATGCTCACTCCACGGGGTTGTGATTATTTGATACAGCGTTTCTATTGCTTTTTGAAATTCTTTATTTTCAGCATAAGCCAAACCTAAGTCACGATATGAATGTGGTTCAAAAGGCCTAAGTTCTAATACTTTTTTAAAAACATCAATGGCTGCGACTGTTTCTCCAAATTCTAATAGTTTACGACCTAATACTCGCAATATCTCATGGTTTTGCATTCGCATTTCTGAGAGATTGGATAATACTCTTACTGCATTAGTTGTATCATTATGACTCATGAAAAAGTCTGCAACATCTAGAAAATAGGAGGGAGACTCAATGTATTGGTTTCTTATAGTCAAATGTTTAGCGTAAGCATCGGATAGATTTACTTTTTTTAGGGAATCCAAATAAGGCACTTGTGGATTCCATTCTTTTAGTTCAATAGTTGGTTGAGGTTGATCAAATGGGTTGCCTGTTACCGCCTGATATGAAACATCTGAAATACTTTCTGCTGTCACCACTGAAATAGCACCTGAAATGTTTAAAGACCTTCTTAAAACAGACGAAGCCATGATTATTACTTCATCTAAAATGACATCATCTTTTTTGAGAAATACAGAAAGATTAAATAAATTAGAAACATCAATTTCTTGTGGTACAAAGCCTATGTAGCTAAATAAAACCAAGGCTTTATCAGGAACTTTAATGGAAAAATGTCCCTCTAAATCAGTAATGGTTCCAATGGTTGTTCCTAGTGCAAGAATACTTACTCCACTTAATGGTAATTTGGCATCAGCCGATAAAACTATTCCTGAAATTTCTTTGAGGGGTGAAGCATTTCTAATCACCAACAGACTGTCATATTTAATTTTTTCAATCATTAAAATGCTGTCTGCAAATGCCTTCTTCACTTTAAACAATAAATCCTGTTCTGCTTTTTCGATACTATCAAGAATAAATTTATTTTTAGCAACGATGCTATCTAATTTTGCTTTTTCTACCCGTCGGAGGCTATCCAATTTTGCATTTTCTATCCGTTCGAGGCTATCTCTTCTCACACGATTCTCCTCAACCTTTTTCCAGTCAGTTTTCCACCAGGAAACTTTATCCTCATATAAACTATTCACATCTTCTTTTCGTTCTTCCAAACTTTGCTTCTCCTCTTCAATCTTCTCTTCCAATAAGGCATAGTACTCTTCTTGAAGTTCTTTAGGCGGAACGATATGATGGTTTACATAATCCGAAATATCATCAAGGACAATCAGGGATGTCGTTTTAGTGACAAAACCATACTTTTTCCCGATAACAGTTATCTCATCTTTATTTTCCTGGAAATTTACGTTTAAGGCGTTGAGTTTTTGCTGAACCCAATACCTTTCCAATAAAGGGTTAGCCAATACTGTTTTATTTTCAATAGAAACCTTTTCAGTAAACAAGGTCTTTTTGTCCGGGTATCCAAAATGAAGCACTACATCAGCTGATTTGGCATTTATTTTACCAATGAGAGAAAAACGGTCGATATCTCCAGATGGATGATTAATGAATAAATCTGAAATCTCGTCTTCTTTATATTCAACTCTTAAAAGTTGTAGGTTCTCCGTAGTCAATACCTCAAGGGCTTTATTTAAGGGAGTATTGTTTAAATTAATATATTGTCCACCTGTTGATTGGGCTATGTATTTCAGATAGGAGTGGTTAGCAACCATGTTTGAATTAATAACGGAAACCGGCTTTGATGAAAGCTGTATTTGACTCTTTCCGTAATTGGAAAGGCCGTCGCAAAAAAACATGATTTCATTATATTTTGCAGTTTTGAAGTTGAGAATTCCCAATTGAGTTCCTCCATCAGGCTTTAGTTGTTCTAAATATAGTCTCAAGGCAGTCCAATTGCCATTCTTAATTTCAAATAAAATAGACTTTTCGATCTCATTTGCAAAAGTTATAAATTCAACGTTCACGTTACCTGCCCACTTAAAATACTCGTCAAAAAGGGCTAATTCCTTAAGGGAATTTTTTTGAAAAGCTGAACCAGAATTATCCCAATAGATTGTAATTCCATCGGGTTTCTCCTTTTTCTTGGTTTTATGTGAAATATTATCAGTTTTATAAAAATAGGATATTGAGTCAGTCACTCCTCTATAGGTCAGCAGATTAAGTTTTTTATCTTGAATAGGAATACTAAATCCCAATTGCTCGTTGGCTTTAAAGTTTGATTTAGAAAATTTACTTTGATAACCCTTATTCCCTTTATTGAATTTTAGTGTCACCAACTCATGATCAATGCTTTTAGGTTTTAATTCGCTCTCAAACACTTCTACCTTTACATCAAACTCCTTAATTACATCTTTAATATTGAGCGGAAGGAGATAGAGATATTGATTTTTAACCACATTCAATTCATGCTCAAATGCAATAATGATTGTTTTAAATCCTTTAGGATTAATGGGGTAAACGCGAGACTTAAAGTTATTACCTTCTGTCATTTCTAACAATCCCGGATCAACTCTTCTATAAACAATTGACTCAAAAACCTCAGTTCCTTTTGCTTTTTCTATAACCACCCCTTCCCGCATGTTGCCATCTATATCCATTGCAAATCGGGAAATATTTTGCCCTTCACCCAGAGGAAAATTAAGTTCTCCTTCAAGTATTCGGTTTGTGTGGTTATAGAAACGCATGGTCATTGTAGTTGTAGCTAAGTTTTCTATGACCTGAACAGAAATTGAAAGTTTTTCGAGATTAAGGTAATGAATAGTATCGTTCTTAATATTAAGGTTTAGCATACCACCTTTTTGTGAAAAAACGATACTCGATATCAGCATGTAAATGATCATAAAAGGCTTTCTCATCCGATTGATTTAAAGGTTTAAGGCAATCAACGTAGGTTGTCTAAGATGTAAACGATTTGTACCTACAAGAAGTTGGTGGTTTCGAATGCCTTCACTAATTTTTCTTGTCGGAATAAGCTTCATAATTGCCATATTTTCATCTAAATACAACAAATATTACAAAATAGATAGATTCAAAACTATCTATTCTTACAAATAGGGTCACTTTAAGGCTATTAAAGGCCTAAGAAGTTTTTATTTTGACAATCGATCGGCTGGTCTGCAGAATGAAGTAGAACGCTCTCATAAACGCACCCTCGTATGTCAAGACTGAGTTAACAAAGAGGGTTACTTTTAGAAATTACAAAGGATCTTAAAATCGACGGCTCAATACCAAATGTGCAACACCACGGGCAAATCCACCTGGCAAAACCGTACGTGAGGTAAAATAGTTGTAGGTCAATTCTATTTCAAACTTTGGGCTGAGTTTGTACTCTAAACCAAAGCCGCCGTCCAAGGTAAAACGAGACTTGTCGGGAATTTCGGTTTCATAACCTGCAGTAAGGCGAGCGTTCCAATACCATCGCGAGGTGATGTTGTCTGAACCTTGCAATAGGACTTGATGGGTGTTGTACCGATCTGGGTTGTAATAGCCCTCTTGCCATGGGGTAAGGTAGCTGAAATACGTGTATCGATAACCAATGAAGATCCGCGGCTGGTTGAATATACGTTGATTCGCTTGGAGTTGCCACCAGCGGCACTCGTTACCATCTGTATGGCTTGACCAACTTGAACGGGCTGACAACTTCGTTAACTCATTTGGGCTAACATCCACAGAAATTCCCAACTTTGTTGCCGCCATTCCGTCTCTTAATGTTTGCTCGCTGTCCCACGTTATCCGTGAAGCCGAAACATCAAAGCGGAGAAAATCATTGGGAAAATAAGTGACATAACTTTCGAATGTTGGTATTACATGTTCCCTTTCTATTCCATTTAAGTTGATGAAATCGACTGAAATTCTGGCGTTTAGATCGAGCGCGTCGGATGCACGATAGCCAGCATAAACCGCTGGACTGGTAACAATGATCTTTTCGATAGAGCTTTGGTCGGGTTCAAAATGACTATAACTATAGCGTGCTCCAACAAAGCCTCTTGCATTTTTTATTGGTATTTTGGTATCGAAGGCACCTTTCATGATGCGCAAATTATCTGATTGAGTATAATTTAGGAAGTTGATCTGAGCTTCTGGACGTTGTTGGAGTTGTAAATCTTTGAGCAGTTGGCCGGCCCGCTTATCATGACGGTCCGCATCAACTTGGTTTTGTAATACCAATGTTGCTCGATCTACCCTGCCCATCCAGTACAGTGACTCAGCAAGGATCAAAGTTGCTTCTCTGTCATGTGGATGTTTAGATAGCATTTCTTGCATCTCAACAATGACTTACCGGTGATGACCGCGCCAGCTCAATATACGGTCCTTCTCACGCAAGGCACGAATATCATTGGGATGATCGCGCAGAACCTTTTTGTATTCTGCCTCTGCTTTCTTCAGACGGTTATCCCAAGCAAGCACCTCAGCAAGTGCAAGTTGCAACTCATAGTTTTTAGGATCTCTCGCCAAGAGAATTCTATACTCCTTGATTGATTCGCTATGACGACCATCCCACGACAGTGCACGGGCAAGTCCGCGGCGAGCAAGGCGTTCGGTGTTTTCGCTATCTGCGTCTGCAGCTTCACGGTATAACTTTATCGCGTCATCCAACTTGCCCAACCATGTCAGCTGGTCGGCCAGTTCCACAAGCCATTCTCTTCGACGTTCAGGTGCCAAATCCATCGCATTCCGGAAATCTTTTATTGCATCGACATGTCGATCTTCTCTGGCTGCTTGGCGTGCCAAGTTTGCTGACTTATCCGCCCCTGAATCTTGACCGTTTACAATTGCTGTTCCCATAGTCATTGCGATTAAAAATACAAGTCTTAGAATATACCGCATATTGAAGAGTCCTGGAGATTTCTGATAAGGTTTACTTTGCAAGTATGCTTGAGTGAGCGGTAAAATGCGTATTCCAATTGTACAAGCTATGATCCAAAAAGCACCTGCTGCAGCAAAATACATTCCTTTAAATGCAAAAAAGCATGTCCAAATGCACTGCGTAACAAGCAGAAAAGATTCTGTGATGAGATAGCTTGATTTGCCTTGCTTTCGAACGGATTTTCCCATATTATTCTTTGATTTTGAATCATTTGCTTCGGGTGTCATTGCTGTGACGCTACCTGTCTTCGGGGTGCGTTCGAATTCACAGTGCAAAGGGCCAAATAGACCTTCAATAAAAGCACATACGTGGTGCATAAGCATACCTGTGTTTACGATCATATATGGTACTACCCTGGTAAAGCGACGGAAAATGCCAATTCTTGATCCCCCAGAATCATCGACATAACTATATTTGGTTTCCAATGATGCTACAAATGCGGCAAAAATCGAAAAGATAATAGGCGGTACAAGGTAGGCAATTATACCAACAGACATTCCAAATGAAGCCAATGAAGAATTGGTTGCAATTAAAAATGGCAAGGTGAAAATCCACATAACCCATAGAGGCCATTGCCATCCAATACACATGATATAAGTGAGAAAAGCCTTGCGCTTACTACTGGTAAGATGTTTAAATAAAAGTGTATGAAGATGTAACCGTTGAAGTTGCACCCAACCTTGTGTCCACCGCTTTTGTTGTAAACGGTAGGCATCGAAAGTCTGAGGTAATTCTGCCGGAGCTACAATCTCCTTTACGAATTTAGTTTGGTAGCCTCCAAATAGGACTCTGAAGCTGAGTTCACAATCTTCAACCAAACTCGCTGAACGCCAGCCATCAACAGCTTCAATTGCCGATGCTCTCCAAACACCCGCTGTTCCAGTGAAATTAACGAAATCTAAAGAGGAAGACCGCCATGATTGTTGCAACGTATGGTGATCGTCGACCCATAATGCTTGGGCAGCAGTGAGGAAAGATTCATCATCATTTAAGTGGCCCCATTGAGCTTGGACCAGCGCTAAATTATCCAGACTCGAGCCGTCTGAGTCGTAGAAATGCGGAATGGCACGGGCAAGATAATCTGGCGGCGGCAGGAAGTCTGCATCGAAAATGGCAATAAATTTGGCGTCTGTTTGGCGGCGACCTGCTTCAAGCGCCCCAGCTTTATAACCTTTTCTATCTGTGCGATGAATGAATTGAACATTGACTCCGGTATTTTTACGCACCTGATCGCATATTTTCTCGACAGCAATTCGTGTCGCAGCATCGGTGGAATCGTCAAGCACCTGAATGATTAAGCGATCGATTGGCCACTGCTGCGCTGCTGCTGCCTCAATGAGCCTGCCTGCTACAGCTTGCTCGTTGTACATCGGTAACTGAATGCAAACCAAAGGAGGATTGGATGGCAATAGTCCGGGGGGCGAGGGCCTACGGCCATTGAAATAAAAACCAATGCGCTCTGCTAGACCAAAACCAAACATCATCAGAATCATGATGTAAGGAACATGTAGTAAACCAATAACCAGCCACTTCACAAAAGAGTTACTGGATTGTGTCGAAAAATCACCAAATAAGGTGTAAACAAAAAAACACGTCCATAATAAAGAGATAAATACAAAGGCTACCCACCAAGGAGTTCGTGCAAATTGTTGTTTTAGGATGTCAATTGTACTAAGTTTTGGCAAATCAGGATTTTTCATAAACTGATTGATTTCATAATTGGCAACTTTAGGTTCCATCTTCTTTCTAATTTTTATCCATGGTTATAGTCGGATAATTTGAGGTAATTCTTTTAATGTCTTCTATAAAGTAGATAGAGGCCGAGTGTGACATTTTTTCAGGAAAATATTTTCAGGGTCTTAGCGACGAATGCAACCTGACATCATAAATGGATTGGGAAATTCCATTCTAAAAGGGCAAAGAACTCAAGAAGATGTTAGTAACAATAAATGGGTTGATCTAGCCAGAGATAAGAAATAACGGGGCCTTTCATAACTTCGTTTTAACTACCCCCCAGAGGCCTCCAGAGGGGTAAAATATTAATAACCATGGATGACGTCCAAGGCTAAAAGGAAAAGTGATTATGATTTTGGCGGGATTTTTGGCAAAATTTCCAAAAATCATAACAAAATCACCACGACTAATTTAAGAAGTAATGAAATGCAACAGAAATAACCGATTTGTCCAATTTCAAGACTAAAGAAATAATTAATTAGGAATATTTCGAAATTTTCTAAAGGTAAAAATCACCAATAAGATGATGGATACCAGCCCCAAAATGCTCACTAAATCTGAAAATTCAAAGCCCTTTTCATAAGCTTCTATATCTCCAAGTAATATAAAGTTTGACCAATAATAGGGATGTTGAAAGCCTGGACTAACACTTTTGAGATAATCAAGTTTACTCAATCTCAGAGCTTCTGTTTTTGACTTACCACTTTTTAAATATTTCAGGAAATTTGGCAAAATCATGGATGCACTAAGTTCTGTTGCCGGCCACAAGCTAGATACCACTGAGCTCGCACCAGAGGCAATAAATGCTTTAGACAAGCCATTGGTTCCTTCGCCTTGATATAGTTTTCCGCCTGCAGAGTGACAAGCACTAAGTATGACCAAATCAGTTTCAATCTTATTCTTGTACAATTCAAAAGCGCTTAAAATGAAATTCGGGTTTTGATCATCAAATAATAAAGCAGTTCTTTCATTCTCTTCATCATCTAATATACCATGCATTGAAAGGTATAATATTTTTGATTTTGATGCATACCTGAAAAAATTATCAACACTCGCTTCTTTTCCAAGCAAATACTTGTTTTTGTAAACTGCCTTACAGGATAATAATTCCTTTTCAGACATACTCAATTGACCATAATTTTCAGTTTTGTCAATGTATCCTAGTGAAATCAATTTCTGATCCAAATCCTTAGAATATGGTGTAGCCATACCAACAAATTCAAAATCATATTGGCGTTTAACAGCGTTTTTTAAGAATGCTGTGCTGTATAAATAAGAAATATTAAAATCATAAATGAGCAAAACATCCTCATCATTTACCAAACTTTCCAATGAAATATAGTTTAGACTACCGTCTGATAGTATGATCAAATCGGTAATACCCTTCTGTTTTGCAGTTATTAGTTTATTCGAAAATAAAGTTTCATATAAATATTTGGAAGTGGTTCTCCACGGAAGATCAGATGGAGCATTTAGCATTTCCTTATGCTCCAGAATTTTTTTATTCAATGAATGACTCACAATTTCAACCGCCTCAAAATTATCTTTGTCTATAAAAAATCCATAAGAATTTTCCTTGCCAATAAAGAAATCAACAAGTAATTGTTCTTTATTCAGGAGGCTCATAATTTCATTGACAGATTTTATTTTAAAGTAACTTTCATTGTTTTTCAAACCTCCAGTTTTGTTTAAAAAGCTAGTTTTTAGCACCTCAAGCTCTGTAAGAATTTCATTTTGTCTAAATAACAATGAGTCTTTACTAATGTCCGTTTCTAATAATAGTTCTTTAACTTCTTTCAACTCATCTTGCAAAGTCCTGTAGGCATTTAATGTCTTGGCGTCTCCTAGTTGATTGAATACCAATTGATCATTCATACCTTGAGCCATAATTTGGGACTTAGCTTTTGATGAGTAATAGAATGCTTTTTCTAAATTTTGAATATTTTTATCTAATTTATTAAGTTTAAACAACCTACTGATAGCTGTTTCTGAATGCTGTTCTATGATCTGTTTTAATTCCAACCTTGTATTTTCGGAAGCATATTTTGAAATACTTTCATCTATCAATGAGTCGATTTTTTGGTGAATGGATAAGCATTTTTCAAGACCAATTTTCGAAGAATCCATCTCAAAAAAAATTCTTTCCTTTATGAGTAATTGTCTTACTAGATCCACAGGATATTGGTGGTCCTTTATCGAAGGATTTTGGAGCACATCAAATACCTGATTCCCGGATAAATTCCTAATCCCTTTATTAATATATTCTAATGCCTCCTCATGTTTACCCCTTTTTAAAAGCAGATCAGATATGTTTTCATAAGCATAGGCAGTTGCAAGATGTTTTTGAAATATTGAACTTTCGCTCATTCTGTAATTAAGTGCCTTTTCAAATGCTATTTCTGCAAGGTTTAATTCATTTTTCCTACTATAATAAGTCCCCAATATTTCATGGACATTGGAAAGTAAATTATGTTCTTCTTTTGGCAATATGGCTTGTGCCTTTTTGGTGTAATAAAAACATTTATCCAACTGATTCATTTTTAAGAAAAGATTTCCCGCATTTAGATAAAAAATAGATTTATGATAATCATCTAATAATTCATCATTTTTGCTCAAGAGCGATTCAATTTCATTAAAAAGTTGAAAACCTTTTTTATATTTTCTGAACTCAATATATAGTACCAATCTGTTTAGCATTGGAAATACAAGGTCATCAGATTGGATTGACTGGTATTTTAATTCAGCATTTTTAAAAAGTAATTCAGCTCTAAAAAAATCCTTCAGATCCGAATAAAAACTAGCTGCGCCTTCGTATTTTGAAATTATTTTTTCGGCAGGAAAGCTGTCCAAACTTTCATAAATGTATAATGCTGTATCAATGTAATTCTTACCTAAGTAGATGCTGGAGGTATATTGGTAAGAAACTCCAATATTATAGATGGTATTCGCAACTTCTTCGTCAGGAATACCTTTGCAATTTTTCCAAACCTCAGTTGCTTTTTTGAATGCTTCTATTGCTTGGTCCTCTTTGTCTAAGTTATAATATGAGAGACCTAATTGATGATGAATCCTACCTTTCTCAACACAGTCAAATCGACCCAAATCAGCTCTTTCATATAAAATTATATTGTCTTCAAATTGTTCCTTTTCAATATTTTGCTTTAATCTGGATAAGAGATCCTTTTCATGTTCTTGATAACCTGTATAAAAAGAAAGTAAGAAAATCAAACAACTAAAATTCAATAAATTCATATATACCATATTGGTTATACAAATTTACCGAAATTTTGGACAAGGTTGAAAGATTATTAATGATCTACTGGCAAATGAGGTTACCACACATTTGGTTTTTGAACTTACTCTTTGCAATGCAAATAACTTTCTTTTGAATTGTTGCAGATCATTTGATCGTTACATTTTCGACAGTTAAGTTCCCCTTATTTATGATATTGGCAGGTGCTGAGGCATTTTTTATTAAACTGAGATTTGAAAGTAAAACTTCTGCTGAGCTACCCAAATACAGCGTATTGTGTGGACCATTACTGAATATTTTAGTTGCGTTTATACCTCCACCTATGATGGATAAATTGCTATCAATTCTTAGTTCTCTATTTTCGATGATTAGTGTCTTTCCCGAAATAGAAGGGGAAAATTGTATTTGGTTTACACCACATTTGCTTTCTATGGCAAATCTGAGAGATCCGCTTGTAAAATCAGCAGTGTCTGTCACCATAAAAGTAGGATTTATAGAATTTATTAAACTAAAACTATTGCTCACGTCAATGATACCCCCAGATATGACTTTTTCCTCCAGAGCTGGTACTTTCACGGCCCCATTGATCAGCGCACATTTTAGGATTATCGGGTCGAACTGATTCATATGCG
>Ga0116156_10003348_pt1 | contig 14027 bp, 11 predicted proteins | sample AD_UKC045_MetaG_FD_89891 | JGI IMG/M metagenome (GOLD analysis project Ga0116156, IMG submission 89891) | Active sludge microbial communities of municipal wastewater-treating anaerobic digesters from USA - AD_UKC045_MetaG | ecosystem: Engineered > Bioreactor > Anaerobic > Digestate | place: USA... | reverse complement strand
TATTCCATCAGCGGCCGCATAAATTGGCGTTCCACAAGCGTTAGCGATATCAACAGCATTACCATTATTACCATGAGCCGTTCCCCAGTTTCAACCCACTGTTGGGTATAAAAAGAAATCACTACCACTAACACTGTTTTCGGTTATTTTTGTTGCCGAATTAATGTTAGTAGGATTTGTCACTATCACCTTTTCTTTGGCACCAGGCAAAATAATTTTTTCACCAATCCTTAAGGTATCTTCTTCTAAATTATTATATTCTCTAATGGTACTAGCGGATATTTTATATTTTATAGCCAAGGCATTTAAAGTATCGCCCTTTTTAACAGTATAGTAGATGCCAGAAATTGGTAAAATAATTAATTCTTGTCCAGGAGTAATAGTATTCTTTTTTAAAGAATTGGCAGTGCGAACTGTTTCCACATTAATATCAAATTGGCTGGCAATTTTAGCTAATGAATCACCCGGCTTGACCACATACGTAATTATTTTGCTGGAGTCAGTAATATCCACACCAATATCACCAATGTCCACCGATCTAAATAAGAAATTTTTATCTTCGATTAAATATAAATCTAAAAAGCTTTCTGATTTAGCTTCTAAATTTAAATTTTGATAATAATTATAACTATCAAGGTTGACACTATTAATAGAGGGTATCTCAGCAATTAAATTGGAGCTATTCATTTCCACATTTTCTATAATGGTGTCAGCGTCAGCCCATAAAGTTGAATAAAAGTTTTTAGATATGCCGGATAACATCAACGACAACATCAAAGCACTAATCATAAAAGTTGAAATTGCTAGCCGACTAGGATTAAGCTCGGTATGCTCTTTTAAATTTAAACGCAAAAACAGAAACTTAGTATGATTGACCAATCAATGAAAAATTGATGCTAATACTGGCAAAAATATTTTTTGTATTTTTTGTCAATAATTGCTATAATAGCAGAGTAAATGACAGTATCAAAAATAGAACATATTGGTTAATTTAATTAATCGTAGTATACACTATTTTTTAAAAAATATCAAAGGGTTATATGTCAAACATCAAAGCTAAAAAATCTTTAGGTCAAAACTTTCTTATCAATCAACAAGTTTTAGACATAATTGTAAATGCCGCAGATATCAAAGCCACTGATACTATTTTTGAAATTGGGCCAGGCACTGGCAACTTAACCGCCAAACTATTAAATACTCAAGCCAAAGTTATTGCTATTGAAAAAGATCAGAGATTAAAAGTCATCTTGAACGATCGTTTCAAACAATATCAGAATTTTGACTTAATTTTTGACGATATTCGCAATATCTATTCAGTGTTAATAAAACAAAAATATTCAACTTTTAAGATTGTGGCCAATATTCCTTACTATTTATCATCTTTTTTGTTCAGATTATTTTTCGATTTTTCACCAAAACCACAAATTGTGGTTTTAATGATCCAGAAAGAATTGGCTGAGAGAATTGCCAAACCCAACGTCTTGAATAGTAAACTACGTATGTATATCAATCTGTATTTTGATAGTCAGTATATTAAAACTGTTAAACGAACCAATTTTCAACCTCAACCCAAAGTAGATTCCGCAATTATTAAACTGACTTTAAAGGATGTTAAATATTCAAAAGTATTCTTAACAAAATTTAAAAATATTATTAACGCTGGATTTCAACAACCCAGAAAAATGTTAATATCTAATCTCAAACATTACTATCAAAAAACACTTGATTATGAATATATTTTTAACCAGCTTGATATCAACTTGAAATCTCGACCGGAGCAATTAAATTTTGAAATGTGGATCAAATTAATTAATAAATTAAATTAAAAACTGCCAGTCAAATTGACTGGCTGGTTTTTATCTATTCTCTTTCATCGCTTTTAGCGACAATGAGATTTTTCCATTTTCAACTCGTATAATTTTTAATTTTAATTTATCGCCCAATTTAATAACATCTGTGACTTTGTCAATACGACGATTATCAATTTCGGATATATGAAGCAAGCCGCTATTGTTACCGTCAAAATAAACAATTGCACCAAAATCTTTAATCTCGCTGATCGTGCCCTCAACGATATCGCCGACGGCATATTCCTTAATCAAATTTTCGATAATAGCTTTAGCTTGATTAATTTTTTCTATATCCATGCCGGTAATATAAACAGTTTTTTCGTCAATATCGATTTTGGTTTCAGTGAGTTCGATGATTTTATTAATCGTTTTTCCACCGCTGCCGATAATTTCGCCAATTTTTTCGGGATTAACATCAAAAGCAACAATCTTTGGCGCATATTGAGAGATCTCTTTACGAGGCGCAGCTATGACCGATTTCATTTTTTCTAAAATGAATAATCTGGCTTCTTTAGCTTGGGCCAATGCTTTTCTTAGCAATATACTATTAATGCCATTAATTTTAACGTCTAATTGTAAAGCATTAACACCATTTTTTGTGCCAGCTACTTTGAAATCCATATCGCCATAATGATCTTCTGGGCCTTGAATGTCAGTTAAGATTTTATAATTTGATTCGTTTTTTTCATCAATGATTACCCCCATAGCAATACCCGCCACCATTTCTTTTATTGGTACACCCGCGGCCATTAGCGCCAAGCAAGAAGAACAAGTAGAGGCCATTGAACTGGATCCATTCGAAGACAAAACTTCAGAGACAACTCTAATCGTATAAGGAAAATCAACTTTATTGGGCAGCATGGCTATAATCGCTTTTTCGGCTAAAGCTCCATGGCCCAATTCTCTTCTGCCTGGGCCTCGAGATCTGCCGACTTCACCAACTGATCATTGTGGAAAATTATAATGATGAAAATATCTTTTTTCCATTACATTTTCCATACTTTGGACAGATAGAGTTTCTAAGGGCGATCCCAAAGTAACCGTTGATAAGGTTTGAGTGTCACCTCTGACAAATAAAGCATTGCCATGAGTGCGAGCAATAACATCAATCATTACATCCAGTTGTCTAATTTCGGTCAATGATCGACCATCGGGTCGGTTGTCTTTTTGTAATATTTCCTTATGTAAAATATCATTAGTCAATTCTTCAATTATTAATGTTAAGGTATTAAGTTTATCATCGTCAAATCCTTCAGATTTTAATTGCTCAGTTACATCCTTGGCTAACAAAGTCATTTCGGTTTGTTTTGTTAATTTATTCATAGTTTGACTAAACAAAATTTCTTGTTGTTTAGCTTGCAATAATTCATAAGCTCGCTTTTTAAAAGTTTCGTCAATCGTTATAAAATTCAAGCTGGTTTTTTCTTTACCAATTTCTTTTTGAATTGCTTCTTGAAAATCGCAAATTTGATTAATAACCTTTTGACCGATTTCAAAACCTTGGGCAATTAATTCTTCATCGGCTTCACTACCCTGAAATTCGATCATATTAATTTTGTTTTTAACGCCTGACAAAACCATTTCAAAATTAACTTCTTCTTCTCTTTGTAAATAGGTTGGGTTGATTATAAAACCACTTTTTGGGGTATGAATAATTCTTACTGATCCAATTGGTCCATTTCAAGGAATATCAGAAATCATCAATGCTATTGAGGCACTGATCATTGCCAATATATCTGGATCGTTAACTTCGTCAAAAGCCAAACAAGTTACATTAACTTGAACTTCTCGACGCAAATAAGGATTAAATAATGGTCGAATAGTTCGATCAATCATTCGACTTGTTAAAGTTGCTCCTTCGCTAGGCCGTGATTCTCTACGCATATAACGACTGCCTAACAATTTACCAGTGGCATAATATTTTTCTTCGTAGTCAACCGATAAAGGCATACAATCTTTGTCAAATTTGTCTTCTATTCCCATTACCGCAATGGCCAATACTTCCGAGTTTCCAAATTTAGCTAACACCGCGCCATTGGTTTGTCTGGCCAACAATGAATGCTTAATAATTAATGGTGTGCCATTAATATCTAAACTGAATTCTTTAAAATCCATAATATATTGTTTAACCCTGAGCATTAACCATATTTGTTTTAGCTAAAAATATTTTTAAATAAAACAAATATGATTAGTTATTACTCAAGGATATTTTAATTAATTTTTTAATATATACCACCAAAAAAAGAACAAAACTGTTCTTTAGTTGGGGTTAAGCTTTAATTTTTTTATTCAAAGCATTAAAGCGCTTCTTTGACTTTTTTTCTAAATAGTTTAATAATTTTCTTCTTTTAGCAACAATTTCAAGTAACCCTCTTTTAGCGTCAACATCTTTGGGATGTTTTTTAAGATGAGAGCTTAAACTATTAATATTTTGTTGGAGTAAAGAAATTTGGACTTCAGGAGAACCAGTGTCTTTATCATGAACTCTGGCACTAGCAATTATTTTAGCTTTTGAAGCAGTTTTTTTCATGTTTTGAACGTTATTATTCTTTGTGTTAAGATAAAGCTACTTTATCATATTTTGTTTTAGAAAGCAAGACCTTAGCTGGTTATCCTCCGGCTGGCTTTCTTGGTTACTTGATATCAATTACTCTTCTCTATTTATATATTTTCTTTAAATCCTGAATAGCTCTTAGTATTCACGCTAATTTTTAATTAACTATAAGTTGGTATAGGAGTTTTTATTGTGGTATCTTTAGGTATTAACTGATTAGTCGATTATCTTACGGCTTGTATTTTTTTATAATTTTTCGGCTTTCTTGCTCTTTTAAAACCTCCCTTTTATCATATTTCTTTTTTGGTCGGCCAATACCAATTTCTACTTTAATTTTGTTATCTTTTAAATAAATCTTAGTTGGCACTAAAACCATCTTTTTTTCTTTTATTTGGCGTAATAACATTTCTAATTCTGATTTTTTCAGCAATAATTTATGACTAGCATTTTTGTCATAATTGGTAGGTTGGTTTTTTGATTGATATTCCGAAATGGTGGTATTAATTAAAAACAATTCGCTACCATGAAAAGTAGCATAGCTACCCGCTAAACTAATATGTGAGTTCTTTATTGATTTTACCTCATAGCCCTTTAACACTAAGCCGGCTTCAATGGTATCCTTTATTTCATAGTCAAAATAAGCTTTTTTATTGGTCGCAAAAATGGTCGACATTTTAAATACGATTAAATAAATTCTCTGGTTTTTTAAGAGTGAATTCTTGGTTTGCCAACAACGGTATATCTTTTAAACTCGCGATTTGTACATCCAACCTATCAAATATTTTTTTGCTACTCTTGGGCATTATAGCGGACAATAATAAATTAGCGTAAATAATGCCATATAGCGAACTTGAAATTATTCTTTCAAAATCGGTTTTTGAAGTATTAATTAACGACCAAGGTTTTTGATCACTAACATATTTATTGATTTTGGCAATTAAATCGAAACACACGCTAACCACGTCGTTGGTTCTTACCTTTGAAAAACATTCAATATAATTTTCTATTGATTCATCAATTTCTGGCTTTAACTCGTTGGCGACTAATTTTATGGGCTGTTGATATTGTTCGCCCAATGCCAACACCCTAGAAACTAAATTGCCTCAAGAGGCACAAAGTTCATTATTATGACGACTAATTAAGTTTATCTCACTGAAATCGCCATCGTCTCCAGACGGAATATCTTTCATCAAATAATAACGAATAGAATCCAGTGGATATTTTTTTAATAATTCACGAGGATCAGCACTATTGCCTAAAGATTTTGACATCTTTTCCCCATTAACAGTGATATAGCCATGACAGAATAAATGAGTTGGAATTCTAATTTTCGCTGATTGCAAAAATGCTGGTCAAAAAGCTGCGTGGAACCTTAAAATTCCCTTACCCAAGAAATGTCATATTTCATCACTATGGTTTCATCACTTCTCAAATAATGTTTGGTCGCTTAAGCCATAATTGAGAACATTAATGTAGTTTGATAAAGCATCGATCCATACCCACAATACTTGTTCTTTATCTTCGGGAATTTCAATTCCCAAACCCTCACTTCTCTTTTTACTGCGGGTTACACTAATGTCCAATAAATCGCCTTTGAGAAAACTTAGTATTTCATTTTTTCGACTTTCTGGCATAATATTTCACTCGCCACTTTCAATTTTCTTAATTAGAAAATTTTTATAATTTTTCAAGACAAAGAAATAATTTTCTTCGGTAATTTTTTCCGGCACCTTTTTATGTTCTGGACACAAACCATTAACTAACTCATCTTCGGTATAAAATGTTTCACAACCCACACAATACAATCCTTCATAATTTTTTTTAATAATATCATTTTTATCTAAGTGCGACCATAATTTTTGAGCGCCTAAATGGTGGCGTTCTTCAGTGGTGCGAATAAAATCATCAAACGAAATTTCAAAATCATCTTTCAGCTTTAAAAACGAAGCTGTTTTTTGATCAATTCAATCCTTAACACTTACCTTGTGCTCGTGACTAGCCAAAATATTTTTTAAACTATTTTCATCAGTTCCAGCCGTAAAATAAACTTCATTACCAATCAGTTTGTTAAATCTGACGAAGCAATCAGCCTGAATAAACTCAAAAACATGGCCCAAGTGTGGGTCAGCGTTAATATATGGCAAAGCGCAAGTAACAAATATTTTTTTGGGCATAATAGTATAATTAATTACATTTAAAACTACAAAAGTTTATGAAACCTTTCGTCACAAACTTTTTGGCTACTTAAATCTTTTACAAAATTAACAATTATGGTTGATAGTGGTACCGCTACAAATACACCTAAAGCCCCACCTAATTTTCCAAAAATAGCTATAAAGAACAAAGTTATAATTGGATCAATTTTTAAAAATTTACTACGTATATATGGGCTAATAATATTTTGAATGTATTGTAACACCGTACATACCATCAGCAGAATTCAAAGATGATTGATGTTGCCAGTAATGTTTATCATCAAAATTACAATTGTAGCCAAGATCGGCCCAATAAATGGTATAAAATCAAATAAACCGAAAATTACAGCCGATAATAATGGATATTTAATACCCATAATATAGAATACAATAATCGACAAGGCAGTGAGTAGCATACTTAGCGCCAGTTGGCTATATAATCAAAAAACCATTTTCTTTTCCGCGTTTTCTCATAATTGAATAAAATATTTTTTATAATATGATGGCAAAAGTATGTTTAGTATGTTTTTAAACCAACCTTTATCAATGGACAAATAAAAAGCGATTAGTATAATCAATAAAAAGTTTGACATACTCGTTATCAAACCAGAAAAATTCTTGGCAACGCCACCAACATAACTCAATAAACTACCGGGATTAACAATATTCTCTATTAAATTATTGGCATTAACAAAAGGCAGATAGTTTTTAAAAAATTTAGAAACAGGTTGAGATTGGATTATCTCAGGCAGATCATTAGTCAAATTAGCTATATTTTGAATTAATGGTGGCAAAACAATAGAGATAAATCCTGCTAACACACCAATCAAGATAATGTATACCACGACGGCTGACAAGATACGAGGTATTTTTCTATGTTCTAATCAGTTAATTAAATTTTCCATTGACGAAGATAAGATCAATGAAGCCAAAAACATTAAGATTATTTGTCGAAAATAAATGGCACCGAGCACTATAGCACTTACCAAACAAATTCGTCACAAACTTTTAAAAGATATACTAAATTCTTTATCCATAGTATTAAGATTACTAATTAATTAAATTTTAGCAATAATTTTTTCAAATTGTTTAGCTTTATAACCATTGGTCAATATGCCCAATTTTATATTTTTGACTGTAAAAATTTGATTACTAATTTTTTGGATATCATCACTGGTTACTCGCAGAAGATTATTAATTCTTTGACGATGCGTTAAAACTTTATGATTATAAAGCACCGCATCATAGATTGGGTTAGTGGCAAAATAAGGATTATCAAAATTCATTAAAGTTGCACTCAATAAACGATTTTTAACTTTATTTAATTCTTCAGCTGAAACTTTTTCGGTTTTTAATCTTTTTATTTCCTCTATAACGGCCGATAAAATTTCTTCAGTTCGATTATTGTTAACACCGGCGGCTAATTCAAACACCCCTCGATCATACATAGCATATGATCCGCTATGAATATAGTATGTTCCACCTAATTTTTCTCGAATATTTAAAAATAAACGGCTGTTAAAACCACTTGATAGTAGGCTATTAATAATTGAAATAATCGGAATATTTTTATCGAATTCTTTGAAAGCATTAAAACCAAGCACAAAATGTGATTCTTTTATGTCTTTATTAAAGACATTAACTCGTGGCCCATCCAACAATAGTTTAACTTTTGGAAATTTAATTTTTTGAGTTTTTATATTTATGGAAAAATATTTTTTAATGAGTTTTTTAGTGCTAGTTTTATCAAAATTACCAACTACAAATAGCACGGCGTTTTTGGGATGATAATATTTATGATAATAATTAATTAACTGGTTTCGAGTTATCTTTTTAATATTTTCCTCAGTACCAGCAATATTTCAACCAGCTGGCTGATCACCATACAAAGCTTCAATCATTAAGCTTCCGGCCTTTGATTGTGGCTGATCGTCATACATTCTAATTTCTTCAATGACAACCCCCTTCTCTTTTTGAAATTCTTGTTCAGGAAATATACAATTAGTAAAGATATCCGATAAGAATTCTAAAACATAGTTTAGATATTCAAAGCCAATATGAGCGTAATAAGAAGTATTTTCATGCCCTGTGCCGGCATTTTGTCGGCCACCATTATCATCAATATCTTTAACTAATAAGGAGTGGTTCGGTTTATTTTTAGTACCCTTAAATGACATATGCTCTAAAAAATGAGAAATGCCGTTAAGATTTTTTGATTCATATTGAGCGCCAACTTTAACGAACAATTCAGCGTTGACAGTAAAAATATTTTTGATTGGTGCCAGTACAACGGTTAAGCCGTTGTCCAAATTATATTGTTCATATTCAATCTTGTCGGGTATTTGTTTTAAATAATTAGTTAGCATAAGTGCGTTTTTATATAATTTATTAAATCAACGATTTTAACTCTTGCTTGTAACATCGTATCACGATTTCTCACCGTAACACAATTATCTTCTAAAGTGTCAAAATCAACTGTTATACATCAAGGTGTGCCCAACTCATCTTGTCTTCGATATCTTTTGCCGATTGAGCCATTATCATCAAATTTAGTATTAAATTCAAATTTCAAAGTATTATATATTTCCCTAGCTTTAACTTGTAATCCTTCCTTATTTTTTAATAGTGGCATAACCGCAACTTTTACGGGCGATAATTGATAGTTTAATTTTAATAAATACTCAACATTGTTAGCTTCATTATTTCGGCCGTTTTCAAATTCATTAAAAGCTTCAATTAAGAAAGCCAGCAATGTCCTATCACATCCCGCTGAGGTTTCAATAATATAGGGTGTATATTTTTCTTTTATTTCTTGGTCAAAATACGATAAATCCGTGCCACTGAATTTTGAATGATTACCTAAATCTCAGTCCGATCTATTATGAATGCCTTCTATTTCGGATCAACCTCAAGGAAAAAGATATTCAATGTCACAGGCCTTTTTAGCGTAATGAGCTAATTTGTTTTGAGGGTGATCATGAAACCTTAAATGATCTTTACTAATACCAAGATTAATATAAAAATTTATTCTTGCTTGTTTTCAAAATTCGAATCATTGGTCAGCGTCATCGGGCTTAACGAAAAATTGTAAATCCATTTGTTCAAACTCCCTCGTTCGAAAAGTAAACGGACCAGGAGTTATTTCATTTCTAAACGCTTTTCCAATCTGGCAAATACCAAATGGTATTTTCATACGAGCGGAATTTTTAGCTCATAAAAAATTCATATAAATACCTTGACAGGCCTCCCCTCTTAAATATACTACATTGGTATCGCTTTCAATTGGGCCAACAAATGTTTTCATCATGATATTAAATTTCTTAGGTAAATCGGTGATCAATTCTCCACAACTACATTTTTTCCAAATTTTAGTATTTAGCTCAATATCCATTTCGTTTATACCAACAGCGCCATCTTTTTTCAATTTTTTTATTTTTTCTTCCAAAGAAGGGATTTCTAATTCATCGGCCTTAAATCTTTTATGACAGCTTTTACATTCTACTAATTCATCAGCAAAGCCAGCGGATAAATGGCCGGATGCTTCTCAAACGCGAGGTGACATTAAAATAGCTGAATCAATACCAACGATATCTTCGTGATGTTTTGTCATCTCGTTTCACCAGGCCTGCTTTAAATTATTTTTTATTTCCACTCCGTAAACACCATAGTCGTATGAACTCGAAAACCCACCATATGGTTCGGAAGATAGATTTATAAAACCATTATCTTTTAAAAACGCTACTATTTTTTCCATTTTATTTTGTTCCTTTTTCATATTTTTTAATTTTATTTATTGTCTCGATTTTTTATTTGGATATTAGCTATTGAATGTTGGCATTTGCTCTTTATTCTTGCACCCTTGAGTAGCTAGCGTTAATAGTGGCATCATAAATTTTATTTGACATCAGCTCATTGTAAACTTTACTGATATTATTCTGAGTAAAGGCATCAACCGCACTGACAGTAGTTTTATTTATAATAGCAATTTGTTGATTAGCTTCGGCCGAAGTCGGAGTGACTTCCACTTGAAAAATTAATTCGTAGGGCTTGGTAATTACCCCCGAGTTAGCCGGCAAATTATCTAATTTTCAAATTAACTTTTTAGAGAAAGTATCAAAGGTAAAATCAGCATTACTATAGCTAGTGCTATATTTATTGGTATAATTGGCATAATAAGGTAAATCAGTAGTGATAACTACATTGTTGACATCGTTGGCATAGTTTTTTATTTTCATATGAATGGTGAGACAAGTTGCCTGGCCAACTTTCAATGGTAACATTCCACAATTACTGATGGTAGTTTTGTTGTCATTAAAATAACCAGTAACGTCTAAGGCCAAATCAGCATTTAATTTTATTAAAGCACTGCTCGTGGTTTTAATTTTTGAATTTATATCTAATCCCTGTGGCGGTGTTAAACTTTCTAATGTGGCCGATATACCTAACTTAAGATTTTTATCACTATAAGTTTTAATATTGTATTTCTCTGTAATAGGAATGGTAAAAACTAAGTCGCCCTCTTGCCCGGGGTTAAGGGATGCGAATGTCGGGATTTGAACTTCATTCCAGGTTATGGTTTTGTTACCATAAGTGAAATAGCCTTTGTTTGGTTGCAATTTCTTGTAATCAAAATATTCACCATCAAAAACAACCTTCAATACCATATTATTTAAAGGCACTCCATAATTATTTTTATAGTGCACTAGCACATTTAATGTTTCGCCGAGTGATGCTGAGTAAACACTGCTTTCATTTACCAATACACTTAAATTTAATGGATTAGATACTAGCGACACGACTGATTCAGCTTTGCCAATCATTAAAAATTCTTTTTTGTCTTTTAAATCAATACCCATTAAAACTTCAAATTTTTTGTTTTCACCACCTTGGCTATTCATCGTGCCAGTTAACTTAATCGCTCCTTGCTCAAGTTGACGTACAAAACCTAAATCAAATTCATTGTTAGTGCGGATTGACTCTTGATCACTACTTTCAAAATTATATTCCGCTGGATAGTTGACTTTAATAACTAAATTTTCAAAATCTTGTTTTGATTGATTATTCCAATTGATAGTTGTGTCAAAAGACGATTCGGGCAATACCTGATTAGGATTATTAATATTAATGGCGACTACCGAACCATTAATTAATACATCAAAAGCTTGATCTTTTGTAAACATGGAAGTAAAGCCCTGAGGTTTATATTCAAAAGTTGATATGACTTTTAGTTTGTCGCCAGCTAATCCAAAAAATCTAACTTCAATTTCTTTTTCGATCCTTTCTTTAGAAGCTATATCACCCAAAATAATAATTGGTGATTTGTTAAAATCAAGATCGTAGGCATTGGTTGGTAATTGAATTTTTATTTGCGAATTTGATAAAACTAAGCGAGTATTATTTTCGCAGATTAGTTTGATCTTTTGTGTTTCGCCAGCTCTGACTTCTTTTGGCCCTTCGATATAAAAATGAACACTACCGGGGGTAATGGTTTTTCAAATAAAATAGCCACCCACGATTAAAATTACAATCGAGATCATACCCAGTGCAAATCACTTTATTTGATTGTTTTTCATAGTAATAATTTAAACATTGTTTTTAAAAGTATTTTTTTGTTTGTTTAATATATTCATCAAAAAACTTTTTAATGTCACCACTTCTTTGCTCAATTGGTATGTTTAATTCTTTAGCCATTATTTCTTTAAAAGGCATATTGATCAAAATATTAATTGACTTAAACACTTGCGAGGTTAGATTAATGCTTTTGGGGCTAACACATTTGGCGCACACAACTCCTCCCTGGTATTTATCAAAACCCACACTCTGATTATCAGTAATTTTATTTTGACAATTAAGACAATAACTCATATTAGGCGCCAAACCGATTATTTTTAAAAATTTGGCTGAAAAATTAAGTTCAACAATTTTACCATTATATTTATTGAGATTTTTGATCGAGGTGTTAATCAATGATCATAAGGCCTCGTCAGGTTGTTTAGTGATTGATAAATCATCAAGCCTATTGACGATTCGATTATAAATTTTTAATTTGTCAATATTTTTTCTAATAGAACAGTAGCTGTTTTTAGCTAAGGCGGTGATAATTAGTCCTTTTTCACTATTAGGCACAAAGACAATTTCAATCAGCGATGGTGGCTCTAACTGAGCACTTAATTTTGACAATGGTTTACGAATTGATTTAGCGATTAAATTTATTTTACCATATTTCTTTGTAAAAAAACAATATTCTCTATCGAATTCTTTTACATTTTTTTTACTAATCACAAAACCCAAGGTTGTTAACATAATATATACTTAATATAATAATTATATCATAAAAATACCAAAAATGAAAGATTTTGAATTAAGCAATATATAATTTAAGTAAAAAGGTATGGCGAGGTAAATAAATCTAAAATGGAACGCCGCCCGGCGGCGTTCCATTTGGAAAGAATTTTCCGATACAATTATCTAAAGAGATTAAAAGAATTACCATTAAATTACTTAACACGGATTTGATATCAAAAAAAACCAACCGTTAAGATTGGTTTTTTATGTTTAGAAAACTTCGATATAGGTTGTTTTAACGCCGAAGTCAATAGCTTCTTGGGTATCGTTAAATCAAACATCTACTCGATCTTTATATTTTTCGTTCATCCGGTCCTTTACAACAAACACACGGTCTCCATAAATTGCCGGTATTCTGACCTTAGTATTAAATGGCAAAAAGTTAGCCGCGATAATACCGTCTTCTACAGTATGACCAGAAGCAGTAACGAAAGGATCGTTATCACATTGATCAATTGTAGACGAATAAGCTGTTATTTTTACTTTGATTTTAACTGGAGAGGTGTTTTTTGGCTGATTGCTAAGCGGCTTTAAAAATAAAGTGTTATAGGAATAGCCATTTTGGAAAGGAACTACTACCGATGAAGCTTCGTTGACTGATAAAAATCCAGCTTGACCAAGGTTTAAGAATAAACCCATACACGCTATCACTAATAAGGTTTTATTAGTAAATAGAGGTCTGATTTTGCTAGATAAAAGGCTTAATTTAGATTTTAAGCCCCCGCCTGTGTCCATATAATAGAAAATCTTTCATTACTGAAAGACATGTATAATTATACCATACTAAATTTTTGACGTCAATAGGGTCTGTGGAAAACCAAAAAAACCATTTTAGCCAAAAACTCAATAAAAACAAGACGTTTTTGACATTATTGACGAAAAACCATCATAAAATCATCAAAAATTACGATATTTTAGCTATTTTTTATCTTTTTATCTCAAAACTCCTGACTAACTTTAGTCAAAATCGCATCCATTATATTGAATTCATAGCGGTAGCTAACAATATTGATTAAAATATTGAACTTATAAATCGGCAAATTAAGGGCATTATTATATTCCGCACTATTTAATCATACTTCT
>Ga0116156_10003347_pt1 | contig 14027 bp, 11 predicted proteins | sample AD_UKC045_MetaG_FD_89891 | JGI IMG/M metagenome (GOLD analysis project Ga0116156, IMG submission 89891) | Active sludge microbial communities of municipal wastewater-treating anaerobic digesters from USA - AD_UKC045_MetaG | ecosystem: Engineered > Bioreactor > Anaerobic > Digestate | place: USA... | reverse complement strand
TGCTTGAGCGCGAGGGCGGCCATCCGCTGGAGCGGCTTAACCTCGGCGGGCTCGCCGCCTATGCCTATGCACGCTATCAGCTTGCCTTCCACGCGCACCGCGCCCATGTAGCCGGCCTTGACGTTGCGTAGCGTGGCGGCCGTCTCTGCGTCGATCGCGACTTCCTCGACCTGGCCGCTCATCACCTGACGGCCGCCCTCGTGCACCGTCCCGACGCGCGTCGAATCGGACGAGGCCAGGATGCGCCCGCCCTCGCCCATGATATTCACACCATGTCCCGTAGCCTCGTGAACGAGCGAGACGATTCGCTCGAATATATCGATAGAAGCCGTATTGGACGCGACCATTCAGGTTCCTTAAGCGCTAGGATACGCGCAATGTACCATGTATACACGTAGTGCTCAACCAGGATTCTTAGCGGACTAGGTGACGATGAGGACCTGTACGTCGCAGACGTTCGTGTTCGTCGGACCGGTTACGACGAGGCCCCCGGCTTTCCTGAAGAAGCCGTTGGAGTCGTTGTCGGCGAGCGCCGCCTCCGGATCCAGGCCGGCGGCGACGGCCGAGCGGTACAGGCCCAGGCTAACCACGGCGCCCGCGGCCTCGGTCGGCCCGTCGTTGCCATCGGTGCCGGCGGACAGGAAGGTCAGCCGCTCTCCGTCCTTGGGCGAGCGGCCGAGCGCGGCCATGAAGGCGAGCGCCATCTCCTGGTTACGGCCGCCCTTGCCGCCTCCGCGCAGGGTCACGGTCGTCTCGCCGCCTGCGATGACGCAGGCCGGCTTGGCCACCGGGAAATCGGACGCCGCGATGTCCTTGCCGATGCCCAGGAACGCCATGGCGATCTCTCGGGCCTCGCCAGAAACGCGCGACGACACTACGAGGCTGTCGTAGCCGAGCCGCCGGGCCTCGGCCTCGGCCGCCGCGAGCGCCAGCCGGTTCGTGCCGACGAGCAGGGTTCTCGTGCGGGCGAAGGCCGGGTCGTCCGCCTTGGGCGTCTCGGTCGGCGCGCCAGGATCGCCAGGATCGCCAGGATCGCCAGGATCGCCAGGATCGCCAGGATCGCCAGGACCGCCAGGACCGCCGACCGCCCCGGCCGCCCCGGCCCGCAGCCGCTCGGCGACCGACGCCGGTAGCCTAGACTCTATTCCGTAGCGCCTGACGACCTCGAGGGCGTCGGCATAGCTCGTCGGATCCGGTACCGTCGGCCCGGAGGCTATGGCGTCGAGATCGTCGCCTATCACGTCTGACAGGACGAGGGCGAGCACCGAGGCCGGCGCCAGGGCCGCCGCGAGACGCCCGCCCTTGACCGCCGACAGGTGCTTGCGCACGCAGTTGACCTCGTTGATCGTCGCGCCGGACGCGAGGAGGAGCCGCGTCGTTCCGATCTTGTCCTCGAGCGTCAGACCGGGAGCCGGGGCGCACAGGATCGCCGAGCCGCCTCCCGAGACCAGGACGATGACGAGGTCGCGCTCGGTCAGCCTGACGCCGAGGCTGGAGCCGAGGCCGAGTATCGCGGCCGCCGCGGCCTGGGAGCGCCCATCGGGGACGGGGTGCCCCGCCTCGACGAGGCGCACGCGCTCGAGCGGCTCGACGTGACCTTCCTTTACCGCGACGAGCCCGCCCGCTATCCTCGAGCCGAGCGCCCGCTCGAGACCCGCGGCCATCTTGGCCGACGCCTTGCCCATGCCCGTGACGAAGATCCGGTCGATGCCGCCGAGCCCGTAGCGGACCGACTCGGCGCCGGCGGAGACGACGAGATCGTCCCGCTCTATCCGTACGGCGCGCTCGATCATCCGCGAGGGATCCACTCTGTCTACCGCCGCCTTGAAAATCGCCTCGGCGTTCATCGCGTCGCTCATGTCGATATCCTCGTCATCTTGGGTTCGAGCCGTACCGGGAACCATCGCCGCGTCAGCCATCGGGCCGACGGGCGCCCCGCCCCTCGCTCGATGATACCGGATTACCGAGGATATCGACAGCCCTGCCATAGGCTGATCCCCGACCGGTATGGCATTTCGCCTTCCTCGAAACTATACTTATAGCGCCAATCGAGGTATAGAATGACAGCCTGCCAATTCGAGAAGATCGTCCAGGCGTCGCACGACTTCATCACGCTCATCGACCGGGACTACCGCTACGCCTTCGTCAATGACTCCTACGCCCGCGAGCTGGGGCTACCGGCGATCGACATCGTCGGCAAGACGGTCGGCGAGATCTGGGGCGATGAGAAATTCAGGCGGCGCATCAAGCCGCGCATCGATCAGTGCTTCCGCGGCGACGAGTCCCACGACGTCGACAAATTCACCTTCGGGAGCGACTCCAAGTATATCCACGTCTCCTACTACCCGTACGGCGATGATGGAGAGACCTCGCACGTGATGGTCTTCTCGCACGACATCTCCATCGTCAAGAAGCTCGAGTCCAAGCTGCTCGATTTCGAGTTCAAGGACCCGACGACCGGGCTCTTCAATCGACGTTCGTTCGACATCGTCTTGGACATGGAGCTGGAGAAGGCCAGGCGCTCGGGAGCCCACGGCGTACGCGCGGTACTGTTCATCAAGCTGAGGAGCATCTCCCATATCAACGCCGCGTTCGGCTACGAGCTCGGCAACCTGCTCCTCGAGTCGACCGCGCTCAGGATCAAGGACGCGCTACTGGCCAGCGACTACGTGTTCCGTTTCGACGGCAAGGAATTCGCCGTGATCCTGACGACCATCAAGCGCGGCGTAGATATACCGATTGTCGCCGACAATGTGAGGGGCAAGACGAACTTCCCCTACAGCTATGGCGGCACGGTGATCAACGTGTCCTGCAACATCGGCGCCGCCGTGTACCCCTCCGACGGCGACGCGCGCGAGGTTATCGTATCGAGGGCGATGGCCGCGATGAACGAGGCCCACGAGCGCGACGAGCCCCTCGTCATGTTCAACAAGGAGCTGTTCGAGCGCGGCAGGTACGTGTCGAAGCTGCGCGCCGACTTCCACGCCGCCTTCATCGAGCGCCAGTTCACGACCTGGTTCCAGCCCATCGTCGACGCGGGTGGCATGATAGTCGGTGCCGAGGCGCTGATCCGCTGGCATCACCCGACGCTCGGCAACGTGCCGCCGTCGGTCTTCATCCCGATCGCGGAGGAGTCCGGAAACATCGCCATGATAGGCAAGTGGGTGTTGTTCCAGGTCTGCCGCGACATCCGGCGCTTCGGGGACGCGCTCGGCGAGCGCTATATCTCCGTCAACCTGACCACCGCCGAGTTCTCCCGCCCGACCCTCGTCGACGAGATCCGCGAGCTGCTCGAGACCGAGCGTATCCGACCGGCCTCGCTCAAGCTCGAGATAACCGAGAGCCAGAGCATGAAGGACGTCGATCAGGTCATACGCAAGATCGAGGACCTGTCCGACATCGGGATAGACGTGCTGATCGACGACTTCGGGACCGGCTACTCGTCGCTCGCCTACCTCAAGCGCCTGCCGGCCAAGACCATCAAGGTTGACAAGGCCTTCGTCGACCACATAGCGGAAAGCGATGAGGAGCTGGAGTTCATCCGCGGCGTCATGACCATGATCGAGAGCAAGAAGAAGAACGTGCTCGTGGAAGGCGTGACGTCGCTGAACCAGTACAAGCTACTCCGCGGGCTCGGGGCCGCGTACCTGCAGGGCTACTACTTCAGCGAGCCACGGTCGGGCGACGACTTCCTCGCCCTGCTCAAGGCCGGGAAGCCGCTACCCGTGTCGGCGTGACGATGGGCGCGGGACCCTGACGAGCCCGCGCCGCATCTTCCTACATGTTCTTCCAGAACTTGTAGTACTTGCGCTCGGCGTCCTCGAGGGACATGAGCGGGTAAAACTTGGTCTGGGTAGCGGACGCGAACATGAAGCCGTGGCGCAGGAATTTGTACGAGATGCGGTCGACCGGGCAGTCGAGGGACAGTCCCTTGGTATTCTTACCCGGCTTGGCCCGCACTTCGAAGATCGCCTCCCTGAGCCTGGCGGGGTGGATGCCCGGCACGAAGCAGCGGATAAAGGGGTTTTCCTGGAATTCCTTGAGGAACTCGTCGACGGTGAACTCGAGCTGGGTATAGAACATCACCGGCGCGCCCTTGGGCATGTCCGGGTCGGTGATGAATTTGGCGTACTCCAGGAAGTTGTACTTGGTCAGTACCATCATCTTGATCGGATTGATCTCGAGGACGATGCGCATCTCGTCGCCTCGCATCTTGGGGTCGTAGGCGGCCGACTCTAGCTCGACGTAGTCGCCGAGCGAGTTGCAGTAGTACAGCTTTCCGAAGGCGTTGAAGTCCATGTGCTCGAAGGTGCGGTAGCTCGAGATGAACTTGGTCGCCTTCGGGCGGCCGTCCTCGTGGGGCTTGAGCTCCGCGAAAGCCGCGTCGATATTGAAGTACGGATGCCTGAAGGACGGGTCGATCTCGACGAAGATCAATCGCCCCTCGAAGTACCGGGTCGAGCCCTGCGTATAGTGCTTGGCGAAACGCTCCGGATCCAGCTGGCTGGCAATCAGCGCGTGGTTCGGGTGCATGATCAGATACAGGTGCTTCTCGTCGTTCATCTCGCTACCCCCAATATGACTTGAGCATCGGCGCGATCACCAGGGAGATGATCGCCATCAGCTTGATCAGGATGTTGAGCGCGGGCCCGGCCGTGTCCTTGAACGGGTCGCCGACGGTGTCGCCGACGACCGCCGCCTTGTGGGCGTCGGAGCCCTTGCCGTGCGCGCGGCTCTCAATGAGCTTCTTGGCGTTATCCCAGGCTCCGCCCGAGTTCGACATGAAGATGGCCAGGAGCACGCCGGTCACCGTGACGCCGGCCAGCAGGCCGCCGAGCATCTCGATGCCCCCCGCGAAGCCTACCACGACCGGGCTGGCCGCGGCAATGACGCCGGGCAGTATCATCCTGCGCAGCGAGGCCTTGGTCGATATGTCGACGCAGGCGCGGTAGTCGGGGGTCTCGGTCTCCTCGAGTATGCCCGGCCGCTCGCGGAATTGCCTGCGCACCTCCTCTATCATCGCGAAGGCGGAGGCGCCGATCGCGTCCATCGACAGCGCCGAGAACAGGAAGGGGATCATGCCGCCGAGGAGCAGGCCGACGAGCACCTTGGGAGCGGTGACGTCGAACACGAGCGCGTTGGAGCCGCCGGCGGACTGCGCGAAGGCGCTGAACAGGATGATGGCCGTCAGCGCGGCCGAGCCGATCGCGAAGCCTTTGCCCACCGCGGCCGTCGTGTTGCCGACGGCGTCGAGCTCGTCGGTCACGTCGCGTACGTGGGGATCCATCGCCGACATGACGGCCAGGCCCCCAGCGTTGTCGGCGATCGGGCCGTAGGCGTCGACGGACAGCTGGATGCCGAGCGTGACGAGCATGCCAAGGGCCGCCATGCCGATGCCGTAGAGCCCGGCGATGGAGTACGAACCCAGCATGGCGCCGCAGATCACGAGGACGGGCGGCAGGGTCGACAGCATGCCGACGCCGAGGCCGGTAATGATCGCGGTGGCGGCGCCGGTATCGCATGATCGCTCGATTTTCCTGACCGGCGCCGTGTTGGTGCCGGTGAAGAACTCGGTCAGGAGGCCTATCGCCGTGCCAGAGACGAGGCCGAATACCGCCGCGAGGGCCACGCTGAGCGCGTTCCTGCCTCCATCGAAGGTACCGGAGCCGAGCGCTAGGCGCGCCAGCGGGTACATAAGCGCGGCGGCCAGGGCGGCCGCTCCGAAGCTACCCGCGTTCAAGGATTTCTGGGGCGACCTGCCCGGCTTGCCGCGTACGAGGAAGGTACCCGCTATCGAGGCGAGGATGCCCATCGCGGCCATCAGGATGGGCAGGAGAGCCAGGCGTAGCCTCATGTCGTCGGAGGCTGCCACGCCGATGCCGAGCACCACGCAACCGACGATGGAGCCGACGTACGACTCGAACAGGTCGGCGCCCATGCCAGCCACGTCGCCGACGTTGTCGCCGACATTATCGGCTATGACCGCGGGATTGCGCGGGTCGTCTTCGGGGATGCCAGCCTCCACCTTGCCGACCAGGTCGGCGCCGACGTCGGCCGCCTTCGTGAAGATGCCGCCGCCGACACGCGCGAACAGCGCTATCGTCGAGGCGCCTAGGCTGAAGCCGGACAGGATCGGGAAGATCGTGTCGCGGAGCGCCCCAATGGAGGCGCCGAAGAGGGCGACGCCGAGGCCGACGACGGCCGCGATGCCGAGTAGGGCCAGTCCGACCACGGTCATGCCCATCACCGAGCCCCCGGCGAACGCCACGCGCAGGGCCGGGCCGATGCCGTCCGAGGCGGCCGAGGCCGTCCTCGAGTTGGCGGCCGTCGCGGTACGCATGCCGAAGTATCCGGCTGCCGCCGAGCATAGGGCGCCAAGCACGAAGGCCAGGGCCTCGAGCCTGAGCGAGCCGGAGTTGGCCACGGCCAGGAAGAGCGCGACCAGGGCGACGAAGGGCACGAGTACCGTGTACTCGCGCCGCAGGAAGGCCTCGGCGCCCTCGGCTATGTATCCGGCTATCCGCTCGAGCGTCGCGTCGCCGACGCTTCGTTTCCGTATCCAGCGACTCTTGGCTACGGCGTAGACGATGGCTATCGTCCCCCCGATCGCCGCGGCCAGTAGCACCGCAATGATGTTCATCCTGATCTACCTCCAGCACGGCGCCGTGCGCCGCAGAACGCGACGCGAGCAGTATAAAGTCAAAAATCGGCCCCGACAATGATTTCATGCGATGGGACCACGAAGCTTCGTACCACCGGGGGCTTGCCAGAACGGGCTTGAGCGAGTACCTTTTGCGAATCGTTCGCACTAGTCAGTTTCGATACGGAGTATGCCATGCGCCATTCAGCACATACTGGAGCGCTCGTTCGTGGCGCGGTCACCGCGGCCTCGACGCTGATCGTGGCGCTCGTGGTCGGTTGCGGGGCGGAGCGACCCGACGACGGGACGCTTCCCGTCGTCGTGGTCAGCATCGAGCCCCAGGCCTACTTCGTCGAGCGCATAGCCGAGGGGCGGGTATCCGTATCGGTCCTCGTCGGCCCGGGCCAGAGCCCCCATTCGTACGAGCCTACGCCCAGGCAGATGGCCGACCTGTCGGCCGCGTCCATGTGGCTATGCGTCGGGGCCGAGTTCGAGAAGAGTCTCAGGCCGAAGGCCGCCGCCTTGTACAAGAGCCTGCCCATCGTCGACACGACGACGGGCGTCCAGTACCGCAGGCTCGAGGCCCATGCCCACGACGACGGTGATGGCGACCATGACGAAGAAGGCGGGCTCGACCCCCACGTGTGGCTAGGCCGCCAGGCCGTCAAGGCGATGGCGGCGAACATCCGCGACGCGCTCGCGGCGGCCGATCCCGCCGGCGAGGACGCCTACGCCGCGAATCACGACGCCTTCGTGCGCGACGCCGACGCGGCATACGACGAGCTGGCCTCGGCTCTCGCGGGCCTCCGGGGAACCACCGCCTTCGTGTACCACCCGGCCTTCGGCTACCTGCTCGACGAGTTCGGCATAGCCCAGGAAGCCGTGGAGACCGGTGGCAAGGAGCCTACCCAGAAGGCCCTCGCCGCGATGATCAAGGCGGCTCGCGAGGACGGCGCCAGCCTGATCTTCGTGCAGGCCCAGTTCCCGACGAGCGCCGCCGAGGCCGTAGCCGAAGCGATAGGCGCCACGGTCGTGCCCATCGACCCGCTCGCGCGCGACTGGCTCGACAACCTGCGGCGCATCGGCGACGAGCTCGCCAGGATGGGCCCATGACTATGGAGCGTTCGGTTGCTATCCGCTTCGAGTCGGTATCCTTCTCCTATCCGGCCGCTCGGGTACTCGAGGCTGCCAGTTTCCATGTACACGCCGGGGAGTTCGCCGCTCTGGTCGGACCGAACGGCGCGGGCAAGACGACGGCGCTCAGGCTGATACTCGGTCTCGTCAGACCCGAGTCGGGCCGCGTGACCGTGCTCGGGCGCTCGCCTGAGGAGGCCAGGAACACGATAGGCTACGTGCCCCAGCACGCCTCCTACGACCCGGCCTTCCCGATTTCGGTCTCCGAAGTGGTGCGCATGGGACGCTTGAGGTCATCGACGAGGCGCTACGGCCCCGAGGACGGGCGGGCCGTCGAGCGAGCGCTAGCGCTGGCCGACGTCGAGGCTCTGGCGAGCCGTCCCTACCCCGCCCTCTCGGGCGGCCAACGCCGCAGGGTGCTCGTCGCGCGGGCGCTCGCCGCCGAGCCGGAACTGCTGATACTCGACGAGCCGACGGCCAACATGGACTCCGAGAGCGAGGGCCGGCTCTTCGAGACCCTCGGTGGGCTCAAGGGCCAGGCGACGATACTGATAGTCACCCACGATACCGGCTTCGTCACGTCGCTGACCGACGCCGTCTTCTGCGTCGGCGAGGGAGGCTCCGGCGGCCGCATAGTCAAGCACCGCGCCGTGCCGGCCGCCCACGCCGCGAGCGTCCAGTACGGCGGGAGCGCCTTGCAGGTCCTCCACGACACGGCGCTACCGGATAACGGCTGCTGCTCGGACGACCGCGTCGGCCACCCCGAAAGGAACGCGCGATGAACGGCTATATCCAGGCCCTCCTCGACCCGACGATGCCTTTCGTCCGCAACGCCCTCGCGGCCGGGCTGTTGTCGGCGGTACTGTTCGGCGTGCTCGGCGCGGTCGTCACCGTGAAACGCATAGCGGGCCTCGCCGGAGCCATAGCGCACGCGGTGCTCGGCGGCATAGGCCTGTCGCTGTTCCTGGCGGCCAAGGGCATAGCGCCCGGCCTGCCGCCCATCGTCGGCGCGCTGGTCTTCGCGGTGATCGCCGCGGCGGTGATAGGCTTCGTGTCGTTACGCGCCAAGCAGCGCGAGGACACGGTGATCAACGCGATCTGGGCCATTGGCATGAGCGTCGGCGTGCTGTTCATCGCCAAGACCCCCGGCTACGCCGACCCGATGAGCTACCTGTTCGGCAACATCCTGCTCGTATCCGGCCGAGACCTCGCGCTGCTCGCCGCGCTCGACGCGGTCGTGCTGTTCCTCGCCTGGCGCTTCTATCCGCAGATAGAGGCGAGCGCCTTCGACGAGGAATTCGCCAAGGTGCGCGGCGTGCCGACCGACGCCGTCTTCGTGGCGACCCTCGCCGTCACGGCCGTCGCGGTCGTGCTGCTCCAGACCTTCGTCGGCATCGTGATGGTCATCGCGATGCTGACCCTGCCCTCGGGCACCGCCGGCTTCGCCGCCAGGAGCCTGGCGGCGATGATGGCCGGGGGCGCCGCGCTCTCGGCCGCCTTCACGGTCGCAGGCCTGGCCGCCAGCTGGTCGCTCGACCTGCCGGCCGGCGCCGTCGTCGTCGTGATAGCCGGCGCCGCTTTCCTCGCGGTATCGGCGGCGGTCGCCGTCAAGGCCAGGAAGGGCCGCGCGTGACCCGGGCCAGGGCCGCGGTGCTGGCCGCCCTGGAGTCGACCGTCGAGCCGCTATCGGCGGCTGGCGTAGCCTCGCGGATGGCCGGCGCCTGCGACCAGGCCACGGTGTACCGCGCGCTCCATCACCTCGAGGAGGCAGGGCTGGCGGAGTCGTTCGTGCTGCACTGCGCGATGCACGGCGTCGAGCGCTACTACGCCGCGACCAGCTCGCCCCACCGGCACTGGTTCCACTGCGAGAGCTGCCATCGCTTCGTCGACCTCGGCGCGTGCAGGCTGGGCGGGCTCGTCTCCGAACTGGAGCGCGAGCGCGGCCTACGCGTCACGAGGCACACGATGTACCTGACCGGCGTCTGCGGCGATTGCGCCGCCCGGGAGTGAGGACGGCCCCGGGCCGAGCCCTGAGGCCGTCCCGGGGCTGGGGATACTCAGGCTATCGCCGAGCGGTGACGCTTGGCGGCGGGATGGCGCAGGCGCCGCTCCAGCCAGTCGAGCCGAGCGACGAGCTCCTCCGGGAACCCGTCGTGGAAGCTACCGAAGAAGGCGCGGATACCCGGCACGTCGGCCAGCCATTCGTCCTCGCGCACCGTCAGGAGCTCGGCCATCGCCTCGGGCGACAGGTCGAGGCCGTCGAGGTCGAGGGCGCCCGGCGCGGGCACGTTGCCTATCGGCGTCTCCACCGCCTCGCCGGCTCCGTCGCAGCGCTCGAAGATCCACTTGAGCACGCGCGCGTTGTCGCCAAAGCCTGGCCAGAGGAATTTGCCATCGGCTCCCTTGCGGAACCAGTTGACGTAGTAGAACCTAGGGTGCTTGACGCCGGAGCGCTCGCCCATCCTGAGCCAGTGGTGGAAATAGTCGCCCATGTTATAGCCGCAGAACGGCAGCATCGCGAAGGGGTCGCGCCTGAGCTGGCCGACGGCGCCAGCGGCGGCGGCGGTGGTCTCGCTCGAGACTATGGAACCCATGAACACGCCATGCTCCCAGTCCATCGCCTCATGGACGAGCGGTACGGTACCCGCCCTGCGCCCGCCGAACAGGATGGCGCTGATCGGCACTCCCCTGGGATCCTCCCAGGCCTGGTCGATCACGGGGCACTGGGACGCGGGGGCGGTGAAGCGGCTGTTCGGGTGGGCGGCCGGCTTGCCCTTGGACGGGTCGTAGGGCTCGCCGAGCCAGTCGACGAGGCCGGCCGGAGGCTCCCCGCCTATGCCCTCCCACCAGACATCGCCGTCCGGCGTCGTGGCCACGTTCGTGAAGATGCAGTTCTTCTCCGTGGAGCGCATCGCGTTGGGATTGGACTTGAGGCTGGTGCCCGGCGCGACGCCGAAGAAGCCGTACTCCGGGTTGATGGCGTAGAGCCGCCCGTCGTCGCCCCAGCGCAGCCAGGCGATGTCGTCTCCGACCGTCTCCACCTTCCAGCCCGGCAGGTTCGGCACGAGCATGGCCAGGTTGGTCTTGCCGCAGGCCGAAGGGAAGGCCGCCGCGATGTACTTTTTCTTCCCATCGGGATTCGTGATGCCGAGGATGAGCATATGTTCGGCGAGCCAGCCCTGATCCCGCGCCATGACACTGGCGATGCGTAGCGCGTAGCATTTCTTGCCGAGCAGCGCGTTGCCGCCGTAGCCCGAGCCGTACGACCAGATCGAGCGTTCCTCGGGGAAGTGGACGATATACTTATTGTTCGAGTCGCAGGGCCAGGGTAGCTCGTGCCGGCCGAGCGTCAGCGGGTAGCCTACCGAGTGCAGGCACTTGACGAAGGGCTTGTCGCGATCGAGCTCCTTGAGCACGGCCTCGCCCATGCGCGTCATGATGCGCATGTTCAGCACGACGTAGACGCTGTCGGTCAGTTCGACGCCTATCTGGGACAGGGGGCCGCCTACGGGGCCCATCGAAAACGGAATGACGTACATGGTGCGACCGCGCATGCACCCGAAGAAGCGCTGCCTGAGCTCGCCCTTCATCTCCTGGGGATCGCGCCAGTTGTTCGTTGGGCCGGCCTCTTCGCGGAAACGCGAGCAGATGAAGGTATTGTTCTCGACGCGGGCGACGTCTCCCGGGTCGCTACGGACCGCGAACGAGTTGGGACGCTTCTCCAGCCGCTTGAAGCTTCCGGAGCGGAGCATGCGCTCGGCCAGCCTATCGGCCTCCTCATGCCCGCCGTCGCAGACGACCACGTCGTCCGGCATGCACATGGCCACATTCTCGTCTATCCACTCGCGGAGGCGTGGATGCCTGATGCAATCGAGGTTCATACCGAGGGTCTCCTTCTTCGCGGACAGTTTTAAACCCGAAACGCGTATTGCACAAGATAAAACGATCGCGGCCGGAACGGCGCCTGGACCTTAGGCTTCTGCCGAGACCTCCAGGCCGTCGAAGCGCCACGCGGCGCAGGCGAAGCCCTTCTTCTTCTTCTCGGCCAGGCGCGTGAAGCCCTTGGGCCTCCGCCGCTCGAAACGGTCCATCGCCGTCGACGGCATCGAGGCGACGAAGGCCCCGCCGCGCTTGAGCACCCTAGCGGCCGTCTCCCACGAGTCGCCGGTCGTGTCGACGCGCGGCGTGAGGTCGGGGAACTCGACGAGCAGGTCGTAGGCCGAATCGGGCAGGTCGGCCTGGAACGCGAAGGCGGCGCCCGGCTCGGAACCGGACCGGGTGGCCAGCGCCAGGTTCCTGGCGCTGGCGACGAGCGCCAGCGAGTCGCGGCCGCACAGGTCTATCGTCGCGCCTTTGGCGCGGACCCCGACGTAACTGGCCAACGCCCCGACTCCCGGATTGACGACGGCCGCCCGCCTGAGCAGAAGGCCGGCCGAGGCGTGCTCGAACAGCTCGACGGCGAGCTCCGTGGCGAAGGACGAGGTGTCGAACTCGGGGAGGCCCCAGTAGCCCTTGATCGCGTAGACGGACTTGCCGGCCCGCAGGCCCCGTCGTTCCGAACGCTCGACGGCGTACGACGACCCGTCGTCTGCATACGCGGCGGCGCCTCCCCTGGCGAACAGCAGGGCCGTATGCCCGGGCCCGCGCTCGGTCGCCACGATCTCGGCCCCTGAACCGCGGATGGACTCGGCCGCGGCCTCGGCTATCGTCTGCACGACGACGACAGCCCCGCGCCCCGAGTCGGTCAGGACGCCGGGAAGGTCGCGCAGGAAGCGATCCAGGACCGGCGGGCCGGCCTTGGCCGGCACGTTGCACAGCGCCAGGTCGAAGCGCTCGGAACCGAGCCCGTCGAGGAACAGGGCCCGGTCGACCGTGGCGCCGCGAACCTTGTTGCGCCTGGCGTTGCGCTCGCTGAAGGCGCAGGCGAGGGCGTCGCGGTCGCGCAGGCGCAGACTGGCGCCCGGGTAGCCCCTGGCGCAGGCGACTCCCAGCACGCCGACGCCGGAGCCGACGTCGAGTATCGAGCCGACGAGGCCGTCCTCGACGTTCTTGGCCACGAGCTTGAGGAGCAGCCTGGAGCCCGCGTCTATGTCGAAGGAGCTGAACAGGGCGTGGGACAGCTCGAAGCTCATCTCCTGGCCCTTAAATTTGAGCGGGACGCTCTTGTTGACGTATATGTCGATAGGGTTCATCTCGGCCATAGTACGACGGCCCGGCCTTCGTAGCAAGCGCCGGGCGGGCCCGCCCTGCACGGGCGTATAGGCTACTTCGCCGTATCGACGGTCTCGGCGACCGCAGCCGCGTCCTGGGCTCGCAGCATGGCCACCTCGTCCGAGTTGAAGATGCGGTCGATGTTCAGGATGACGATGAACGCGTCGTCGCGCTTGCCTATGCCGTCTATGAACTCCGCCGCGAGCTTGGTACCGAATCGGGGAGCCGGCTCGATACGGTCCCCGGCTATCTCGACCACCTCGTGGACCGAGTCCGCCAGGGCGCCGACTATCACCTCGCCGTCATCGCCCTCGACGTCGAGCACGATGATGGCCGTATCCTTGGCGACGGGCGTCTCGTCCATGCCGAACTTGAGCCGCAGGTCGATCACCGGCACGCCTTTGCCGCGCAGGTTGATGATGCCCTTCATGTAGTCGGCGGTGCGCGGCAGTTTGGTGATACGGGTATATTCGAGGACCTCCCGCACCTTGCCGACCGATACGGCGTAGTGCTCGTCGTGTAACGTGAAGGTCAGGTACTGGTTGAAGACACTCTCTTTCATCGCTCGGTACTCCTGCCCTAACTCTAGCGCCTGTCCGCGTCCGCGTCAAATGCGCCGGCTCCCAGGGCTATCGCTGCGTTGCGCCTAAGCTCCTCGCCGCGTATCCACGAAAGGCCGAGCGCGGTCTTCCTGAAGAAGGCCGAAAGCTCGGCGTCGCCCGAGCCGGTGACGAGGCGGGACGATACGAAGGGTCCGGGCCGGCGCTCGGCCGGCAAGAGGAGGGCCTCGGCCGCCTGGGCCGGGCTCGGGCCTCCGTCCGGGCCTCCGTCCGAGCCCGGGCGCCGTTCATAGGCGCGCGCCGAGCGTGGGCAAGCCAGGACGCAGGCATCGCACCCGTATAACCTGCTTCCCCAGGCGCGCGCCGCCGCCTCGGGCATGGTTCCGGGCCGGGTCGCCCAGGCCTGCAGACAGCGGTCCAGGTCGACGCCGCCGGGACCTATCGCGCCGGTCGGGCAGGCGTCGGCGCAGGCCCGGCAGGAT
>Ga0116156_10003343_pt1 | contig 14035 bp, 12 predicted proteins | sample AD_UKC045_MetaG_FD_89891 | JGI IMG/M metagenome (GOLD analysis project Ga0116156, IMG submission 89891) | Active sludge microbial communities of municipal wastewater-treating anaerobic digesters from USA - AD_UKC045_MetaG | ecosystem: Engineered > Bioreactor > Anaerobic > Digestate | place: USA... | reverse complement strand
TCTACCGTTGATACTATAACTAACGTGATAGTTCTCATTGCGTTCACACAGTAACAGGTACCACGGTCGCTACCTTATCGTTCGAGAGAATGTGCGTAGCGCCATCTCGAGAACTATCAAGCGCTAGTATCGAAACTTGCGTAAATAGTTCTCACTTTGTTCGAACAGTAATGAGATGAAGTATAAGTTCTCACTTCGTTCGAACAGTAAAAAGATTATCGTTCGAGGGCTACTGCCCGAGAACTCTGAACCGTCGATGACAATCCTTACGAGGTAGTTCTCACTGCGTTCGAACAGTAATGGATATGACGGGTAGTTCCCGCTCTCACTCGAACAGTAACAATAGGATTAAGTAGTCTTAGAGCTTAGGAGATATTTCGGTAATATAATCGACTATCTAACAAAGTAGCTTTTTTTTTGCTACCCAAGCCAGGGCATTAGCAAGCAACCACCACTGCAATACATTATTAATACATTTATAGGCTCACAAAAGTCCAATATGTTATGGACCGTAACAATATCTTGACAAGCGTTGTGGGCGAGGTACTATCAAATTAGGAATAAAATGGCAAAACTTTCAACCGGAGGGGGTATGGCAAAGAAAATTGTACGCCGGAATGGTTTTACACTCATCGAGCTACTGGTGGTTGTCGCGATAATCGCTATTTTGGCCTCGCTCGTTATAATTAATTTAAGTTCTCGTCGCCAGGCAAGCGCAACAAGCCAGCTACAAAACACTGCGCGCCAAATTGCTACATCTGCAAATCTTTACTTCGATGACCACCCCGAAGCGGTGTCTGTTCTTTACGACGATATGGTGCCTGATTACATCACAGAATTACCTCGTAACCTTGAGCTTGTTGGTAACGTAATATCTTTTGCAAACGGTGAAAGTAATTTTGAACTCATCGGCAACGGAGGGCCCGCCGATGGTTGCGCGGCAACAGTGGTCGGAAGCGTGGTGCCCGACCTCGAGGATATTCGTCAGACCTGCCCACAATAGCATTGTCGCTTGGCGTAACTGCTAGGAGGTCGAGGGATTCTCTTTGTCGATTATGTTTATCTTTTTCCAGTCGGGCAACCACTGTGTTGCGCGAAAATACTTTTCAGAAATAGGGCGCCCTACCCACAAGGGGTAAAAGAAGAAAAATACAGCCAGCGCAAGTACTATCCAGCCAAAAAAGACGGTCGCCTTCTTTTTGTATAGGTCGAAAAGTAAATTACTCAGCAGGACGAATAAAAATGGAGCAACGGGCAAAACGTAAAACAAAAACTGCTCCCTTCCTATCACACTCCAGCCAAAATAGAAAACAGAAAAAGTTATAAAGGGCAAGAACAAATACTTTTTGTTTCGTCCGTAGAGCATAGCATATATGCTGTAGCCAAAAGCAACAATAGATGACCACCAAATAACAGGGTTGCCCAAAAGAACAATGCTTGCATAATAATTTTCCGCTAGTTTTGATTGGTAGTAGGTAATAGGTTGGCGTAGATAAAGCCAATCGTACCAACGCGAGGCGAAAGCATGGTCTCCTTTTAGTTTAAGGTGAAAAGATAGGGCATAATTATGCCAATGCAAGATCCAGCTCCAGTAGCTTGCCTTGCAATTAATAAGTAACACAAGCATATATACTAAAAGTGGTAGTAATAACATTATAAGCGCCTCTATTCTGTGTTTTTTTATAGGACTAGCAGTAATTAACCAAAGCGCAAGAATTGCCCATAAGGGGATGGCTGTCCATTGAGTAGAAATTGCCATACCCATAAAGAGCGTTGCTAGTACTAGCCAACGCATTTTGAAGTTACGAACAAAATAAGAACCAGCGGTGTATGCGCATAAAACAAAAAAAGTTACAAAAGAAACAAGGAGGGCGGCGCGGGAGTGAACAAGGAATAAGCCATCAAATGTAACTAGAAATGCCGCAATGAGCCCTATTTTTGGATTTTTAGTAATATTGCGTGCGAAAAGGCAAATTAGAGGAACGTTGGCTATGCCAAAAAAGACGGGGAGCAAACGCCAGACCCACGCAAAATTGCCAAAGGCGCGAATCATTAAAGAAATGAGTCCTTCGGCTAAGGGCGGGTGCACGTCGGTCCAGTCTTTTCCTGTAACAAGCGAGTTGGCGTAATCGGCATAATACGCCTCGTCGAACACAAATGAATCTGGTTCCCACATGCGCCATATACGTATTGCGGCGGCAATTAAAACCAGCACAAACAAAACAATACGGGTTTCGTTAATCTTAAAACGAGCCATTAACCGTATTATCTCATAAATTAGGAGGTATTTTTTGTGGTATAATACCAGATAAGGAGAAGGATGAAGAACGCAGATGTTTTTAAGATGGTCTGGGCCAGTTGGCGTTTGAACAAAAACAAAGCGCGCCTTAGTATAGCCGTTGTCGCCTTTATCGTTTTTGTGGTACTTATGATAGTTACTCTTGGCTTTGGTCTTGCGGAGGCAACCTTAGGCCGCTTGGCGCAACAGGGCGTTCTTAATTCCATCGATGTATCGAGTCCTAACCCAGATAGCGCACCGCTTACTGATACGGTGGTGGAGCGTTTAAAGCTTATTGAAAATGTTGCTTATGTGGCGCCTAGTGTCGATTATGCTTCGATTGCTAAATTCGGCACCGCTACTACCGATGCCAACGTTACCGCCGCAACAGGTGAGTTTTTCGCTAACGAACTACCTGTGATGTTGGCGGGCACCAGCGCTTTTAGTTCTGGCGAGGCAAGCGAAGTAGTTGTGAGTTCCGCTCTAGTTAAGGCACTTGGTTACAGCGAACCCGGTGAGGCGGTTGGGCAAACAATAGACTTTAGCATTAGTGTGCCCGATTACAACCAGCTTGGGGGGGATCGTATCGCGGTGCCAGAGTTACTTTTCAACAATATAGAAAAGCAGGTCGAGGTAGTTGGCGTTACCAACGAAACACAGTACTCATTAGCCTTTATCCCCCTGGATATACTGGGCTTGCAAGATAAATATTATTCCGTTATTCGCCTTGTAACCAAAAACCAAAGCGATGTTGCCCGTGTGCGTTTAAGTGTAGAAGAGCTTGGCTATCAAGCGGTTACTTATGGCGATACTTTTTCGGACGCGCAAACAATCTTCAATCTCGCCCGTATTGCTTTTATCGTTATGGGGGCAATAGCGCTCTTGATTTTATCGATTGTAGCAGCCGAGACTATGACTATTTCTCTTTTAGAAAACGCAAGCCAAGTGGCGGTGATGAAGCGCTTGGGAATGGACGACAAGCAAGTACACCGGCTTTATGTAGCGGAAGCGCTTTCTTTTGTGGTGCTGGGCAGTGCTATTGGTGTAATTGCCACTTTTGCAGTAGGCTGGTTGATTAACGGAGTAGTTTATATGCTTGCTCGTGACCAGGGAGCAGAGGGAATCCTTCTTTTCCATATGCCCCTTTATTTGGCGCCACTGGTACTAACAACAACTGCTGTGATTGGTCTTGTTGCCGGTCTTTTTCCTGCCCGCCGTGCCGTGCGCATGAGAGCAGTAACTAAATAAAAATAAAACAAATGTCTATACTATTAAATGCTCCGGGGTCTGGAACTGCAATAAATCCTGCGATGACAGGTGCACAAACGAGCCCAGTAAACGCTAGCGCAGAGCAACCGGTATTGCAAACCATCAACCTTACCAAATATGTTGATACGCCAACGGGTCCGTTGAATATAATGAATAACGTCAATCTTGCTGTAAGGAGTGGCGAATATGTTATAATTTATGGCACCTCCGGCAGTGGGAAAACTACTTTAATTAACGCCATCGCGGGCCTCGACCGTCCCAGTGCCGGCTCGATTATCGTTGGTGGTCGCGATATTGTCAAAATGAGCGATAGAGAACTTTCTCATTATCGTATGGCGGCGCTAGGTATTGTATATCAGGATACCAATATTCTCAATGCCCTTAGCGTGCTTCAGAACGTAGAAATGCCGATGACCTTAGCCGGTATGCCCGAAGAAAGAAGGCGTCCGCAGGCGCTTAAAATGCTTGAGGTTTTTCACCTTTCGCACATGGCAAACAAAATGCCCTCAGAGATTTCCGCAGGCGAGAAATTTCGTGTTGCTCTTGCTCGCGCTCTTGTTAATTCACCACTTATTTTACTTATCGATAGTATGATTGATTACCTCGATGCGCGAACGGCAGACGATGTTATGGAAAATATTCGCTTTATTAACGAGCAGACGGGTCTTGCCATTATTCTTACCACCAATAACCCTAATTTTATCCACTACCCACACAAAGTGGTTTATATGAGCGGTGGTCAAGTTAGCCGGGTTATTGAAAATAGACCATTAAGACGCTCACAATAAGAGCAAATTTGCGATAATAGAGGGTGCAAGAGAGTGTTAAAACACAAGAATAGTAGTTTTTTATGAAGCAACTTTGTTTAGTGGTAATGGATGGGTGGGGAGTTGGGCAGCGCTGGGGAGGGAACGCAATATATAATGCCCAACCTTCTTTTTATGGCTCTCTTTGGCAGACAGTGCCAAGTACTACACTTGGCGCCAGCGGGCTCGATGTTGGTCTTTTAGCACAGACCTCTGGTAATTCGGAGGCGGGTCATGTTAATATTGGCGCCGGCAGAGTTGTGAGCCAAGATTTAAGCTGGATTCAACACCAAATAGACAGTGGCGAATTTTTTAAAAACAAAACTCTTAACGAAATATTTTCAAGCGCAAAGCAAACAGGAAAGCCCGTGCATATTATTGGCCTGTTAAGCGATGGTGGTATTCACGCCCACATCGACCACATGTATGCTCTTTTAGAGCTCGCCGCCCGTTACCGACCGGTGGCAGTTTATTTGCACCTCTTTGGCGACGGGCGCGACACAGAGCCACACCGTATTCAATTGCTACTGGAGCGCTTAACAATGAGAATTAATAAGTTTGGAGTTGGTATTGTTGCAAGTATTGTCGGTCGTTATTATGCTATGGACCGAGCGCGTAATTTTGACAGAACGCAAAAGGCTTTCTCTCTCTTGACGGCTGGGACAGGGGAAATAGTAAGTAGCTGGGAAGAGGGTATTACTAATGCATACCGTCGCGGTATGACCGATGAATATTTATCTCCTATGGCGTTGAGGCAAACCGTTTCCCAAACGCGAATTAAAGATGGCGATTTTATAATTTTTACTAATTTTAGAGCAGATAGAATTTGGCAAATAGAGGCGGCACTTACAGAGAATAATTTTAGTGCTTTTGCGCGCCAACCAATAAAGCCGGGACGTATGGTGAGTTTTGTGCCTATAGAAACGGCCCCCAACTTGGAATCTGCTATGGCACCACCAACAGTTAGCGCAACACTAGGGGAGGTTATTTCTTTAGCTGGTTTTAAGCAATTGCGTATTGCGGAAACAGAAAAAGGACCACATGCTACATACTTTTTAAACGGAGGGCGCAAAGAGCCGTTTTCTGGACAAAAGGATGAGATCGTGCCATCACCAACTCAGAGCTATGTTACAATGCCGGAAATGAGCGCCTATAAGCTTGAGCCGTTAGTTTTACGTGCGATTGGTGACCCGCAATATAGGTTTATATTTTTAAACTTGGCTAATGCCGATATGGTGGGACATACGGGCAATATGGAGGCGAGTATAAAGGCTGTTCGTATTGTCGATAGTATTATTAAAAAAATCACCGGCAAGGCAATTGCAAGTGGAACAAGCTTAATTGTAACTGCCGACCACGGTAATATCGACGAAATGATTTCTCCTGCCACAGGTGATGTTTCTGTCGATCACACTCGCAACAGGGTGCCATTATTTCTAATAACAGATGATAAGAGGAAAAAACTTAGGGAAAACGGCAGGCTTTGTGATATTGCTCCGACAGCTTTAAGTCTAATGGGGCTCGAAAAACCGCCTGTTATGAACGGACAGTCTTTGGTTGTTTGATTTTAGTTAAATACAGGTATAGTATTTTTCGCCAAAACTGGTTTGCCAACCAGTCGGTTTTGCATTTGACATTTAAGTGGTCTTGTTATATAATCTGCCTGCCTGATGAGACTTGCAGGCCTCCTCCGCGACCCCGCTGGTCCGATGCACCGGACCAGCGGGAATTTTTTTTATAAAACTGCAGATGTTAATTTAATTCCGATGTATGCCTTTTGCCGTCCCGTGCCTTTTATTCTTGCTGTTCGAGGGCTACTGCCCGAGACCCAGCTGTCCTCTTATCGTTCGAGAGAACCCCGCCCAGCCGGGCGGGGCAAGCTCCTGACCGTAAGTTTTTATTGTTCGAGAGAATTGCGCGTAGCGCCATCTCGAGAACTACTAGACGCTGATACTGGAACTCGCGCTGTAGTTCTCGCTTCCGCTCGAACGGTAAAGGGGGTAACGGGGAGTTCTCGCTCCCGCTCGAACAGTAACAGGATTGTCGTTCGAGGTTTACCCACCGAGAACTCCCGACCGCTAGTATTAAATCTTGCACAAATAGTTCTCATCGTTCCGCCTACGGCGGATACTCTTCGAACAGTAAAAAGTTCTCGCTCCCGCTCGAACGGTAAAGAATGTAACGAGGAGTTTGCTCTTCTTTTGTATGGACCGTAACACGTTCTTGACAGTAGGCAATGATAGTAGTACCATTTTTCCATAGTGCTCAACGCTTGCGTTGGAGCGCTATCCGCCCGGTGCATTGACACAAAGCAGAGAGGAGGTCTTGCTTAGGTCAGGGCGGATTTGAAAGCGGAGGTGCAGCGGATGCTGCGTAGGATCGAGAGGGAAATTATTGCGAAAAAGGCCGGAGCAGATGTTTCCCGCGAGGAGGGGAGACTAGTGATCTCTGGCTCACAGCAATACTCCAGTGTTTGTCTGGCTGTGCCAGATGAACCGGTCAATGGGTCCCTCGTCTTCTTCGGGGACATCATTGAGGACCGTAGGCTGGAGAGAGCGAGTCCCACGGGGCTCTATGCCCTGAGGCGGGCGGGGCTGAAGATCGCCCGCGGTCCGGGCGATAGGCTTTACGCCGTTTGGCCAGCACGAGGGAAGCGGTCTGAGATTGTTCTTGAGCTCAGGCTCTTCCCGCCTAAGGTCACGGCGCGGGAGGCCAACAGTGGTTGGCCCGAGTACGCGCCAGAGTAGGACCAGCCAGGTGGCTGGAAGATAGGGCCGTCAGGGGGGGGGCGGCTTACACACAGGCCTTGCAGAATTCACTTTTCTGCAAGGCCTTTCCTTTTTAAGCGACAGAATAAGTATTATTGCGTTTTGACTAGGTATTTATAGTTGCATATACTAAAAATAATCGAGATGGCTTTGGTGTGTAGTGGTCGACGCAAAGTTAAATGTTCAAAAACTTTTATATACTCAAAGTATTTATGGACAAAAGTGTGGAGAAATCGCTTGCTACGCTCAAGGCAAGCAATAAGGGTAAGCATTTTCTGCCAAGGCTGCTAGCAATAATAATTTTTGCCTGGAGTGCTTATTGGCTTTTATGGAATGCGCTAACCTTTTCTATTGTCAGTGATGAAACAGTCTATATTCCCGCCGGGGTAAGAATGTTGTTGCGAGGGGATATGGTGATTAACAATGAACATCCACCGTTAAACAAAATCCTCTCTGGTGTTTTTGTTTTGCCCTTAAAGCCAAATATCGACACGGCCATCAACGAGGCTCCCGACAACAATCAGTGGAAAATGGGGACAATTTTTTTTCACGAAAGCGGAAACCCGACTAAGTTAATAGTTTTTCTAGGTCGCCTTCCTACAGTAATTTTGACTCTGACTATGTTGTATTCTGTTTTTAGGTGGATGACTTGCAGGTGGCATATATGGGCGGGGGTGGGTAGTTTAGCCGCGCTTGCTCTTAATCCTAATATTATTGCCCATGGTGCATTGACAACCAACGATATACATCTTGTGGTTGCGGTTTGGTTTTTGTTTATAGCGACATATAATCTAGCACAGGAACCGCAGAAATTGACAAGATATGTTTGGTGGGGATCGGCTTGTGGTCTAGTGCTTTTGGCGAAATTTAGTGGCTTTTTCTTTGTTGCACTCTCGATGGTTTCATTGTTTGTTTTTTTGGTTGTAAAAAAAGAGAAAATATTACCTTTTGTTTTGAGATTTTTTCTTTCTCTGTTTGTTTGTTTATTTCTTGTTTGGTTGTCTTACGTTTTAATTGAGCATCGTGCTTTATTGGGAAAAAGGACAGTCGATGCAAGCCTCTTTCAAGTCAGGATGGTACAGATTAGCAATCCGGTTATTAAGACATTAGTAGTTCCCTTTTTGCGTTACGCAGAGGGTTATAATGTTGTTTACCACCATAATATAGGTGGGCATAGGTCATATCTTAATGGGGAATTTAGCGATTTCGGCTTTCGTCAATTTTTTGTTTATGCAATTTACTACAAAACACCCACTGCATTATTGGTCCTACTAGCAGGCGGGCTATTCCTTGCAATAAGAAAAAGACAAGGCGTGATTTTATTAATGTCCTTTTTTGCTGTACTTTATGTATTTTGTGCCTCCTTGGGTCGTATCCATATTGGCATACGCCATATATTACCATTTTACCTACTTACGGCCCCAGCGATAGGATATTTAGCCTGGAAGATGATAGCAACGCGTAAGATAATGGTATATAGTTTATTGGCGCTTTTTTCTATTTGGCTTATTGTTGATCTTGCCTGCAATAGTCCCAATAGAATAAGTTACTTTTCTCAACTTTCTGGTGGTTGGAAAAACGGTTATAAGTACCTGAGTGACTCTAACACTGACTGGGGGCAGGAAGCATATTTATTGGCAGAATATGCAAAAGAACATCCAGACAGCAGGCTGATTATAGGCTATATTGTAGGGGCGGACTCTCTTTACAGGAGTGTGGCGCACGTCAAGCTATCAGAAATGGCGGGCGATGATGTTTGTAGTAAACTAGAAGACGGTGATGTTCTTATTGTTTCGGTTAATATTGCAAATAGTCATTTCGGTCGTTATCCATGTATTTCTCATAATACTCATATCGCGGAGCGCTTGGGGCACACTTTCTTGCTCTTTTATCCACAAGATTTTAAGGCTAATAACAGTGTATGAACCGTAAAAAGAACGTTGGGAGCGACAAAGGGAAGAGTTATTCACTCAGTCTGTCTGTTATTATTCCTGCTTACAACGAAGAAAAGAGAATTACTGCGACATTAAAAGATATAGAAAAGTTTTTAAGAAAAAATTTTTCGAATTTTGAAGTTATGGTTTATAACGATGGTTCACAGGACAAAACAGAAAGAGTTGTTAAGGAGTTTATTAAAAAACACAGGCTGAAGAATTTTAAAATTGTTACGTTTCGCAAAAATGTTGGCAAGGGAAAGACTATTAAAATTGCCTCACTTAAAGCAAAAAAAGATTGGATATTGATGATGGATGCAGATTCTGCAGCGCCAATAGAGGATGTTCAAAGACTTATCGACGGAAGAAGAGGTAAAGAGATTGTGTATGGTTCTCGTTATTTAGATAGGACGTTGCTTAAAGTGCGCCAGCCCTTGGTGAGAAGAATTATAGGGAGGGCTGGTAACTTACTTGCGAGAATCGTGCTAAAAATTAATCTTTGTGATACTCAGTGTGGCTTTAAGCTTTTTTCGCGCCGCGCCGCCAGAATAATTTTTCCTAAATCGGAAATAGAAAGATGGGGGTGGGACCTTGAAGTACTTGCTATTGCTCAGGCGAACAATTTGTCTGTTGTCGAAGTACCTGTGAGTTGGGCACACATAGAGGGTAGCAAGTTTAGAGCCTCGCGTGGAATAAGGCAAACTTTTCTTGAACTTTTTACAATAAAAAGAAACCTAAGACAGGGTAAGTATAGCAATAACACCTAGTTACTATTTTTATTGTTCGAGGGCTACTGCCCGAGAACCCCGCCCGTAAATTTTTATTGTTCGAGAGACCGCACGTAGTGCCATCTCGAGAACTACAGGCCGTAAGTTTTTACACTGACGTGATAGTTCTCGCTTCCGCTCGAACGGTAAAGGGATTATCGTTCGAGGTGTACTCGCCGAGAACTATCTACCGTCGGTGCTAATCCTTACCCGATAGTTCTCACTTCGTTCGAACGGTAAAAAACTCTCACTCCATTCGAATAATAATAAAAAATTCCCATAAGCGCAGGGGAATTAATCTGGTACCGCGTACGGGAATTGAACCCGTGTTTCCGCCGTGAGAGGGCGGTGTCCTGGGCCACTAGACGAACGCGGCGCACCATTGCAAAATTATAGCTAAAAAAGGCTAAGGTGTAAACATAAAATGAAGATCTGTTTTACACTTCGATAATAACCGGTATAACAATCGGTCGGCGTTTAGTCCTTTTTTCGAGAAACTTATTCATTTTTTCGCGAAGCGCATTTTTTACCTGTGCCCAGTCATTCCCTGTGCGTTCGGCCTCTGCCAAAAAGATGCGGCGCACCTCAGAGCGCGCTTCGCGGATTAACTCTTCTGCGGCACGCATATAATCAAAACCGCGAGAGATAATGTCGGGACTGGTGATAATTTCGTGTGTACGTCGATCAACTGTTACAATGCACACAAAAATACCATCCGATGCCATCGCTTGGCGATCGCGCAATACAATATTACCAACATCACCAATACCGAGCCCATCTACCAATACACTCTCGGCGGGTATATGCCACTGCGATTTTTCCACTTTTCCTTCGGCAACTTCTAAAATATTGCCATTTTCTAATATGATGGTGTTTTCTACCCCGTTTTGTTTTGCCAACGCACTATGTAGTGAAAGGTGGCGGTATTCGCCATGGATAGGGACAAAATGCTTGGGCTTGAGGATGTTTATCAGCTTCGCCATTTCGTCGCGGTAAGCATGGCCAGAAACATGAACGTCAATTTCTTTACCATAGACAACGTTTGCTCCCAGGCGGAACAAGTTGTTGATAATATCGCCAACAGCTGCTTCGTTGCCGGGGATGGGAGAGGCGGAAAGGACTACGGTATCACCAGCTTTAATCTTGAACTGGCGGTGTGAACCTTGCGCCATACGAAACAAAGAAGACATTTCCTCGCCCTGGCTACCGGTAGAGACGATTAGGAGTTTATCGGGAGGAATACTTTTTGCTTTTTCTAAAGGGATAATGCTTTCTTTGGGGGCATCGATGTAGCCCATTTCAATTGCTAATTCGGCGTTACGCACCATAGAGCGGCCAGAAAAAGCGATTTTGCGGTTGGTCTCCACGGCAGAGCGAATGACCTGGTGAACGCGATGTATTTGGCTAGCAAAGGTTGCTAAAATTACTCGCCCGCGTGCCTTGGAGAAAATCTCCTTAAAACTCTTGCCAATTTCTTTTTCGGAAATGGTGCTTCCTGCCCTTTCTGCGTTGGTAGAGTCGGCAAAAAGAATATCAACTCCTTCTTTCCCCCAGCGGGTCAGTCTTTCTTCGTCGATCGCTTTACCCGCAACAGGGGTGGGGTCCCATTTCCAGTCCCCCGTCCACACAATGTGGGTGCTTTTCCCCCCGGGGGTTTGACTTGGGGTGCGAATAGAAAAACCAAGCGCATCGGGGATAGAGTGTGTTACAGCAAAAGGCTCAATTCTTATATCGCCAAACTTCAAAACATCACCATCTTTTATAGAATTTAGGGGAATATTTCTAATACCGTGCTCCTCTAATTTAAGGCTAATTAAGCCCTTAGTAAAAGGGGCAGCATAAATGGGTGCTGGTATTTTTTTGGCAATGTAGGGCAAGGCACCGATGTGATCTTCGTGACCGTGCGTACAGATTATTGCTTTTACTTTTTCTTTTCTGTCTTCTACGTACAAAGTATTGGGTATCAAGTGGTCGATACCAAACATATAGGAGTCGGGAAACATGGTGCCAGCATCGATAATAACAATAGTGTCGTTAAACTCCAACGCTGTCATATTTTTCCCTATTTCCCCAAGACCGCCCAGGGGTATAATTCTTAACTTGCCCCGCACCGGAGGGATGTTAAGGGTGGTGGGGGCGGGTTTTGCACTATGGGAGGTACCATTGCCACCGTTTTTGTGGTTGCTATGGGTATAATGCTCGGTTTTGTAGGTGTTGGAAGCGCGATTGCGACCCTGTAGGACATCGTCGCGCGTCGAAAAATCACGCTTTTCGTTTGGTTGCGTAGTACGGGGACGAAATGTCATTTCGGAGTGCCAGCTTGTAATGCGTGGCTTTGCTGGTTGGTTGTTATCCATAGTTCTTTCTTGTTTCCTTTTATTTTATACCAAGCATAAAAAGAGATTTTATGCCCAATAAATGATTATTTCTTAATGTTTAATTTTTTTAGTAAAATGCCGAGCTTTTGAAAATCTTCTAGCAGTACTTTACGCATACCGCCGTTATATAAAGCGACTGCGGGGTGGTAAAGTGCCATATAGGTTCTATTTTGCTTTTTGAACGCCCGTCCGTGGAGCATAGAAATAGTACCTAAGCCGGGCATAAGCCGTGCTAACGAATGTCTGCCTAGCACTACAATTACTTTTGGCTCAATAACCGCTAGTTGCTGTTCTAAATATGGCCAATATGCTTGCACCTCTTCTGGTTTAGGATCGCGATTTTCCGGAGGGCGATGTTTTACAATGTTGGTAATAAAAACATCCTCTCTTGTAAGATCTATACTTGCAAGCAATTCGTCTAAGAATTTGCCTGCCGCGCCACAAAAGGGGACGCCCTTTTCATCTTCGTGCTTGCCGGGGGCTTCGCCAATAAAAACTACATCGGCGTTAGCACTGCCTGTGCCTGGAACATCGTTTGTCGCTCCCTCTTTTAGGGGCAGGCTCATATCCTTTGCCAGAGTATCGGCAATTGATTTTAATTTTTGTTCTTTTGTCACTTTGTTTCTAAGTTCAACTTATTAATTATGGCTAAGACGAGACGGAAGGTATTTTCACAAAAGTAGCGCTACACCAAGTGTTATCAACGCAAGCGAAAATAGAACTGAAAAGCTTATAGGTAGTGTATCATAACTGCACAGGTTTGTCAATAGTAACGGCTCCTTTGTATTTAGCGTGCATCACCTGTTTCTAGGCTAGAACGACTTACGGTGGTCCCAGTGGCGCTTCCGCCCGTGGAGAAAATTATACTTTCTACATTGTTTGACTTTGGCATAACCCAAAAGGCGCTGAAATCGGGAACACTGTTGCCCGATAAGTCATAAAGTTTAAGATACGAGTAGCTTGATTGATTATTTTGCATAAAGAGGGGGGCGCTAATATAGCCTTTGCTGATTGCCTCTAGCATAGAGCCAGTAGTGCCATCGGTGAGTTTTATTGAAAAATCACTATGGGGTAAGAAACTACTCGAAGTGCTTCCCGTTGCCTTAAAAGTTACGGTACTGTCGATTGGCTTACCCACTAGTTGCCAACCTTTGGCGAGAGGCACTTCGGCTTTTTTGTAGGCTGTTTCTTTGGTGGTGCCGAGATCTACCGTTGCCGCTTTGCTAAAATAGGCAAGATAACCGGTGCCAGGCTTTAAGACATTTTCTGCAATGACATCGGACCACGTCGAGCCAGACCAGCGGTACATACCTTTTAGTTCTGTTCTGGTGGCGAGTTTTGTTTGCAGTGCTTGTACCGAGGTTACCGAGTTATAGGGGAAAGAAACGAAGTTCCAGCCTTCTTTTATTGTAATTGTAGTGTTGGCGGGGGTGGCGGTAGTGGCGAGGTTTGTGGTATCTGTGGATACATCGGCGCTTACGGCACCGCGTACCGCAAAATACCAATAGGCAAAAAAGCCACCACCGATAATAGCGACTATTACCACAACCCATATTACCCAGGCACGTGTACTCATTGCCATTATTATAACAAAAAATAATTAATGCTGCACAAGTACCAAGAAACCCGCCTTTTTAAGCGAAGTTCTCACTCCCGCTCGAACGGTAACAGGTGCCGCGGTCGTTACCCTTATCGTTCGAGAGAACGCACGAAGTGCCATCTCGAGAACTACTAGCGTTGATACTGGAACTCGCGCAGGAGTTCTCGCTTCCGCTCGAACGGTAAAGAGGGCGACGTTATTCTTATTGTTCGAGGAGCAAAGCGACGAGAACTAT
>Ga0116156_10003334_pt1 | contig 14078 bp, 11 predicted proteins | sample AD_UKC045_MetaG_FD_89891 | JGI IMG/M metagenome (GOLD analysis project Ga0116156, IMG submission 89891) | Active sludge microbial communities of municipal wastewater-treating anaerobic digesters from USA - AD_UKC045_MetaG | ecosystem: Engineered > Bioreactor > Anaerobic > Digestate | place: USA... | reverse complement strand
GGGTTTCTCGGCTAACGTTTAGCATAGCAGCAGCTTTACTAACGTTACCATTAGTCTTTTCGAGAGTAGCTTCAATTTTTGCCTTGTTAGCAGCAGCTAAGGATTCTTCTAAAGTATCACCTTCCAAAACCACTTCCTGTTTAAGTTCTGCTGGATTTAAGTTTGTATAGCTTGAAAGAGTTTTGTCAATTTCAGAAACTTCAATATAATCGGAGCGTTCAATTTGCAGGACTACTCTGATTAGGTTCATAAGCTGCCTAACGTTTCCGCTCCAATTCTGTTTTTGCAGAAATTCAATTGCCGAAGGAGAAATTACCTTTTCCTGGTGATTATCTTCATTAAATTTAGCAACGTAGTGCTGAACTATTTCCGGTATGTCTTCGCGTCTATCATTCAAATAAGGAATATGAATTTCACATTCTCTTAAACGATGGTAAAGCTGCTCGCGGAATTGAGATTCACGTATAGCAGCAGGTAAATCGCGGTCTGTTGCAGAAATAAATCGAACATCAATAACTTCGCTTTCGATAGAACCGACTTTACGGATAATCTTTTCTTCTACAGGAATAAGTAAATTTGCTTGTAAATCAAGTGACAAAGCTCCAATTTCATCAAGGAAAAGAGTGCCGGAATTAGAACTATGGAAGAGTCCTTTTTTTGTTTCAAAAGCACCGGAAAAAGCACCTTTTATATGACCAAATAGTTCGCTTTGGAAAAGTTCACGTTGAATATTAGGAATATCGCAGTGAATAAAAGGGGATTTTGCTCTACGGCTTGCGGAGTGCAATGCCTTTGCTACTAATTTTTTCCCTGTTCCTGTTGCCCCGGTAATTAAAACATTTAAATCAGTTCTGCCATATTTAATTATATTCAAACCGAGGTCAAGCATAACTTTGCTTTTTCCGATTATACCGTTGTTCGAAAGGAAATTGCGAATTTCTTTAACATCGCCTTCAATTACGAATTGTTCAGCAGCGGTTTTTAATACTTCAAAGAGTTTATCTTTGCTTAAAATACTTTTCTCTATAAAATTGATAGCACCGAGTTTTGTTGCCTGAACTGCGAGTTCTATTGTGCCTTTACCGGAAATCATAATAACTGGCAGTTCAGGATAATTCATTTTTATGTGCCTTAAAACATCTATACCTGTCAAATTTGAGACAGGGGCAAACTCTATATCAAGCAGCACAATTCCAATGCGTCTGTGATACTTATCAAGGTAACTCATAGCTTCTTCAGGGCTTTGAATTGTAAATGGCTCATACCCAAAAGAACTGACTAAATCTGCCATAGTATTGCAGTATTCTGCGTTATCATCAGCTATTAATATTCTCATATTCTTTCACTTTTTCATTAAGGAAGTAATTCATTCTTTTTATACATTCATCTTTGCCAAGCGCCTCCATTGTTTCAAACATACCAGCGCCACTCGACTTGCCCGTAATCATAAGGCGAATCGGATGTATGATTTCTTTTAATTTTATGCTATGTTCTTCATTAAACTCATTAATTTTATCGTGAAGGTATGTATGCGAAAAATCTTCAATACCTTCGAGTTTTTTAACTAATTGCTCTATAAGTGGCTTTGTGTTTTCTTTCCAATGTTTTTTAAAATACTCAAATTCAAATTCTTTTGGAGAATCGAACATATAAGGAGCATTTAAAAATATTTCAGAAATGAAAGTAACTCTTTCTTTGAAAAGATTTACAACCTTTTCTAAATAAGAAATAGGGAAGTGGATATTTCCATTTTTCTTTAAATCATTAGCAAGTAAAGTTGCCAAAGTCTCGTTCGGAAGATTTTTTAAATACTGCTGATTCATCCAATCTAATTTTTGAGTATCGAACACTGCACCGGCTTTATTAACTTTTTCCAAATGAAAGTTTTCAATTAGTTCATACATTGAGAAAATTTCTCTATCAGCTGTAGGATTCCAGCCGAGAAGAGCAACGAAGTTAACGAGAGCATCACGCAAATAACCTTTATCGCGAAAATCTTCTACTGCTACGCTTCCCTGACGTTTGCTCAATTTTGATTTGTCTTTGTTGAGCAGCAAAGGCAGATGAGCAAAAGTTGGAGCATTCCATCCGAATGCCTCATAAAGCAAAACGTGTTTGGGAGTTGATGGTAGCCATTCTTCGCCTCGAATAACGTGAGAAATTTGCATTAAATAATCATCTACAACGTTTGCAAGATGATATGTAGGGTAACCATCAGATTTTAAAAGCACCTGGTCGTCCACTTCATTTGAATTGACTATTACCTCGCCTCTTATTATATCTTTAAACTTAACTAACTTATTTTCAGGCACTTTTAGACGAATAACAAAAGATGCACCGGATTCTAATAAACGATTGGTTTCTTCATCTCCTAAAGTGATTTGGTTTCGCATTTGATTGCGGTTATATTTGAAATCTGCTTTTTGGTCTTGCTGAATTTGGCGGGCTTGCTCAATTTCTTCAGGAGTATCGAAAGCATAGTAAGCATTACCATTTTCGATTAATTTCTTTGAATATTGATTATACAAATCAAGTCGTTCCGATTGAATATAGGGACCAAATCCGCCATCTTTACCGGGACCTTCGTCGTAATCAACGCCAGCCCATTTAAGTGAATCTATTAAATTTTCAATAGCACCTTCTACAAAGCGGGTTTTGTCAGTATCTTCAACTCGAAGGATGAAAGTACCATTATTTTTTTTGGCAAACAAATAATTATATAGTGCTGTTCTTAAACCACCTATATGAAGGTAACCGGTTGGGGAGGGTGCAAATCTTACTCTTACAGACATTTCTTTCCTTTTTGTTTTTTTTATTTTTACAAAAATATGAAATTATCTGTAAATATTGAAATAAAAACTAAATAACTACATCATAGCTTGAATAACTGTCAGTAATGTAGCTTAAATCTATCTGATTATCATTACTAACAAAATAACTTTGTTCACTTTGATTTTCTTCGCTTGTTACATAACCGTCTTTGTCGTAATCTTTAACATTATTATTTGTTATTTCACTTTTATTGGGGTCAATTGGAGATAATTTTCCATCTTTTTCAACAAATCTAACCTTTTTAACCTCCATAGTAGATTTATATTCTTTTTTTTCTGGTTGTTCAAATTTAACTTTTTCAGCTGTTTCTTCGTCATTTATTTCTTTTTTTGCTTCTTTTTTATTTTCGTCATCTTGTAGTTCTTCCTTTCTCATTTCAGCTTTTCTTCTTTCTTTTACAGCACGTTTTGCGATTTCTTTTTTAATTTTTTCCCGTTCTCTGTTGTTGTCAACTTTGCTTTCTCTTGTAGCTTCCTTAGCAACAACTTCAGTGGAATTCATTCTTCTTTGTCTTCCAATAAGATAATTAAGAGAAGCACCATTCATATTAATATTAATCTCTTCAAAGCGAATAGTAGTAAACCTTGCAGAATTAAGGTCGTTTGAAGTTATATTGCTCATTGAACTTGAATTATTTGACATCATTTTATGCTCCTCAATAAATTAATCCAGATTTTCATCATAAGTAATCAATTTATTTAAATCTTACATATTTCTATATAATATATCGGAATAAATTTAATAAACTTGAAGTTGAAGTTCAAAATATAAAACTCTTGTGCTTGACAACTTGAATTTTATATACTATTTGAGTGTCATTGGTAACCCAATTATAAAGAAATACCTTTATTTAAATAGAAATGACATAAGTTTTCCCTGTCATTCTGAAGCGGAACGAAGAATCTCACAAGTCATTGTTACCACAGAGTTTGAGATTCTTCACTTCGTTCAGAATGACAGACAAATGTAAAGATGTCATTGGCAAACCCCATTATAAAAGAAAACTTTTATTTAAATGGAAATGACGTCACTAAATGTGTCATTCTGACGAATGTCAGAATCCATCTTAAAAATAGTTTTTATAGGTCATTAGTCATTAGTCATTTGTTATTAGTCATTTGTATTTTACTAACAACCAATTACCAATGACTAATGACTAAAAAGCAAGATGGATTCTGGCTTATGCCAGTATGACAAGAAAAGATGTCATCGAAAACTTCCTGATAAAGCAAGTGCTTCATTTAAATAGAGATGACATCACTTAACGCTGTAATTCTGAGCGTAGCGAAGAATCTAGAGGATAATGGTTCCAAAAATATTTTTCTGGATTCTTCTCAACACTTGCTAATGACATTGCTTTTTTCAACTAAAACTATATGAAAATTAAAAAACTTTTGTAAAGTATGAAGCATCTATACTTTCGTAAAGCTTTTTGGACTTTACAATAATAAAAAATCTAATCTTTCTAAACCTTCGGTCATTTACATTTAAAATTTCAAATGAACTACTATCTCTTTGATTTTTTCGAGAAAAAATGATAATTTGCAGTTATTGAATTATAAATAATTGATTTTTAAATAATTATTATTATATTGGAAACTATTCAAATAAAATCAAATGCTTTTAAGCGATTAAGCACTGGTCATCTTTGGGTTTACTCTAATGAGTTGACAGAAATTCCTAAACTTAAACCCGGAACTATTGTAAAAGCAGTAATAAATAAATCAAATCAAAAATCCTTCGGTTTAGCTTTTTATAATCCTCATAGCTTAATTTCTCTTCGGCTACTTTCAACTGAAAAAGAAATAAATGCAGATTTCTTTATTGAACGAATAAAAAAGGCAAACTCAATGAGGAGGGAAATTTACCCGAATTGCAATATGTATCGGCTTGTCTTTGGTGAATCTGATTTACTACCCGGGCTTATTATTGATAGATATGGAGATTATTTTGCACTTCAGATTCATTCTGCCGGAATGGAAAATTTGATTAACCAAATAATTGATGCGCTTATTCAAATTTTTCCAAAAACAAAAGGAATAATCCGTAAAGACAATTCTCATTTTAGAATAATCGAAGGACTTCAACTGATTGAAGAAGTTGTATTTGGTGAAATTCCTGAAAATATTTTTTGCGAGGAACTTGGCATTAAATTGAGTATTTCATTGCTCGGACAGCAAAAAACCGGCTATTTTCTTGACCAAAGAGAAAATCGCTTTTCTATTAGAAATATTGTAAAAAATAAAACCGTTTTAGATTGCTATACAAATCAAGGTGGTTTTGCTTTAAACGCTTCAATTGCCGGAGCAAAAGAGGTAATTGGACTGGATTCATCATCTACAGCTATAGAAAAAGCTAAACAAAACGCAATGCTTAACCAATTGCAAAATATAGATTTCATTGAATATGACGTTGAAGAGTATTTTGAAAAATTGTTTGAAGAAAACAGGAAATTTGATGTAATTATTTTAGACCCACCTGCATTTGCAAAAAATAAAAAAAGTATTTATTCTGCTTTGAGTAAGTACTCTAAAATCAACAGAATGGCTTTAAAACTTTTAGAAATTGGTGGCTATCTGATTACTTCGAGTTGTTCTTATCACATTAAAGAAAGCGAATTTTATAACGCAGTTACAAATGAAGCAGTTAAGCAGGGGTATAGATTGACTTTAATTCAAAGAGGAAATCAAGCTCCAGACCACCCAATTTTAACCTGTATGGATGAAACAAATTATCTTAAATTCTTTATTTTTAAATTATTATAAAATATAAACTTATGGAAATGTTAAAAACAAAAATCAATAGGGCTGGAAAAAGCTATGATAACCGTGAATTTCTTCATAGCTCTGACGGAAGAGTGATTAGAATGATTGCAGAATATCTTCATCCTCTTAGTCAATTCAACTATTATAAAATAAATAAATTTGTAACTATGTTTGGCTCAGCAAGGTTTATTAGCACTGAAGAATTCGAAATTAGAATGAATGATATAAAAGAAAAATTAAATCACTGCTCTGAAAATGAAAAAGATGCATTAGTTAAACAGTTTTTATTGTTAGAAAAAAAGCAGCCAACTTGTAAATATTACGATGAAGCTTACGAAACATCGAAATTAATAGCTGAGTGGTCAAAATCGTTACCCCAGCGATATCAGTTTCATATTTGCACTGGTGGAGGAGGCGGAATAATGGAAGCAGCTAACCGAGGGTCTTATGATGTCGGAATGCCATCAGTTGGCTTAAACATCAGCTTACCCTTTGAACAGCACCCAAACCAATATATACACCCAAATTTGAATTTTGAATTCCATTATTTCTTTATGAGAAAATTCTGGTTTGTCTATAATTCATTAGCTCTTTTTGCATTTCCCGGCGGCTTTGGTACTTTAGACGAGTTAATGGAGCTGTTGACTTTAACTCAAACCAACAAATTAAAGCATAAACGTCCAATTATCCTTTATTCAAAAGATTTTTGGAATAATGTAATTAATTTCAACTATCTTGCAGAAATTGAAGTAATTTCAGAAAAAGACCTTGATTTATTTAAATTTGCGAATTCACCCAAAGAAGCATTAGAATTATTAAAAAGAGAAATCTGTAAAAACGGGATTATTCCAGAGAAATATTGCGGCAACTAATTATTTTAAAAGAATATAACTCTATATTATATAAGAGAATAAATTTTTATATTAATGATACAATCTGTAAGTATTGGAAAAAATATTATCTACTTGAGGTGCAGCCACTTGTTAAACAACATCAACCATCGGGTTGACCCGATGGCTGATATGACGATGTGAGATTCTTAGCTGTCGATAATAATGACAAAGTTCATAATTCCTAAAGTTTCTTTGGCTTTGCGAAATTCAAAACTATCTAAACTATAAAGTATTTGCTTGATACTGGTTCAGAATTAATATGCTAATTTAACTTCTTTAACTTCAGGGACTTTTAATTTTAATATTCTTTCAACTCCGCCTTTGAGCGTCATAGCAGCTCCAGGACAGCCAGCACAAGCACCTGCGAGTTGAACAAATACAGTGCCCTCTTCAACGGTATGTAAACTGATACGTCCGCCATCAGCTTCGATATATGGTTTTATATCTTTGTCTATTATTGTTTGCACTTGGCTAAATAATGCTTCATCTTTTTCAGTCATTTGAGTTCCTTATTAAGTTATAAATGTTATTATTAACGAAATATAATAATTATTATTGAATTAAACTCTTTAATCTGCTAATGGAACTAATTAATTCCTGTTCATTCCAAAAAGCAGATGGTCTTATATTGAGCGTTCTTATTCTGTTTTTTAATCGAATTTTTATTATTTTTAATTTATTTGGTAAACTCTTATATCTTTGTTTCACAATTGTAATATGGTCAATATCACTTAATAAATACTTTTTCTCAGCAAAACGACTTTTAAAAATCAGAAAATCTTTTCCTACTATTATAGTAAGATTTTTATAAAAATCAAAAACAACAGTTACAAAAGAAATAATAATAAATGCAGCAAGCAAAATAACTATAGGGTCATTCAGAACTAATGAATAAGTTCCTTCAGTGAATCTTCCCCTTAATAGTGCAACAATTATTAATGCAAAAGCATAAATTGCAATGAATTTCCAGTAGTGGTCGAGCCGCTTTTTAAAATGCTTATCCTTTTCTTTGTTTTCCAAAATCGTTTTCATATTTTTTACCTCACCTTTAAAAAGATATTATTGTATATTCTTCCATCATCGAATTTGTTATTTCAACAGGTTGGCTATTAAAAATTGGATAATCACCAATTTTGTTGTATTTTTTTAAAACAAAAGGCAATCCATTAGTTTCAAATAAATTCGGAGAATCGCAGATTTGAAAGTGTAAGTGAGGACAATCCGAATTTCCGGAATTGCCTAACAAAGCAATAGGGGTGCCTTCAGTGATTACATCACCGGGTTTGACCATAAAAGAGCCGGGTACACAATGTGCGTAAAAAGCATAGTGGCTGTTGCCAATATCAAGGATTAAGTAGTTTCCAGCAAGTTCATCTTCATTTGAAAAGGTAATATTTTTAGAGCTTCCAGCATTTTCAGGGCGGCCATCTTTAATGGACTTTACAGTTCCGTTCGCAACTGCAAATAGAGTATCTTTATAATTATAATACGATTCATTTACAGTAGGGTCGCCATTAAAATGCTCTCCCTGTTCATCAATTTGAATATTATCAAAAGCATAGCGCTCACCTGTTCCTATACTTCCATTTACAAAGAATAATGTATAAAAGTGATATCCTAAAGTAGATTGGTTAATAAAAAGCCAGTTATTGTCTTTTACCGGAGAGCTAATGCTTATAGGAGTTTCATTTTTGCGAGGTGAAAATGTTCCCCCTTCAAAAGATAAAACTTTATTATTGATTGTATCTCTAAAATATATAATGTGAGATACCTTGGTTGGAAGGGCTTGACCTAATGGAATTTTTAGTTGTATTGAAGTATAATAGGAAGATATGCTATCTAATTGAAAATAAGGATTAGTCGGCAAAGGATTTTTATAAATCATTACGATTTCAGAACTATCAATACTCATCAATTCAACTTTAGTATCAGCATCAATTATTTTAATTTTTTGCAATTTTAATCCTTGTTTTTCATATTCCCACATTTTAAGAGTATATCCTATTCGAATATATTTTTCTGTTTTAAACGGAATATCATTAATTATTACTGATATTGAATGTGAATCCTTAGGTTCATTGCTGGTTAAGTCGTCCTGGCATGATACTGTCAGTAAGCTTAGAATTAATAATACATATAAAATGTTTTTCATTTGAACACTCCTTTATTATATATTTACAAAGCTATTAATTTTCTTGATTATTTACAAAATATTTATCAAAAATGAGTATGTAAATTTTTGATTTAGTAAACACACCTTACGCATTCCCCTCTTGAGAGGGACAGGGGGGTGTTCTTCAGCTTTCGGTTTATAGTTCATAGTTTATGGTTTATAGTTTTCGGAGTCGGTTGTTGGTTATTAGTCATTGGTCATTAGTATAAGAAAAAATACGAATGACAAATGACTAACCACCATAAACCAATAACGAATTATATAAAGAACGTATCAGCCCTAACCCTCTCAAGAGAGGAAAGCGTAAGATGAGTTAATTATTGTTTATTAACCAGATGTTCTAAATCTTCGAGATGTAGGACATCTTTATTCTTCAAGCTCTTTGATAACAATGACTTGAGTGATTCTTTGCTTGCCTATGACATTGCTACTAAATATTTCAATACTATATCTATTAAGTCTATATAAAATAAGCAATAAGTATTTTTTTCATTAGGATATTATTTTTCTACTAAGGTTTATTATAAAAATAAGGTTTACATTTTCTTTGTTAAAGAATAATTTTAGCTAAAAAATTAAAAACCTTATTTTTTTGAAGACCTTAGTAGTAAATAAGCACCAAAAATCAATAAACCTTATTACCTATTTTAAATTTTTTTACACAAAAATTTGATAAGAATTATATCATATCCATTAAAAAAACTTCAATTTAGGTATTACCTTAACATCTTTTGTTGTCATTTTGTCGTATGCCAGAATCCATCATGCTTTTTTGTCATTTGTCATTAGTTAATTAGTAAAAATACCAATGACTAATAACAAATGACTAATTACCTATAAAAACAATTTTTTAAGATGGATTCTGACATCCGTCAGAATGACACTTTTAGTGAAGTCATTTCCATTTAAATGAAGCATTTGCTTTATCAGTTGGTTGCCAATGACATCTTTACTAGTCATTCTGGCGTATGCCAGAATCCATCTTTGGAAAGCAAGTGAGCTTGCTCACTTGTTTCATTTGGGCAAGCCCAAATGCTACAGATAAATAGCTATTATTGAATAGCGACTAAAAATAACAAAATGGATTCTGACATCGGTCAGAATTACGTATTTAACGATTTCATTTCTTTTTCTTACTTTCGCACGAGTTCCACGAAGCTTTACGAAAGTAGAAAATCTAAACTATCTAAACCTTCTAATCTTTCTAAACCTTTACTTTATAATTTAATGTCCTATGATTGAATGTTTGGAGCATCTAAACCATATTTCTTTTTCTTGTCTTCTTTTCTAAGCATAAATCCTAACAGAATTGCAAGGAAACCAAGGGCAGCAAAAACAAGCATTGGGATAGTGTAATCGTATATAGCAGTTATATCACCAGAGGCAATTCTTTCGGCAACCCCCGGATTTACCCACTCTAAAATTTTACCAATTAGCATTGGGATAATCATTAAGCCAATATTTTGAATCCAAAAAATTAAAGCATAAGCACTTCCCAAATATCTGTCTTCAACGATTTTAGGAACTGATGGCCACATCGAAGCAGGTACCAAAGAGAATGCAATACCAAGAACGATAATCGCGAAAACAGCTAAGGCAACGTTTAGCGGTGCAACTGCATAAATTAAGTGTGCTATGGTTAGCAATGCAGCACCATAAATCATCATTGTTGCGCCCTTACCTTTTTTATCAAGATAAAAACCGAGAAGTGGGGTTAAAATAATCGTTCCAATCGGAAGCATTGAAGAAATAAATCCGGCTGTTTCAGGAGAGACGCCTAATTTATTCTGCATCATATTAACAGCATATTTCAAAAATTGGAAATACACCGGAATAAAATAAAACACAAAGGAAAGAAATATATAAAAATGCTTTGTTTTTGAAGATGATACCAATATCGCTAAGTTTGAATTCTTCTGCTGGTTCGCCTCCTTTTGAATCTTCATGCATTTGCTTCTCTAATTTCTTATCCATAAATGTATAAGTAAATATGGTAAGGAAACCAATTGAAAGAAGTGCAAGACCAAAATATACTGAATTTAAAGGATTTCCTGTTACTTCGTTTCCTGCTCCGCTTACTCCTGCAATCATTGGAGAGAAAGCAAAAGCAAAAGAAGCACCGAGACGTGCTGTAGCCATTTCCATACCCATAGCAAGAGCCATTTCTTTTCCTTTAAACCACTTTACTATTGCTTTTGAAACTGTTATACCACACATTTCAACTCCAACACCAAAAATTGCATAACCAATTGCAGCAACAAGTGCAGTAGGTGGTAGTCCAATAGCATTTCCAATTGATTCAAAAAGACCATAACCGAATCCACCTTGATAAAAATATGGTGTTAAGCCATAGCACTTGATTAAACCACCGATTACCATAACAGCAGCTGAAGTAATTCCAGTAAAACGAATTCCCATTTTGTCAAGTATAATTCCGGAAAGAATTAAAAAGCCAAGCACGTTTAGCATATATTCAGAACCGGAGAAAATTCCATAAGTCGATGGAGACCACTTATAGCTGTTCTCTAATAATGATTGTAGTGGTGCTATCATATCTACAAAGAAATATGCAGATAGCATTGTAAATGCAACAAGGAAAAGAGCTGTCCATCTCATTCCTTTTGAATCTTTAAGCAGTTTTGTTAATTGTTCACTCATATTGTTCAATTATTTTTTTATAAATTTGTAAATTATTTTTCCCAATTTAAAACAAATTAAAATATAATATTAATTTTTTTTCAAAATATAAGATGCTTCAAGAGCAAAGAAATTTTTTACACAAGGCAGGAAAGAAATAGCATTTAATCTTAAAGCAGGAAGCCCGAATTTCATTTTATAAACCGGACGAAGAAAGAAGAAATCCTTGTGGAAAACCTCGAAATTACATTCGTTTGCAGCTTTTGTGAGTTTGCAATGGTTTAATCTAATATCTCTCAGCCGCATAACTTCATTTATGTCCGGAGCGCGTCCGCTTGAAATTAGCTTTCTAAATATAAATGTTGGTAATAAATGAATATAAGGGATTTTACCCCAGATGTTTTGTAATGTGTGCTGATGCCCGCCAAAAGGTGATGTGTAAGGTGGAAAAGTTACGTAAAGAGAGCCACCTTTTTTAAGTAATTTAGATATGTTCTTTAAGCATTTTTTTGTGTCGTCTATATGCTCAATTACGTCTCTAAGAATAACTAAATCGAACTTCTCTTTCCATTCAGTAGGGACTGGCTCGTTGATTATATCATTTTTTACAAAATCAATTTCTAAATTTGATGCTTTGGCAATTTGTTCGCCATCGTGCAATCTGTAGGGAACGATGTCAGTTGCAAGAAGTCGATTTGTACCTTGCTGGGCGAAAGCCATTAGCACTCCGCCTTCTGCTGAACCGATTTCCGCAATGCTGTCGCCTTTTTTAAAAACGCCAAGCCGAGTCAAATAAGGAACAATATATTCTTTTCCTAATCTATATTGATAACCCCAATAATAAAGCGTGTTCTCTGTTACTACTCCCGTTCTCTTTACTACTTCAATCAAATCTTCCATTTATTATCTTTTTTTTCATAATTTTGTTTTTTTGCAAATTTAATAATTTTTTATGATTAATCATTATTACACTTTAATAAAACTTGTTGAAGAATTAAAATATTTAAAAGATTTTGTTATTATTGAATGTTTTACGCAGGAAAAAAACATTTTGATGCTTGCTTTGTATGATGGAAAATCCCTTGAATACGTTCAATTTTCTGCACTTCCTAACAAAACCTGCCTTTTCCAAAGAACAAATTTTTCTAAATCACGAAAGAATTACTCTAATCAGTTTCCAGAAATCATTGGAAAAAAAATAAAGAATATTTATTTAATTGAAAATGAAAGGATTGTGGTTTTTGAGATTTTTTCAGACCATTCCGATAATTTTTCCTGTCATTCCGAAGCTGAGCGAGGAATCTCAAATGTTGATGGAACAAATGATGATGAGATTCTTCACTTCGTTCAGAATGACAAGAGTGAAAATATTTTTCTTCACTTCATTCTTTTTGGTGCTTCAAAAAGCAATGCTGTATTACTAAACAAAAAAGATTTCGTAATAGATTCATTTAAAAAGAAATCTGAATTAGTAAAAAAAGAATTTTTAATCCCAAAGCAAAGTTTTAATTTTTTTAAAGAAGAAAATCAAAATATTTCAATAATCAAAGCACTTACAAAATGCGATTTGCTTTTGGGAAAGTACTATGCCGAGCAATTCTTAAAATCGTGTAATATTTCATTTGAAAAGCAAATTACTGATTTAACAAAAAAGGAAATTCTGGAACTTTACAAAAATGCTGAAGAATTTAAGAATAATTGCATTGAATTTAATATTTTTTATATACTTGAAAATGAAGATAGGGAGGAGCTGCTATCTTTAATTAAATTAGATGAATTTCCAAAAGTTAAGGATTCATCAAATTCAATAAGCTATTTAATTGAAAGAAAATTCTTTTCGGGCATCAAAGTTCAGAGTTATCAAAATGAATTTAAAGAACTTTTTACTAAAATAGAAAAATACTACAATAAATTAAAAAAACGAATTGAACGAATTGAAGAACAACAAGATTCAGATAAGGAAAGCGAATATAAACTTTGGGCAGAGCTGTTACTAGCTGCACCAAATCCGAAAACAAAACAGGGAAAACAAATTGAACTTTTTAATTATGAAGGAAATATATTCAAAATTCCTTTAGATGAAAAATTTACATTGCTCGAAAATAGCCAGAAATATTTTGAAAAATCACGTTCGGTGCGGGAAGAAAAAGAGCATAATATTTCAATTTTGAATAATTTAAAAACAAAAGAAATCATAATAAATAAATATTTGAACGAAATGAAAGAGATTAAAGACAGAAAGCAGTTAAAGGATTTTCGAAATAAAGTCAATAGTGAATTTAAGGAATTAAATCAGACGAAAGAAAACGAAGAGCATTCGAAGTTCAGAGTATTCGAATTAAGTGGTGGCTATATGCTTTATGTAGGTAAAAGTGCTGCAAACAACGATGAATTGACATTTGGGCTGGGAAAACCAAATGATTACTGGTTTCACGCAAGAGGTTCTAGTGGCTCGCATGCTATACTGAAATTCAACAGCAAAGATGAAAAGCCGCCCAAAGACGTTTTGAAAGAAGCAGCTTCTATTACAGCTTATTACTCTCAGCAGCGTAATGCAAAATATGTGCAGGTTTGCTATACTCAAAGGAAAAATGTATATAAACCCAAAGGTTCTGCACCTGGCTCTGTTGTTTTGAAAAGGGAAGAGGTGATAATGGTGGAGCCGAAACTCAAAACTCTGGACCTTTCATAATTGTTTAATTTCGTTTGTTTTATACCAAACCGACAACAAGTAGTGCAATATCAAAATGTCATCTCCATTAAAAAAAGCATTTGCTT
>Ga0116156_10003318_pt1 | contig 14110 bp, 14 predicted proteins | sample AD_UKC045_MetaG_FD_89891 | JGI IMG/M metagenome (GOLD analysis project Ga0116156, IMG submission 89891) | Active sludge microbial communities of municipal wastewater-treating anaerobic digesters from USA - AD_UKC045_MetaG | ecosystem: Engineered > Bioreactor > Anaerobic > Digestate | place: USA... | reverse complement strand
GGAAGCTGTTACTTAAAAAAGATGAGCTCCGGCGCCTCGTAGGCAAGAAAAAAGAGGAGGGCTTGACACTAATTCCTCTCAAAATATATACTAATCATAGCTTTTTGAAGCTGGAATTCGCCACCGCCCGAGGGAAGAAGAAATATGACAAACGGGAGGCGATTAAGAAGAAGGACATAGATCGGCGCCTGCGATCAGTGACTAAGCGCCGAGCCTAAAAGGGGATGAAAGGAATCGACAGCCGGAGCTTCTTTCAAATATTCAAGACGTGCTCAGTCGCCACGCTAAACCGGCTGAAAAAACACAAATGCCAAAACGGCAAGAGCGTTCACTTGGGCAACCCCAAGCTATGCTCCAGTTATGGCCTAACAAAACAAAGCCATAACCATCGGCGGGGCCCAGGCCTCATAAGTCCTAGCCGGTGTCATAACTATGAGGCTGGGCGACATCTGTCCTTCCCGGATGGCGCTAAGACAAAGGAAGGCCGCTCCAGCCGCTTTTGTTCGGTTTTAGATGGCTGGAGTCAGACAAGTAAATCGGACTATTCTTGTAAATATATTTGAAGGAACCGACTGGACATGGGTTCAACTCCCATCATCTCCACAGATAATCAATGGTCTAGGCAAAAGAGGATCAGAAGGTTCGGTCCAGTGGTGGAACTGGTATACACGCAACACTTAAAATGTTGTGCCCTCAAGGCATGTGGGTTCGACCCCCACCTGGACCACGTTAAAAATTTGCGGGTATCGTATAGTGGCTATTATGCGACCTTGCCAAGGTCGAGAGACGGGTTCAATTCCCGTTACCCGCTCCATTTACGGGGTTTATAAATTAACTTCCGTATACAAAAGCCCTTCACATCGGAGGGCTTTTGTAGTTGTGGTAATAAGTAACTTTTTGACTTTTTGCCTTAAAAATGGCATGATTTTAATATAAATAATTAATCTAATTTTAATATATGAAAAATATAATTAGCCCTGGTAACTTTACTAGTAAACAAGTTTTTATTTTAGTTTTATTAATAGTAGGATTGATTGCATTTTTTGAAACTAACTCGTGGAAAGACTTCGGTTTAAAGTTTATTATGTATGGCGTTATATCGGAATTTGCGGTTGTATTTTTTGGAGCGGCATCTAGCAAAAAATAATATTTAAAAACAAATTCTTAAGTTTATAAATTTATAGCTCAACTGCAAGGGGGGGGCGGCCCATTAAATAGAGACAGCCCTAAAGATCTGTTTTTGTATTTATAGCATGCTAAAATGAAACATATGAAAAGAAATAAGGAAAAAGTAGTAACGCCAAAACAGTTTATAAAAAATACATTAATTAATGAGATGAGGGACATCGTGCATCGCCATCCATATTTATCCTTTGCCTTATTAGCGGCGGGCATAGAGTTTTTAGGTAAATGCATGTTGATTGAGTTCAAAGAATGGGATTTAAATAAAGAAAAATCTAAAAAAGCTTTTTCTGAAGGCGAAAAACTCTTAATTAATATAGATAATCGATATGGTGAGCTAGGGCTAAAAGACCAACTCCGTAATGGATTTCTTCATACTTTAAAACCAAAATCAAATATTTCACTTTCAGAAGTAAAGGCTGGAGACGTGCACTTTAATAAAGACTCAAAGGGAAGAACTATTTTAGTAATAGAAATTTTTTATCGTGATTTTGTTATGGCTTGTAAAAGAGTTATTAATCAGAAATTTCAGCCTACTGACAAGATGAATAAGCCCTTTATTAAAATTTACGATTTATAAGTTAAATATTGCTTTCGAAATTTACAACTAATCTGTGGGAGCCGCAGCTAATTAAAAGTAGTCCGAAAGGACTGTTTTTGTGATATAATATAGTTAAGTTATTTCTACTTCATGCTTTTCAACATTCTCCTTCATTCAGACCTCTGGCTTCATCTCCTTTCCGGGCTGGCTTTAGCCGGAGCGGTTTATTATATAGAAAGACACCGTCTTAAAGAGCCCGGCAAGTTCAAGAATATCCTGGCCCAGATACTATTATCCAGCCTAATTGATCTGGACCATCTTTTGGCGACACCGATATTTTCTCCTGATCGCTGTAGTATAAATAACCACGCGCTTCATTCCTGGTGGGCGTTTCCTGCTTATGCCATAGGGCTGCTTTCCCGTTATCGGTATTTCTTTCTCGGCGTCTTTCTCCATCTGGCGATTGACGCTTTAGGCTGCCTCATTTAATATTAATATATAATTATTTGATCATATGTCCCACGAAATCGATTCAGAGTTTGTAAATGACTGGCCGACGGAGGCCACCCAGTGCCGTCACTGCACCAGCTTCCAAAATAACCAGGGAGAGAGCTATTGCGCCGAAGCGAGGGCGGAAGTGCCACAGACAGCTCATTGCGATTTCTTTCAGTCTAAAAACTAGGGCTAATATTGGTTAGTTCAGTAGCCATCATTGACAAAAATATAGCATTATGCTATATTTTTTTGAATTCTAAAACGTTCATTAATAACTTCAAAACCGATAAAAGCGATGAAAAAAGTCTTATTGCTGGCGGCCCTGTCCGTTTTGTTCGCTCTGAGCACAAGCGCCTCAGACACCATCTTCACCAAGAGAGCCTCAGTGGTTCTCATCTCCACTGTCTATGATTCCATCCAGTTTCCGGATGGATGTAATTTAATTGACAAGAAAATAGATGAGCTGCTTGAGACGGGCAGCACCATGGACACCGTCTACTCCCACCGGATTATGACCCAGGTATTTCCAATCAAGGCGAGCAATGTCTACAAGGTCAAGACTTTTGTTCTGCCAGGCGACAGGCGAGAGGTAATATTGGCAGGAGAAGATGAAATTATGGATAAAGATCAGGGGTGGATTCTTTTTATGGCAGTACTATACACCTTGCTAGCCATCATGGGATTCATATTCTATCTTGATGTCGGGAGGGAAAAAAATGACAAGACGTTCACCTATGCTTTTCTTGTCTTATCCTCCTTGGGCATGTTCGCCAACATCGCCTGGATACAATACGGGCAGGCAGTTTGGAGAATAGATCAGGCGCTATATGCGTTTATTTTTCAAACGGTTTTGGCTTTGGCATTTTTTGCTTTCAGGGCCAGAATGTTGCCTTTTGTCATTGCTATGATGACTGCCGCATTTTACCATTGTTTCCTGAGCGCCTTTCTCCAGTCAGCCGCCTACACCGGAGATTACGGTCTGACTTGGGCCTTTCCTGTTACCTATGTTGTCTTCGCGGCTTTCATCGTCTTTATGATAGAAAGAAAGCTTTGGCTCGCAAAAAGAGAAGGATGACCAACTCATCAGCTCCCGCCCTTAACCAGCGGGAGTTTTTATTTGCTAAAACCATTGACAAATCTTAGATGATGCTATAAATTTGATAATTGTGTAATCCGTTCTTTGCAGATAAACAAATCAATATATCATGGAAGAGAAAAACCAAGTCCAAGCAGAACAGAGGGAGGTCGAATTGGCCTCCGGAGAACCAATTATCGTCGCCGGCTTTAAAGATCGCCGGGGAGATTTTCTTGAAAGGCATTCGTCAGGGGTTATAGTAAAGATTTCTGACGGCCGGCCGGTTGATTTCTTCACCCGCGGTCCGGATGGCGTCTACCGGAACGAGCCGGTAGGGTACTGTATCTGAGCCCAAGGAGGGATGATTAAGAAGCCTGCAATCAGCAGGCTTTTGTTTTATCTATTTACTTTTTCCTTTTTGAGTGGTAATTTTATCCGATGATTATTTTCGAACCTTAAAATTTAAAACATGGCTAGAACCGGTCGGGCGATTTCGCCCCGCAGAGTCAGGCGCTGGATTAACCAGGCGGCCTCAGAGGCGGGGATAGAGATTGACGATCGGAAGCAGAGCGTCATCAAGTCTATTCTCGCCACCATGCCTACCAAGCGGCCCAACCCCACCCACATTGTCATTTGGTCTAATCGCCAGGTGACAAGGATTCTTTCAGATTTTCCTAAGTACAAGGCAGAGGCGGATTTAATCCGTCTTCGCGTTCGCCAGGAAATCCTGTATTTTATGAATGAGCCGGAATTTCAGCGCTTAGCGGCCTTAGCCCAAGGCGCCGGACGGCTTAGCCCTAATTGGATCAGGCAAAATGCCTATGCCCTCTATCTTTCCACCAAGCGTTTCAGCCGTCGTCCAGATGGCCAGATAGACTGGCAATTCGTCTTTGACCGCCTGAGCGTCAAGAAATTTTCCTATCGCGCCCTACGTTCATATGGAGGCGACAAAGAGAAGATAGCGGCTGGCTTGGGGGCGTTATTAGAGGCGGAAGATCCGGCAGTTTTTAATCCTAATTGGGTATATCGCCATAGCGGATCAGTCGCCAAGCAGGTAAGTTCGGTCTTTAAAAGCGATTGGGCCGAGGTTCTGTCTTATTTGGATGAAAAATGGCGCGAGCGCTTTACTCATAAAAGATTCCCGCGGGAGATAAAGTTCTATCAAGGGAAAAAGGAATTTGGCGCTTTAGTTAGAAAGCATAAGAGCAATCTATATCCTTTGTATTCAACTCTTGATAGAGAGGATCGTTGCTTGCGCGATGCTGTTGTCCTGGATTTCATTGCCGTCGCCCAGAAAGGGAACAGGTTGGCCTTGGACTTTCTGCTTGACTGCCTGACAATGACCGTCCAGGCGGACGAGCAGTTCAATCTTTGGCTAGGATTTGAAGACCTGCGCCTGGCCAAGATAAAAAGCTGCATTTTCTTATTCGATATCCGCAAGAGTCCGCACTTCTTCGCCTATCTGGCTAAGTCATTATGCATGGCCTCCTTGCCTTTCCGGGGCACGGAGAAGTTTTCTTTAAACGGGAAGATTAAAGACAGCCAAAAAGAATTGTCGGAATTTCTTCTGACAGAAAATCAGAAACAGGAAACGGAGGAATTCATTCAGAGCATCAGAGCAGCCCTAAGGACTAAATGAACCAACCTAAAAAGTTGGTTTTTTGTTTTTTAAGTTATATATTATAATTATAATATGAAAAAAGCTGTTATCAGGTGGTATTTATATGATTTTGCCAACTCTTTCGCCTCGGTGGTCTTGCTTTTCTATTACCCCCTCATCCTTTCGGAAAGGGGAGCGGCTGATGCTTGGATTGGTATTTCCGCCTCTGTCGCTACTGGCATCCTGTTGCTGATTCTTCCTTATCTCGGTACATATTCTGACAAGACGGGGGGCCGTCTTTTTTTGATTAGGATGGGCTCGCTTTTGATGTTCGTTTCAATTGTATCTTTAGCCTTCCTGCTGCGCGGACATTCCGGATTCAGTTCTTGGCTGCTGGTTTTGATTTCCTTCCTTTATGTATTGTTTCAGGTTTGTTTTCAAGGCTCATACGTCTTCTATTCCTCCATGTTGCGCCAGATAGCCGGGCCAGAGGAAAATGCCAAGGTATCCGGAGTCGGCCTGGCTCTCGGGCAGCTCGGAAATGCCTCCGCCTTGGCTATATATGGGCCGATTGTCGCGGCGCCGATAATTATTCTGGGATTAAGTGGCAAGACCCTGCCGTTTGTTCTCGGCGGCATCCTTTTCGCCTTATTGGCTTGGCCATTCTTACGCCAGCCAGAAATCCGTTTGCAGAATTTGATGCCCCGATTCTCATATAGAAGGTTTATAAAAGACATAGCGTCTGAAAGGCGCGCCTTCTATTTCCTCATCGGCTATTCGCTCCTGTCTGATGCGATTTTGACCTTCCAGCTTTATCTGGCCATCTATGTCAGAAAAGTTTTTTCTTTCTCTGACCAAATGGTTTCATATCTGGCTATTTCCGGCCTTGTTTTTACCGTTATCGGCGGCTTCCTAGTTTCCAGGTTAGCCAAGTCTTTTCGCAGCGAAGAAAAGACCCTGCGTCTATCGGCCCTCTTCTATGCCATTTGTTTCGGTCTTTGCGCCCTGATGCCGCAAGCGCCCCTCGTTGTCTTTGCGGTTATTGCCGCCTGCGGCGTTTCATATAGCCTGGTATTTGCCTTGGCCCGGACCGTCTATTCCAAGATCGCTCCGGCTGACAGGCAAGGGGAATTTTTCAGCGTTTTTACAGTCTTTGAAAGGGTGGCCTCGGTTATCGGCCCCTTGGCGTGGCTGGCGACTTTCTATCTTCTAAGCCGTTTCGGGGAAGATATTCAATATCGCGGCTCAGTATTTTTTCTGATGGCTATTTGCTTGGCGGGTATATATTATTTGAAAAAGAGCCAGCGTCAAACATCCACTACCATTGACTAGAAATAAATTGCGTGGTAGTTTGTATGATCGATAAGTAGCACTTTTCCAAATCAACCCCAAACACTTTTGATAATGAAAAACCTGATTACCTCAATCGTCAACAACGAAGAAGGCTTGTATGACGGCAATCTCCGCCATTATTTCCGTCTCATTTTTGGCGGTATCAACGGAAACAACCCATACCACAATTTCCGGCACAGCTTGAGCGTTTTCTGCCGCGCCTATGAAGCTATCCGCTTCTATGGCGAAGCTTTGAGCCGCGACGAGCGCCGCGCTCTACTCATCGCCGCCTTGTTTCATGATAACGGTCACAGCGGCCATACCGGCAATGATTCCAAAGAGGTATCTGAGGCGCTCATTAGCGTCGAAAATGCCTTACTCGATGATGATGTCTATTTGCGGCCGGATATCTTTGCCAACATTCTGGCCACCGAGGTCCCATATCGCCGGGAAGTTAGTAGCTTGCCCGAGAGAATAATCCGCGATTGCGACATAGTCCAGGTTTTTAGCGACACCTGGATTCAGCAGGTAATTTTCGGTTTAGCGGCTGAATCCGGTCTCACTCCCCTGGCAATGCTCAGGCTCCAACTGGATTTCATTCCCAAGCTCAAGTTCCAAACCGATTGGGCTGAGTCCGTCTATGGGCCCCTCAAGAAAGAAAAACTGGAAGAAGTCAGGTGGTTGCTGGAGATATTGGATGAGGACTAAGTTGTTAAGCACCATAAACGTTATCCCAAGGAGCCTGGAAGGCTCCTTTTTACTAGCTTGACACAATTAGATATTATCTATATAATTCCCATACAAACAATCCTTTCACCTCTAAGCTAACCCGCGCATTCTATGGCTCTTTGCCAGAGGTGGGCGCGGGGCTCGATTTGATATCGGGCTCAGGAAGTTTTTTTTGTTGCCTGAAATCGGCGGCAAAAGATAAATAATATGGAAGACAAGAAAGCAAACCAGACTGCCAGCGACGAATTCTCCAAGCTTTTGGAGAGCGATTCTATTCGCATTCCCCAGGTCGGGGACATCATCAAGGGACGGGTGGTGGCCGCTTCCAAATCGGAGGTCAAGCTCGATGTCCACGGCATCATGATGGGCGTCGTGCGCGGCCCGGAGATGTATAACGAGGTGCCGGAATTTTCCGACCTCAAGCCGGGCGACGAAGTGGACGCCGCGGTCATTGATGAAGAGAACGAGAGCGGCGAACTGGAATTATCCTTCCGCTTAGTCGGTCAGGAAAAGGCCTGGAAAGAATTACGCCAAGCAGCCAAAGACAAGAGCGTTATCAAAGTGAGAATAGTCGACGCCAACAAGGGCGGCCTGCTCAGTCGCTTCCGCCAGATAGAAGGATTCCTGCCGGTTTCCCAGCTGGCACCCGATAACTATCCCCGTATTTCCGGTGGCGATAAGAGTAAGATTTTAGAAAAATTAAAGTCTTTCGTCGGCCAGGATATGGACGTGACCGTGATGACTTTGAATGAGGAGGATAACAAGATTATTTTCAGCGAGAAGGACGTTTGGAACCGGAAGCAGAAGCCGGCGCTCGACCGGTATCGCGCCGGCATGGTGGTGGAAGGCCGCATCACGGCGGTCACTAATTTCGGCGTCTTTGTCTCTTTCGGCGAGAACATCGAAGGCCTGGTCCATATTTCCGAGCTGGCCTGGCAGAGGATAGATTCGCCCAGCGAGCTGTATAAGGTTGGCGACAATTTGCAGGCAGAGATAATTTCCATTGAAGGCGCTAAGGTATTTTTGAGCGCCAAGCGTCTGCTCAAGGACCCTTGGTTGGAAGCTAGCGCTAAGTATAAGATCGGCCAAGTGGTGGAAGGCATCATTCTTAAGGTCAATCCTTTCGGGCTCTTCGTCAAGTTGGACGAGGAAATCCACGGCTTAGCCCACATTAGCCAGCTTAACCTGGGCGCCAAGGATAAAATAAGCGATCTATTCAAAGCCAATGAAGTTAAAGAATTTGAAGTTGTCAGTATTTCCCCCAATGACCACCGTCTAGGCCTGAAGCTGGCTGGCGCTTTCCAAGCAGAAACGCCTGAAGCGGCTCCCGAGGCTGCCAAGGAAGAATAATCACTTAGTATATTGAGAGAAAGGCCCGGAAAACCGGGCCTTTCTTGGAAATCATCAATTGCCAAGAGCAGTCTTTTCCTATATAATTAAGATACTAAATCAATTATATATATGAAGAATCTCATTAGAAGCTTCGCAGTTTTTCTTATCATATTTTTAGCTTTGACCGCCGTTTTTAGCGCCCTATCCGGCACCAAAAGCCAGATACAAACTGTCGGCATCGAAACTTTAGTCGGCAAGCTCAATAACGGGGAAGTGAGCGGTATTGAGATAAACGGCAGCAAGCTGGATGTCAGCTTGAAAGACGGGTCCAGCCAGGTGGTATATAAGGAGGACAGCGAATCGCTTTCTTCTTTGTTGAGCAATTTCCAAGTATCACCGGAGAAACTGGCGGGGGTCAATATTTCCGTCAAGGAAAAGAGCGGCTGGGATTATTGGCTGGCCAATCTGCTTCCTTTCATTCTGCCTTTGGCCCTGGTTGGCATTTTCATCTTTTTCATGATGCGCGGCTTGCAGGGAGCTAATTCCCGGGCCATGAGTTTCGGCCAGTCGACCGCCAAGGATTTCAAGCCGGATGCCAAAAATCAGGCAACCTTCAAGGATGTGGCCGGAGCTAAAGAAGCCAAAGAAGAACTGCAGGAGATAGTCGAATTTTTGCGCTTCCCCAAAAAGTTCCATGACTTGGGAGCCAAGATTCCACGTGGTGTCTTGCTTCTCGGCGCTCCAGGGACCGGCAAGACCTTGCTGGCCCGTTCGGTCGCCGGCGAGGCCCGGGTGCCGTTTTTCCATATGTCTGGCTCGGAATTCGTCGAGATGTTCGTCGGCGTCGGTGCTTCCCGCGTCCGGTCCTTGTTTGACCGCGCCAAGAAAAACGCTCCTTGCATCGTCTTCATTGACGAAATAGACGCTGTCGGCCGGCGTCGCGGCGCGGGCCTGGGCGGCAGCCATGATGAGCGGGAGCAGACCCTCAACCAAATATTGGTGGAAATGGATGGCTTTGAGCCGACTCAGAACGTTATCGTCATCGCCGCCACTAACCGGCCTGACGTGCTGGACCCGGCTTTGCTCCGTCCCGGAAGATTTGATAGGCGAGTGGTCATTGATTTGCCGGATTTAAAGGATAGAGAAGACATACTTTTGGTTCATGCCCGCCGCAAGCCCCTGGCCAAAGCAGTTGATCTCAAGCGCATTGCAGAGCGCACGCCCGGATTTTCCGGAGCCGACTTAGCCAATATCCTTAACGAAGCGGCTATTTTAGCCGCCCGGGCCAATCGGAAGGAGATCGTTAATGAAGATTTGTTTGAAGCCATAGAGAAGGTAACTATCGGCCCGGAACGCAAGAGCCGGGTGATTACCGAAAAGGAAAAGAAGATCACCGCCTATCATGAGGCTGGCCACGCCCTGGTGGCCCATTTCCTGCCCCTGGCCGATCCGGTACACAAAGTGTCTATCATTGCCCGCGGCCAGGCCGGCGGTTATACCCTGAAAGTTCCGACTGAGGACAGGCATATGCGCTCCAAGTCTGAATTCATTTCCGAGATTGCCGTTCTATTGGCCGGCCATATGGTGGAGAAAGAAATCTTTGGGGAGGTGACGACTGGGGCGACTTCCGATCTGCGCCGGGCAACCGCTCTGGCTCGCAGCCTAGTGACCGACTATGGCATGAGCGATCATCTCGGTCCCCGCACCTATGGCGAGAAGGAAGAGATGATCTTTCTGGGCCGGGAAATCCACGAACAGCGCGACTACAGCGAAAAGGTGGCAGAAAAGATAGACGAGGAAATCGCCGGCTTCATTCGCCAGGGGGAATCCCAGGCTAAGGCGATAATCGCCGATGAGAAAGACAAGCTGGAGAAGATTGTTGCCGCCCTATTGGAAAAAGAGACCCTGGAGAAAGAGGAATTTGAGAGCCTGGTCGGCGACAAGCCGAAAGCCGACTGATTGACTAAACTTCTTTCCCCGGTTTATACTGATAATAGATAAAATAATAATATCGCTGGCTAGCGAGCAAAATTATGCCTAATCCTAAAAAAAGGAAGACTCACAGCAAGACCCACATGGGCCGTTCCCATTTGGCTCTCAAGAAGAAATCACTGACCAAGTGCCCCCATTGCGGCCAGGCGCGCCGTCCCCACACGGCCTGCGCTTTCTGCGGGACCTATAAGGAGAAAGCCGTGGTCAAGCCGAAAACTAAGACCGCTAAGAAGAAATAATTATGTCTAACCGGCACCTGGCCAGGACAATCGCTTTGCAGACGCTTTTTGCCTGGGACTTCAACGGCCGCCAGACCGACCGCCTCGAAGATATCATCGAAGGCAGCTTCGCCAATTTCGCGCCCAACTTCGATGATGGCGGCTTTGTTAAAAGCCTAATTATCGGCGTCGTCGATCATTTGTCGGAAATAGACAAACGGATAGTCAAGTATGCGACCGAATGGCCGCTTGATCAGATAACCACCGTTGACCGAAACATCCTCCGCCTTGGCATGTATGAATTGCTTTTGACTGAGATTCCGCCCCGGGTGGCGATAAACGAGGCGATTGAGGTCGCTAAGAGCTTTGGCGGAGATTCTTCGGGCAAGTTTATCAACGGCGTCTTGGGCGCCTTATATAATGATGAGCCGGAGGTCCAGAAGCGGGACAATAAGGAGGAAGTGATGAAAGCCGCCGCCGAGAAAGCGCCTGAAAAAGAAGAAGAAAAATAAGTTTGTCGGGGCGCCTTTGGCGCTCCGTTCCGTATTATGGATGCCAATAATCTCAAAAAGTTACAGAAACGGTTGGACGTCAGTTTCCAGGATGAGAAGCTTTTACGCCAGGCCCTGGTCCACCGTTCGTATCTCAATGAACATCCCGATGCCGGCGTCGGCCACAACGAACGCTTGGAATTTTTAGGCGATGCCGTTTTAGAAATTGTCGTGACCGAGTTCCTTTATTTAAATTTCGCCAATACTCCGGAAGGCGATCTGACCAACTGGCGGGCGGCTCTGGTCAATGCCAAGATGCTCTATGAGGTGGCCAGAGAACTGGACATTGAGGCCAGCCTCTATCTTTCTAAGGGCGAATCAAAGGACAAGAACAAGAAATCGCGCCAATTCATTATGGCCAATGCCGTGGAGGCGATTATCGGCGCTATCTATTTAGACCAGGGGATAGAGCCAGCCAAAAAATTCATTACCAAGAATATTATTGTTAATCTCGACGATATCCTGCGCAACCAGCTTTATCTTGACCCCAAGTCCCAATTTCAGGAAAAAGCCCAGGAAAAAGTCGGCGTCACCCCTCGTTATGAGATTCTTAAAGAAGTCGGTCCGGATCATGCCAAGATCTTTACCGTCGGTCTTTATCTGGACGAGGAACTAATCGCCACCGGCCAGGGGTCATCCAAGCAGGAGGCTCAGGTAGATGCCGCGGCCAGGGGATTGAAAGAGAAGGGGTGGTAGCTAGAAAAATATGGACATTAAACAAATATTCAAATTAGCCGCCGAGAAAAAAGCTTCAGACATTCATTTGCTTTTCGGCCAGCCGCCGGTTCTGCGCCTTGACGGCCAATTGCTGGACATCAATCGTTTTGCCCCAGAGCTTAAATTCGGCCCCTTGGTGGCGGCAGACCTTGAAGCCGCCGCCGACGTCCTCCTGAGCAAGGAGCAGAAGGCCAGGTTCCTGGACAAGCGCGATTTGGATCTCAGCTATCAGATAGAAGGTTACCGCTATCGCGTCAATTTTGCTTTTGAAAAAGGAAATATCACCGTGGTCGCCAGGGTGATAGATGAAGCCAAGCCGACGCTTGATGAAATCGGTTTGCCCCCGCTCGTTAAAGAATTGCTCGGCCTGCCCCAAGGCTTCATCCTTATTACCGGACCGACTGGCTGCGGCAAGTCGACGACTTTGGCAGCCATGGTTAATTATATTAATGATAATAGGAGCGCTAATATCATTACCTTAGAGGACCCGATAGAGTTCGTTTTTACTCCCAACAAGAGCCTTATCGCCCAGCGTCAGCTGGGCAGCGACATGCTCAGTTTCGGCAGTGGCCTTAAGCATGTCTTGCGCCAAGATCCCAATGTCATCATGCTGGGAGAAATGCGTGACTTAGAAACTATTTCCACGGCCGTGACTCTAGCTGAAACAGGCCACCTTGTTTTAGCCACTCTCCACACCTACAGCGCCGCCCAGACTATAGACCGAATCATCGATATTTTTCCGCCCTACCAGCAGAACCAAATCAAATCACAGCTCTCTTCGGTTCTGACCGCGGTCATTTCCCAGCGCTTGGTAATAAGCCAGAAGGGCGGGCGGGTGGCTGCCCGGGAAATATTGATTAATAATCCGGCCATTTCCAATCTCATCCGGGAAGGGAAGATTGCCCAGATTAAGAGCACCATAGAGACTAATTCCTCTCAGGGAATGATCACTTTGGACAGGCACCTGAAGCAGCTTTATCAGGCCGGAGAGATCAGCCGGGAGACGGCCCTGTTTCAAATGGAAGACCCTAATGTTCTGGATAACTAGATAAGAAACTAAATTTCCCGTAAAAACGGCCAATAATTGGCCGTTTTTTGCTTATATTCAAGGTATTGACATAATTTTTAAAACGGTTATAATTGTTATCAGTTTAAACGGGGCTTAAAAAGCCAAGAACAATATGGAGAAAAAGCTAATCTATCAGTTCAAAAAGCGATTCTAAATAATTGTCTATTTTGCGATTACTTAGAACCGCTTCCCAGCGGTTTTTTTGCGCCCCGGGTCCCTTAACAACCAGTGAATCAGGATTAAAGATAATAGAAAGTGATTCGCGCTCCTCGGAAGCTCCAAGCTTCCGGCTGTAGGGAGCGCAAAAACATGCTTCATCTTGAAGATGAAAGCGTGGGAAAATCTCGTAAGAGTGTATGGTGGATGCCTTGACATAAGAAGGCGATGAAGGACGTAGCAGCCTGCGATAAGCCGCGGTGAGGTGGCAAGCAACCTTTGACCCGCGGATCTCCGAATGGGGAAACCCGCCCCCTGGAAGAGGGGGTAAGTCCGTTTTGCGGACTGGAAGACCCGGCGAACTGAAACATCTTAGTAGCCGGAGGAAAAGAGAATAACAATCATTCCCCGAGTAGTGGCGAGCGAAAGGGGAGGAGTCTAAACCGTTAAGACTGCGGAGTTGGCTTGGTTCGCCAAGCTGGCTTCAGAAGGCGCTGGAGCCACATGTCTTAGCGAGGTTGCAAGAGCCGATGCCTGCTTTCCAGATAAGGCAGGGCGGAGTCATAAAAGTCGGTCCTTAGTTGAACGAGCTGGAAAGCTCGGCCAGAGACGGTGATAGCCCGGTAAGCGAAAAGGATCAGCTCTCCGTTGTCGGATTTCTTAAGTAGGGCGGGACTCGTGAAATCCCGTCTGAAGCCAGGTCGACTATGACCTAAGACTAAATACTTCTTATGATCGATAGTGAACAAGTACCGTGAGGGAAAGGTGAAAAGCATCCCGTTTAGGGAGGTGAAATAGTACCTGAAACCATATACTTACAAGGAGTCGGAGCTCCGCAAGGGGTGACGGCGTGCCTATTGAAGAATGAGCCAACGAGTTTGTTCTAGGTGGCTTACATAATCTCCGTTTGGAGAGCATGTAGAGTGAAAGCGAGGGTTAACAGCCCGTTTGTGCTTCGCTTCCGTCCGGCGTATATTCGCGGGCCGGAAGCGTAGCATTCGTCGCCTGGACAAGACCCGAAGCCGGGTGATCTAACCATGGCCAGGATGAACTCTGCCGAAAGGCAGAGGGAGGTCCGAACCCACTAGCCGTGCAACACTAGGGGATGAGCTGTGGTTAGC
>Ga0116156_10003317_pt1 | contig 14111 bp, 15 predicted proteins | sample AD_UKC045_MetaG_FD_89891 | JGI IMG/M metagenome (GOLD analysis project Ga0116156, IMG submission 89891) | Active sludge microbial communities of municipal wastewater-treating anaerobic digesters from USA - AD_UKC045_MetaG | ecosystem: Engineered > Bioreactor > Anaerobic > Digestate | place: USA... | reverse complement strand
TTTTGTTAGAAAAAGCGGCGGAAAATGTGGACCTGATTATATCCGGCCATACCCATGGCGGACAAATTCGCCTGCCGCTCATTGGCTCAGTGGCCGCCATTCCCGACAAGCTGGGACGTGCCTACGATAAAGGTTTATTTAAAACAAAAACCGGCCATATTTACATTAGTGCCGGGCTTGGAGAGACAGGCCCCCGCGCTCGCCTGTTCAATCCTCCTGAATTGACCGTTATAAATCTTGATCTCTAAATAAGTTCCCTTTATCGGAACTTATTTTTTATTTTAAAATCTCCAAAAATTTCCGCGCTGTTTTCTCCCACGTAAAAATCTTCACTCTTTCCAAGCCTCTTTTTACAAGCTCTACTCTCAATGACTGATCCGTTGCCAGTCGAGTCATTCCCCTCCGCAACTCACTGATATCTTCCGCGTCCACCAACAATCCCGCATCACCGACAACCTCCCCCAAAGAAGAATTATTTCCTGTTAATACCGGCACCCCCAAGGCCATTGCCTCCAAGACGGGAAATCCAAAACCTTCATATCTGGAAGGGAAAACAAACGCTCGACAATTTTTTAACAAAATATTTCTTTCCCGATTACTCACCTTTCCCACGTATTTTATTTGCGAAGCCGGCAATCTTTTGTTTGAATCAGTCAAAAACTGAAAAATCGGTTGAAATTTCCAACCTTTCATCCCCGCCAAAACCAGTGTTATTTTGCTTTTTTCATTCTCAAACAAATAATTAGAAAAAGCTTGAATTAACTTTAAGATATTTTTTCTCGGTTCAATTGTTCCCAAAAACAAAAAATACTCTCCTGTTATATTAAACTTTTTTCGCACAGTTTCTATCTCTTCATCAATATATTTGGACTTCACCACTATTCCCGGATAAATCACCTCCACTCGTTCGGCGGAAACGCCGAACAATTTATTCAAATCCCTTTTTGTGCTTTCCGATACGGCCACAATCTTTGTCGCTTGCTTCAAACTTCGCGGCACCAAAAATTTTGTCGCAAACCATTGCCGTTCGGGAAACCATTCTGGATGAAGATAAATAGACAAGTCATGCACGACCAAAATTGATTTTCCTCTATAAAAAAGAGGAATTACATTCGCCGGAAAAATCGCTACATCCAAATTTGCTTTATTCAACAATTGTGAAAAACGAAAATGATTATCTATCAATGGAATCTTGGATTTTGTCTTAAATAGTTTTACAATTTTCACTCTCGAACTGTGTGCTCTCACTTTATGAATTGTCTCCGGACTGATATCACTATAAAAAAACAACACATAATCATTTTTTTGATCAAGGGCTACCATCGTTCTGACCAGATGATAAACAAAGCGCTCCACTCCAGCACCATTATTTGCATGCACGTCGTAAATTTTTCTACAATCAATTCCAATCCTCATGTGTTTTTTTACTTTAAATAAGCTTCACTGCAGTTCCAGATTTTTCATTTTGATAAAGCACCTCGCCATTCAATTCATCAAAATTTTTTGTATTTTCTTGAATGACAAAATCATAATAATCTTCCGTCATTTCCCGCCATTCGCCCTCCGCCGCATTTGCCGCCCGCAACTCTCTCGTTTTCAACTGTTCTTCTTTTTTCGGATTCAAATAAATTACCACATCCGCCTCGCCAAGCAAACCTTGACGCAACAAATCCGCATGGTTGATGACAAATGGTGGCGATTCTCTTTGTAAAATAAACTGCATTAATTCCGCCAAATCCGCGACCTCTCTCCCTTGTTCTTGCCGAAAAATCTGAAAAAATTTATCTACGTCAATATTTTTATAGCCCAAATCATTCGCGATCTCCCGCGCAAACGTCGTCTTGCCAGAACCTACATTGCCCACCACAAAAATCTTTTTCGCTTCATGCTCCGCAATCAATTCAACGGTCCGGGCGATATCCTCCGCGGTAAACATTTCCCGACCGATTTGTTTTGGCAGCTCTCCTTTCGCCTTTTTCCCAAGCTCAAAAATCGGCAACGCAACAGCCAATACTTTTTCCAAAAATTCCGTTTCATCCGCAAAAGTTAATCCACGCAATTTTTCTTCCACCGGCGCTGACAATTCTTCCGGCACATTTCGTCTAAACTCATCAGACTGCATCGTCTGCAACAAAACAGCCAACGGATCTTTCGCATTCCGAAAAAGCTCTCGCAAATCTTCTTTTATCTTCGTCAAAAAAACTGATTCCACTGCTGTTTTTTCAAACATATTATTTTCTCCGCCAATATTTTTATAATAAAAAAACAAAACCACTTGTCTTTCCTGTCTCACTTGTCTCTCCTGTCCCACCTGTAATTCGTATAAACCCAATCCGCAATCGCTTTTACATCTTGAAATCGCGCCTCAATCGTATCGCTGTCCAAAACCACAACCACCACCGGATTATCCTCTTTGGAAATTTCCACCGCCAAACAGTATCCCGCCTCATTTGTAAAACCGGTTTTACCTCCAATCAACTCATATCCGTATTTCTTTTTATTCAAAAAACTGTCCAACAAAATGTCCGTGTTCATCAAATATCGCTTTTTCTTGTTGTTGGCAATAACAAGATCATATTTTCCTTGCAAAACAGATTCTTTTATTTCATTTTTTTGCATGGCCGCATACACCAACCTGCTCAAATCCAAAGCCGTTGAAACATTGTATTCGGACAATCCGGTCGGATCAGAAAAAGAACTATTGAACATTTGTAGTTCTTCCGCTTTTTTGTTCATCAACTCCACGAAACTTTTTTGATCAAAACCAAGCGAACGTACCATCGCCATAATAGAATTGTTGTCCGAACTCACCAAAGCCGCCTTCCACAAATCAATAAAACGAACCTCTTCGCCACGATAAATATTAGGTTGTGCGCCAAATGTTTCGTCTTTTGCCGACATCACCACGATCTTTTGCCAATTTGGTTGGCGATCTAAGATTACTAAAGCGGTCATAATTTTCGTGATGCTGGCGATTGGTTGTTTGACTTGACTATCTTTCTGCAACAACAATTTTCCACTGTGCACGTCAATCGCCACAAATCTCCTGGCCGTTACTTTTACCCCGATATTTTCAGGATTAATCCTTTCAGGGATCGGCGCATTCTCATTTTTCGCAATATCAAAAAAAGGCTTGTCCGCGAAATAGACATTGCCCAATGGATTCAACAACATCAAAATGATTACCAAATTAAATAGCATATAGCATGTAACATATAGCATACAACACTATGCCTTCGGCATTGTGCTCCTTGCTACATGCTACATATTCCTTGATCAATCTAATAAATTTCTTCATCCGCACTATCTCTGTTTTTCTTAACTACTTCCTCCACCGGAACCTCTTCAACAACTTCCGTCTTTCGCGGTTCCTCTTTTCTTGGTTCCGCAACAATCTTTTTTATTTTTTCTTCCACCGGCGCAACAACCTCTGCAGGCTCTTCTGCTTTTTCTTCGACGACTTGCGTCGCCTGCGCTTCCGCATGCTTCAAATATTCTTCCAAATTATCCACCACATGTAATTTCTGATAATCCGGCAAATCTTCCACCGAATTTATCCCCAAATGTTTCAAGAAATCAGTCGTCACCTGATAATATGTCTGCATATTCTGCTTATTCTCATCGCCAATAATCAATCCGCGAATCAACAAGTTGCGCAAAATCAAACTGCAATTCACTCCGCGAATCTGCTCCAACTCCGGCTTCGTTATTGGCCCGCGAAATGCGATCACAGTCAAAGTTTCCAATGACGCTGGTGTTAACTCTCCCGAAAAATCATCTTTCACAAATCGCTTCACTAATTCCGCATTCTCTGGATTCGACACAAATTGAAAACCATCGCCCGCCTCCACCAGTTGCAATCCGCTCTCCGGAAAATTATATTTTTGTTTCAATTCATTCAAGGCATCCACAATCGCCTCTTCCGTAAACTGCTCTTCACCCTTATTCAAAAAACTCAAAAAGTTCTTCGTTGTTAATGGTTTCGTAGAAACAAATAATAAACTCTCTATTTTTGACTTAACCATATTATATTTTACGAATTACGAATTTGTTACAAATTTACGAATTCTACGACGACGCGCCGTTAATGTTCAAAACCCGACAATACTTCACACTCTTATTCGCAAAAGTAACCAAAATTCCCAATTTAATGCCTGTAATATTTAAGTAATTATTTATTTGTTCATAATCTTTTCGCAAGAACCGCATATTACTCTTAATCTCTAAAACAATCTTATCCTCTATCAAAAAATCCAAAAAATATTCGCCAACCGCAGTATCTTTATATTTTAACTTACAATGCAATTGTTCCTTAAATTTAATTCTATTGTCTGTAAAAGCCTTTGCCAACGCCTTTTGATATACTCGTTCCACATAACCAGCGCCCAGTTCATTATATACGTCAAAAAGTATTCCAACTATTTTATAACTCAATTCTTTGTACAAGATCTCCGTCATATTTCACACCATCGACGTAATTCGTATATTCGTAAAAATTCATAATTCGTAAAACCTAAATTTTCTCAATCGTAATATCTTCAAACGTCGACTCCTGCTTCACCCGCACCTCCCGTTGTTTTAGTAACTCCAGAATCGCCAAAAAATTCACAATAATCTCCGTCCGATTCTTCGCGTCGCCAATCAAACTCTTAAATCCAAACTTTTTTTTGCCAAACAAATAGTTTTTAATATCCAAAATCTTCTGTTGCAAACTAATCGTCCGCTCCATCGCCTGTCGCGGCAACCGCACAATCGGATCAAGCCGCTTCAACACAGACATGAAGATCTCTTTCAATTCATTCAACGGCAAATTCTGCGGCGGAGAATAAACCACGTCGAGAGCAATAGGCGGCTTTTCTCGAGAATAAGTAAATCGCCCCAGCTTCAACATCGCTTCAATCTTTTTTGAAGCATCCACAAACTCCTTGTACATCTTCAATTGTCGCTCCAAATCAGTCTCATCCTCTTCCTCGTCCGCAAACATCGGCAAGAGCGCTTTTGATTTCAAAAGCAACAATCGCGCCGCCACAACCAAAAAATCAGACAACTCCTCAGGATCTTTGTCTTCCAATTTTTCGATATGCTCGAGATATTGCTCCGTCACTTCCGCGATGGCGATCTCCGTGATCTCCATCTTTTGTTGTTCGATCAACTGCAAAAGCAAATCCAATGGCCCGCTAAATTTTTCTATTTTTATTTTATACATTGCTGCATGTAGCATATAACATATAACATACAACACTATGCCTTCGGCATTGTGCTCCTTGCTACATGCTACATGCTCTATAATTATCGCAACGGCAGGGACAACTGCTCACCTAGAAGCTTCCGCGCCACAATCTCCCCTTTTTTCGTCAACCCAACTTCACGAATAAACCACTTATGCGGCGTTCTCACCCCAAAACCAATGAAAACTTCCCGATCAATCAGGCTTTCAATACTTTGCGTAATAATCTTCGCCTGCAAAGTTGGCTTCGCTGTTTTTTTATTTTCGTAAAATTTTAAAAACTCGTCACGATTAATCTTCCCTTTTTTATTATTCTCGTAACATTGTATCACAAGATACTTCTGAAGCTCAGATAAACGCATACAGTTACAATTTAGGAATTTCCTTCTTAGCTAATTTTAATATGAGCGTCTCTCAATGCTTCTGGAGCCAAATCACTCGGCGCACCTATTAATAAATCTTTCGCATCGCCAGTCTTTGGGAAAGCAATAACTTCTCGAATATTTTTTTCTCCCAACAACAACGCCATCAATCTATCAAAGCCCAAAGCCAATCCTCCGTGTGGTGGTGGCGCGAACGTAAAAGCTTCCAATAGATGACCAAATTTTTCTTTTATAGATTCTTCATTTAGTCCTAAAATTTCAAATATTTTTTTCTGCAATTCTCTTTCAAAAATTCTCAAACTACCGCCACCAACTTCAAACCCATTCAATACCAAATCATAAGCATCAGCTCGTACCTTCAAAGGCTCACTCTCCAAAATTCCCATATCTTCTTTTTTTGGTCGCGTAAACGGATGGTGCACCGCTACCATCTTGTTTTCCGTCTCACTAAATTCAAACAAAGGGAAATCCACTACCCAACCAAACGCCAAAACATTTGGATCTTCTGAAGTGCGTAAATCCGGCTTATCACTCTTATATTTCTCTTGCGCTTCCGCATACGTCAATCTTGGAAACGGCACTTGCTGAATTTTTAGATTGGGAAAAACTTCCGCGACTAATTCAATCATTGCCTTTTCAATCATTTGCAAAATATCCTCTTGCTCGATAAACGACATTTCAAAATCCACTTGAGTAAATTCCGGCTGACGATCGCCGCGATGATCTTCATCACGGAAACATCGCACAATTTGAAAATATTTTTCCACGCCACCTACCATCAGAAGCTGCTTAAATTGCTGCGGCGATTGAGGCAAAACATAAAAATTTCCTTTATGTAACCGAGAAGGAATAATAAACTCTCGAGCGCCCTCGGGCGTTCCTTTTGTCAGATAAGGCGTTTCAATTTCCCAAAAACCTAATTTCGAAAAATAATTTCTCAAAAACAAACTGACTTCATGTCTTTTTTGCAAATTATTCTTCATTCTGTCGGAACGAATATCCAAATAGCGATATTTCAATCTCAAATCTTCACTAAGCTCAACATTTTCATCGTTTGTGCCCACTTCTTCAAATGGCAATGGCGCTGATTCTGAAATAACGGAAACCTTTTTCATTAAAATTTCAACTTGATCCAATGGAGAACTAAAAGTCTTTTGTTTATCTCCTCTTTTTTGGACAATACCCACAATGGAAATCAACCAACCCAACCGCACACGGCTCAAAACTTCAACCGTAGCTTCATCTAATTCCTTAGGTACACCAATAGTCTGGACACGTCCAGAACGATCTCTTATATCCAAAAAAACAATTTTTCCCATGTCACGTCTGGCACAAATCCACCCGCGCACAGAAACTTCTTCGCCTACTCGATTAACAATTTCCATTAACTTAACAAATTCATTCATATAAATTATTTTAAAAAATTTAATATTTTTTCAACCACTTCGACATTAGCTAAAGACTCCTCCGGTGTTGGATTATCGAACTTTTTATTTTCTTGTATTGCTTTATAAAAATCACAAATTTCTTCCTGCTCTGGATAATTATTTGAAATATTAATTTTCTTTTTTATAAATTCATTTTTTCTTTGAATAAACAGGCCATTAAACGGATCAACGTAAAGGGTTCCCGTATCTCCAAAAAAATTTATATAAAAAGTTTCCTGAAACAAATAGCTAGTCACCAACCGTCATCCGTAATATCTGTAAAAATCTATAATCTGTATTTAAGGATAGATCCGATTAATCATTCTCGGAAACGGAATCGTCTCTCTCACATGCTTCACGCCACACATCCAGCCAGTCAATCTCTCCAACCCAAAACCAAATCCGGAATGCGGCACCGAACCGTATTTCCGCAAATCCAAATACCACTGGAAGGCGTCCATCGGCAAATTATGTTCTTTAATTCGATTAACCATCTCTTCATAATCATCTTCACGTTGTGATCCGCCAATAATCTCACCATGTCCCTCCGGCGCAATCAAATCCGCGCAAAGCGCCTTGTCACCGTCACGCTTCATGTAAAAAGCCTTGATATCCGCCGGCCATCTTTCGATAAACAACGGCTTCTCCGCACCCTGCATGATCAATGTCTCATCATCATTGCCCAGATCTTCTCCGTATTTAATATCCGAGCCAAGTTCTTGTAATTTTTTTATCGCATCATCGTAAGTCAATCGATCAAACGGCGCTTTGATTTTTTCCAAAACCTTCGGATCGCGTTCCAATATTTCCAAATCTTTCATGTTTAATTCCAACACTCGCCTCGCCACAAAAGAAATCAAATTTTCCTGGACCTTCAAGTTTAATTCGTGATCAAAAAAAGCCATCTCCGCATCCATCATCCAAAACTCCGTCAAATGACGTCGCGTCTTGGACTTTTCTGCGCGAAAGACTGGCCCAAAATCAAATACTTTACCGAGCGACATAATCGCCGCTTCGATATAAAGTTGCCCGCTTTGCGTCAAATACGCTTTGCCCAGATCAAAATATTCCATTTCAAATAATTCCGTCGTCCCTTCACATGCGTTTGGCGTCAAAATAGGTGAATCGATTTTTGTAAATCCTTCTCCGTTTAAAAATTCGTATGTCGCGTTAATTACCGTGTTTCTCACTCGTTGAATCGCCCATTGCTTCGGTGAACGCAACCACAGATGACGATTTGTCAGAAGAAAATCATCGCCATGCTCTTTTTTACCGATCGGGTACTCCTCGGATTTCTGAATAAATTTCAAATCCGTGACTTGAATCTCGTATTCATCCTTCTTCGGATGCTTGGAAACCTTGCCTTTTATTTCCACCGAACTTTCCAAACTCATCCCTTCCGCAATCCCCCAGACTTCCGGACTTACCGCGTCTTGCACGACAATACACTGGACAAAATCCGATCCGTCGCGCAACTGCAAAAAAGCAATCTTGCCCGAAGAACGAAAGTTGTAAACCCAACCTTTAACCAAAACTTCTTGATCCAAATGATCCTTTAAATCTTTCAAATAAACCCAATTTAATTGCATACAAATATTAGCTACAAATTACAAATCTGCTACGAATCTACAAATCTACTTATCTGTAATCCGTCCCTAGGGGACTCCCTAGGGGTATTATCCGTAAAAAATCCGTAATCCGTATCTATGTTTCATTCTTAAAAATTATATCGTTTTACTCTTAAAAAAGCAAAAAACCAGCTCCATGGCTGGTCTACCTATCTCCCCTGAACAAACAGAAACTATACCAGCCTTGTCTGGTTATCATTATTATCCACAACTAGAATAGTTTTTGTGTTCAATCTGTTCATAACTTTTTTATATCAAATATTCTCTCGCTTGACAACACCGCTTTTAATTTTCATCTAAATTATGTTAGAATAAAGAGAGAGAAGATTCCGTTTAATAGATTAAGATTTTCCCTAAATTATGAAAAAATTTACTATAAAAGACGAATACGAAAATTGGCGCCTCGACAAATTTCTCACTGAGACCATAAAAGAAAGCAGAAGTCAAATCCAAAAAAAGATCAAAACCGGCCAATTTTTAGTCAATGATCGAGTACCCAGTGTTCATCAATTTCTCGAAATTGGCGATATCATCAAATATAAACCAGACAACTCTAAAACCCCTGATAATCTCAGCCAAAAAATTATCAAAAAAATCACAAAAACCGGCCGTCCTAAATTGACTCCCACGATTCTAATCAAAGAAAAAGACTATTTGGTTATCGAAAAACCAGCTGGCATGCTCGTTCACTCCGCTCAGGATAAATCCGAACCGACCCTCGTCGATTGGCTTATCAAAAAATTTCCTAAAATAAAAAAAGTCGGCGACTCCGTCGCTCTTGAAAAAAACGAAAAACTATTTCGTCCAGGCATTGTCCACCGACTCGACCGCAACGTTTCCGGTCTGATGATTATTGCCCTCACGCAAAACGCTTTCGATTATTTAAAATCGCAATTCAAATTGAAAAATGTCCGCAAAGATTATATCGCGCTCGGATCCGCCGTTATCCCGAAAGATGATGGCGAAATTAAATTCCCCATCATGCGCTCTCGCGAAGGGAAACTTGTCGCCCTTCCCATTAATTCCGACAAAGGCAAATCCGCGTCAACCATTTTTGATGTCATCCAGCGTTTCCGCAATCACACTTTGGTAAAACTAAGCCCACTCACCGGTCGCACCAATCAGTTGCGTATCCACATGTCCGCTTACAATCACCCGATTGTCGGCGACGATGTTTACGCCTCCAAAAAATTTCAACAACGAGAAAAAATAAAACTTGACCGCGTCTTCCTTCATGCCGCTCATTTATTTTTCATTGATCCCAGCGGCAAACAAATTGATATTGAATCTCCTTTGCCTCAAGAATTGGACGAGATTCTCAAAAAATTAAAATAAAATATCATCATCAATTATGATGCACGATCCTACCATGCCAGGCCAACCATCAGAACAACCAAACCAAGAAATTATTCAGCGACTTGAACGCCGAATTGAATCTGAACCAAATTTATATTTTCTCGAACCGCTTTTCGCGGAACTTCCCGAACTAGAATTATATTTAGTCGGCGGCATGGTGCGCGACACCATCATTCGCCACAAGACAGCCAAAGATTATGACTTTGTCACCCGCGGCGTTCCTTTCGAACGCTTAATTTCCGTTTTAAAAAAATTCGGCGATGTCACTTTCAACGGAAAAAATTTCGGCGTCATTGATTTCTGGCCAAATGCCGAACACATTGACGAAGATAAACGATTGAAACAATCAATCCAAATCGCCTTCCCTCGCAAAGAATTCTCCGATGGCACCGGCGGTTATCGCGACGTCAAAACATTGAGTGACGAAAATATGCCGCTTGAAGATGATTTAAGTCGACGAGATCTTACCATCAACGCCATTGCTTACAATATCCGCACTCACGAATTAATCGATCCTTACGGCGGGCAGGCTGACTTAAAAAAGAATATAATCCGAACAGTTGGCGACCCGGAAAAACGTTTTCAAGAAGATTATACCCGCATTCTTCGCGCCATTCGTTTCGCTTGCCGTTTCGACGCGCAAATTGATCCCGCTACCTGGCAAGCCATTCAAAACTTGATGCCCCACCTCAATGACCAACGAGAAGTAAAAATCACCGACCAACTTCAACGAAAGTTGGATATGAGCACGACGGATTCCGAAAAACTGGAAATGAAAAAAAGGATTTCTGCTCAGTTGAAAAAAAATCCCGACGAAATGGTCATGGAGTTTGTTATCTCTCGAGAAAAAATTGGTGAAGAAATATTAAAATCTTTCAAGGAAGATCCGCTTCGCGCTCTCGACTTATTGGACGAAAGTGGAGCATTACAACTTTTATTACCGGAAGTGACTCGTCTAAAAGGCTGTGAGCAACCGCCCGTTTTTCATTCCGAAGGCGATGTTTTCGTCCACACGCGTCGCATGTTGAGTTTAATCGATTCTCCCGAATTCAAATCTTTTTTCCCGGATTACAAACCAACCGGCGCTTTTGCTTTTGCCGTCTTGTTTCACGATATTGGCAAGCCAGACACTCAAAAAATGCCTGGACACATTCGGGAACACATTACTTTTCACGGACATGACATCCGCGGCGCTGAAATAGTTAACTCCTTAAAAGATCGATTAAAACTGGACAACCAAACTTTTAAAATGCTTACCTTTTTGACTCGAGAACACATGTTTCTAATGTCCGGAGACATCTCTCAAATCAACGCGAACAAAATCGCGCAAAGATTTATCGACAACCCCTATGGAGAGGAACTTCTAATGCTTTTTTACCTTGACTGTGTCGGCACCGTCTTGCCGGATGGCACCTCTCCCCTAGAAAAATTCCATACTGTCATAAAACGAATTTTAGAAATCAAACAATTTCGAGATAGACAACCAAACAAAATTATTTCTGGTTCCACTATTCGCGAAATTCTCGGCGTCGAATCGAGCGACAAGGAAACTCTTTTCCTCATCGGTGCCGCCAACAACCTTCTAAAAGAATTTTCCAATCGCGGTAAAATAAACAACGAAGAGGAAGCCGCCGCCTTCCTCACCGCCCATCGTGCCCAACTTGCTATTTATCGCGACCAAATCATCGCCGAGAAAGAAACAACCGACACTCAATTGGACATAATCAAAAAAAAATACCTGTCTCGACGCGACCCCCAATCGGGCAAAAAAGAATCCGGCAAATCTCCCGCCCGCAGAGCCGAAGAAGCCCTCGTCACTGACAGATCCAAACAAAACCAAGAAAAAATCTTTCAAGAATTAGTCCAATCTGTTTTGTAAAAATCCTGTTCTGTCGATTCTTAAATTCGCTCGCCCGCCAGAGTACCTTGGTACGGCGGGCAGGTAAAAATTCGTCCCTGGGGACTCCCTAGGGGTAATTCGTAACTCTATGCGCAACGCATTAATCGTCATCGGTGGCCCCACCGGCGTCGGCGAAAGCACTGTCACTCGAGAAATCATTCGTCTCTTGCCAAAAACAAAAAGGCTTATCACCACGACCACGCGCGCCCCACGTGGCAAAGAAAAAAACGGCAAAGACTATTTTTTTATTTCCAAGCCAGAATTCCAAAAACGCATCAAGCAAAACGTATTCATTGAACACACCTACATTAAAGTTCGCGACGTTTATTATGGTTCCGAAAAAAAACGAATTGATTACTGGCTCCGCCGCGGTTACAATGTCATCGTCAACCTCGACATCGTCGGCGCGCAAGCCATGAAAAAAATTTATCCCGACAATTGCGTCACTCTTTTTATCGCCCCCGACAAATTCGCAAACATCAAAAAAAGAATCCTTCACCGCACGCCGGACATCGCCGCCGACGATCTAGAAAAAAGGCTTCTCTACGCCCGTCAAGAAATTCGCGACAAGAAAAAATACGACTTCCTCGTCATCAACCACCAAGATCAGCTAAAAAAAGCGGTCAAGGAGACACTCAAAATTCTCCAAAAATTTCTCAAAAAATAAAGCCATGGTCACAGCATTCTCTTTCAAATTGGCACGCCGTATATTTACATCAAAGAAAAAAGAAAAGCCTTTCGCTTGTACCAAGATGCGGTGATCAAACGATTACGAAAATTAAAAGAATAAAATAATCTTTTTAGCGATACAATTTATGTTCAAAGAATTTAAAAAATTCGCCATCAAAGGCAGCGTAATCGACATGGCTATCGGCATCATCATCGGCGCGGGCTTCGGCAAAATAGTTAGTTCTCTCGTTACGGACATTATCATGCCCCCGTTTGGTTGGCTCCTCGGCGGTATTAATTTCGCGAACTTCGCCATCACTTTAAAAAAAGCGACCGAGACATCCTACGCCATCACCCTCAATTATGGCGCGTTCATCGGCACCATCGTTGATTTTCTCATCGTCGCCTTTGTTGTATTCTTAATGGTAAAACAAATCAACAAACTAAAGAAAAAAGAAGAAGAAAAAATTGGCGAACCCACGGAAGATATCTTGCTTCTTCGAGAAATCCGCGACTACCTTAAAAAATCTAAAAATTAATTTTATGAAAAAATTTTTTTTCTTCTTTCTCTTCATTTTCCTCGGCGGTCTCGCCGGCTGCGCCAAACAACCCCCGCCAACAAATCCTCAGCCGATTCCCAAAATAAAAGAAGACCCCTGCTATAACTATGACGAAAAAAACTGTCCCTCAGGTTGCAAACTAAAACTTTTGGGCAGCTTGGACCCCACGACTGGTGTCGAATACTTCGCTAATAAATGCGTTTCCGCCGAATAAAAAGCAAAATCCCCCATAAAAACCCCAATCTTGACTAATTCTAGCAAATCCGCTATACTAAACACTGTAAATTCTAACTAAAGAAAGCGAATTAAACGAATTCCGCTTTTACAGCAATTTGTAGATTCGTAGCAAATTCGTAATTCGTAACCATATATGGCAGAAGAACAAACATTAGATCGAAAATTTCCGGATGTTGTGCCTGGCGCAGTCGTCCGTGTTCACCAAGAAATCACTGATGTGAATTCCAAAGGCGAAGAAAAAAAACGTATCCAAGTCTTCGAAGGCACGGTTCTTGCCCGTAAGCATGGTACTGGCATCAAAGCCACAATCACCGTTCGCAAAGTTACCGAAGGCGTCGGTGTGGAAAAAATTTTTCCGCTCGAACTTCCGACAATCAAAAAAATCGAAACGGTCAAAAAACTAAAAGTGAAGCGCGCTAAATTGGCCTTCTTGAGAAAACCTCACAAGAAAATCAAAGACGCCTAATCGCTTCTATAAAAAAACACCCCGCCGAATCGGCGGGATGTTTTTTTTCTTTTAAATTACCAGTTCCCCAGTAACCCAATATCCCAGTCACCAATTTACAAAATACTTTTTAAAAATTGCCCCGTCAAAGAATCTTTTTTCTTCACAATATCAGTCGGTTTACCCTCAGCTACCACATATCCACCTTTATCTCCACCTTCCGGCCCCATATCAATAATCCAATCCGCATTCTTAATCACATCCAAATTATGCTCAATG